>ERZ842401.8309-NODE-8309-length-10252-cov-3.520153_pt1 | contig 10252 bp, 14 predicted proteins | sample MGYA00521270_ERZ842401 | MGnify/ENA primary metagenome ERZ842401 (study PRJEB31892, sample SAMEA3878208) | bioreactor metagenome | biome: Moose rumen | place: Sweden | collected 2011-10 | study: EMG produced TPA metagenomics assembly of the PRJEB12797 data set... | reverse complement strand
TAAAGGGTTTTTGAATCATTTATCCTGAAAAGCGGTTCTTGGTGGTTCTTGGTGAAAAATTCACCTTGAACCGCTTCAAACCCTTATTTTACAAGGTTTTTCAGACAATCGGTTCTTGGTGGTCATTACTACTTCTATATATTTTTATATTTTATAAAAATTTATTTCTTCATCATTCTGTTTTTTTTTTCAAATTATATAAAATATAGGGATTTACCACCCCCACCAAGAACCGACACCCACCAAACCCTTTATTTATAAGGGTTTCAAGCGGTTCTTGGTGCTTGATTTTACCAAGAACCCACCTTGAACCCACCTTGAACCTTCAATCATTATCATTAACTTTGTGAAACCATTTCAGACCTTGCTTGATGATAAGATGACCAATCCAAATCAGACCAAATGAAACAATCATGACCAATGCACTTGCAACTAATATCCAAAAGACCAATTCACCAAGCATCACATCTTTCCTTTCACAAATTCCTGATTAACTTTCACTTTCTGAACCTTTTTCTGTAACACCTTGAATTCTTCCTGCATTTCCCTGACCACTTTCTTCTGTTCCTTTAATTCTGCCCTTGCTGTTTTCAATTCCACCTTGGAAACAGGAAGTCCATTTGGTTTTCTTCCATCATCAACCAAGTGTTGCAGGTCACACATCTTTTGGTGTTCATGACCAAATGTTTCCTTGATGTCTGCCTGTTTCTGCAAACAGGAATGTTCCAATTCTTGCAGGAAGTTCAGCATCTGTTTCAGGATGTCATCTTTATGTTCCCAATCAAGGTCAATTGTTTTCAGAAGAACCTTCATTTTATTCTGTGTTGCAGGAAAGAAGTTTTCACAATTTATGGTCATGTTTCCTTTTCCTTCATTCCAAGTGATGTGAAGTTGTGTCATCACACATCACCTTCTTTCCTGTGCTGTGAAAGTTCACTGCTGAATCCGTCAGGATACCTTGACCGCAACTTTTCCACATTCATCTTCATAACAGATTCAAGGTCATAACCAATTGCATATGCAGAAACTGCAAGATACCAAGCAACATCACCAAGTTCCTTTGCAAGATGGTCAGTGTCCAAGTCATGTCCTTGGAACTTGTGTTTCTTCACAAGGTCTGCACATTCACCTGCTTCACCACAAAGTCCAAGGACACCATTCACAATGTCTGCTTCACCTGCTGTTCTTAATGCTTCCATCTGATATTCATTGATTTTCATTTTCTTCACCTTTCGCTAATTCCACATATTTGTTCAGATACCAAATAGCCTTTTTCACATCTTCAAGACCATTTTTGTTCCTGTGTCTATATAAGTATTTGAAAGCATTGCAGACACAGAAATCTTTCACTGCTTCCTTTCCCTGTGTTTCCAACATGACATCTATGCATTCAAACTGTCCTGTTTCATAGTGTGTTGGATGATTTACCATGTCAATTTCTAACAAATATTCTGCACTTCCTTCCTTTTATTTTCTTGTCTGCAATTTTGCAGTCCATATGTCTTGTTATTTCCTTGCTGAAAGTCTGCATTGCAACCTTGGTGAATCCATTTTCATGACAAAATGTGTCATACCTTGCAAAGACTTCCTTGGTTTCATTGTTTATAACTTCATAATCTTCCACTTCTTCAAGAAACAGAAGAATTGGATTGTTGTCCCTTTCAAAAGTGTCAATTTCTTCTTTCACTGCTTCTGATTCTGTGAATCCTTGTGTGTTCAAAACTCTTTGAAGACCCTGAACACCAATCTGAATCAGATATTCAGCAACTTCTTGTGTCTGCAAGTCCCATTTGATTCTTGCATTGAAGTCAGGGTCATCTTTGCTGAACTTTGCATTGAATGGGATGATGACAAGTCTTCTCTTGATTGCTTCAAAACCTTTGTTCCTGACCCTTGGAATTTCATTTGCTGAAAATAGCAGTTTCACAGTAGGCTTGAAGAAATATACATCCTGACCCTTGTTTTCTGCTTTGATGTCATTACCTGACACAATCTTCTTGAACTGACTGATTGCTTTTCCCTGAAGGAATTCATCACTGATGTCATCACCAATGTTTGCAAGTTTTCCAAACATTGTGGTGGTGCTGAACTTCTCTGACAGTTCATCAAGGTCAAGTGACACATAGTTTTCCCTACCAAGCACCCATTCCACAAGGTCAAGGAATGTGGATTTTCCATTTGCACCCTGACCTGTCAGGATGAAGGACTTGGACAGTTCATTTTCTCTGAAAAAGCAATAACCAACGCATTCTTCAAGAATCATCCTGATGGATTCATCATCACATGCAATCTTGTTCAATGTCTTGTCAGTGATTTCTGAATATGCGTTTGCGTTATAGTCCCAAGGGATGATGTTTGTGATTATGTATTCAGGGGAAAATGGCAAAAGTTCCATTGTCCTGATGTTCAAGACCCCATTTCTGAAAGCAATGAACTTTGCATCTGATGCAGGTGAATTCTTTGGTGTTGTCACTTCCAAGAACTTCAACACTTCTGTCCTTGCTGTTGCTTTCAATGCAGGAATCACTTCAATCATCTTGGATTCAATCATCTTGTACCCTGACACATAGATTCCATTGTCATAAACATGAAGTTGTCCATTGATTCTTTTCACATGGAACTGTGATTTCATATATTGACCAAACACATTGTGCAAGAATGTTTTCCCATGATAGAACACAGGTTTTGCAAATGCTTCATCCCTTGTGATTGTGTCAATTTCTTCATCAGACAATGGGTCAGACAGGACATATTTGTTCACCATCTTGATTGTGTCCCTTGCTTCATCAACAGAAAGTCCTGCTGATTGCAAAACAAGTTCATATCCAAACAGTGCAGAATTCCTTCCTTCACCTGCTTCCATGTCCAAGAATTCCATCTTGGATTTCACAGGTTTCAGAAAATATGGAACTTCCTGATATTCCTGACCACTGTCAACATCCCATTCAATGAACCTTTCTTCGCCACCAAACTTCAATATTTCATAGCTGTTTTTGACACCAACCTTGATGTCTGCTGTCAAACCACAAGCAATCTTGCAATGTGTGAAGCATTGGTCAACATCAGTGTTTTTGAAAAGAAAATGTCTTCCCCTTGTGGTTATATACACCCTGCAATCAAGTTGTCTGTCTTCCACAATCTTCATCAAGACTTCTGATTGTTCCATATCATCAATGTCAATCAGGATTGTGTCTTGACCAAGGATTCCTGCAAATTCAGGAAGGTCTTTCACTTCTTCATATGTGTGAAGGTCAGATGCAGGAACATTCTTGAATTTCTCTGTGCATTTCTTGTCTTTGGTCTTCACATAACCCTTGAACAGTTCCAAATCATCACCTTCTTTCCATTACTTTTTTTTTTCATATCGCAACACCAAACTTTCCAAGTCTGTTCAGTGCTGTGTCTATATACCATTGCTTGTCCAATCTTTCGGGACACTTCACACCATTCACTTCATCATTGAAGATGAATGCATGTTCAGGTGTCCCTTCCAATTTTTCAATCTTCTGATTTGCACTTTTGACTTTCCACAAACCACCATCAGCCTGATTCACTGATGCAAACACCCTGACACATTTTTCATTGACAGTTTTTCTTTGACCAACAAACACTTTGAATGACTTCAACCGTCCTGTTTGTGGATTTATCTTCTTTTCAGTGTCCCAATATCCACCATGAAGAATCTTTGTGTATAAAGAAGAAATCTTCCTGACCATCTGAAATTCTTTCAAGTCATCACATCCAAGAATGGTCTTTTCAACAGGTGTTCCATGTACCATGTAATCAACCACCGCTTTGTTCACAATCGGAAGGTCATAATCAAGTGCAGATAGTTTTTTCAGATATTCACCTTTTGCTTTGACTGCACCTGTTTCATGGTCAACAATCAGATAATTATTGACATCCTTCTGAAAAATTTCACCAAAAAAGGTGTCAAAGTCCATTTTCATTCCTGTTCTGCATTCCCATTCATAGACAATATCATCAATCACATCAAAGTCCCTGTCATAGTCCCTGACCTTGAAGACAATACCATCAGTGTTGTTCTGAATCAGGTCAACAGTCCCTTCAAGATGTTCAATCAGGTCAAGAAGAAGCATCTGACCATTCACACAAATGGAATTGTTTGACATTGGGTCATACAGTGCAGAAGATTTTTGTTTCATTTGTCCTGAAATAGCATTATCCATGATTTTGAATGGAAGTCTTGCTTTCTTGTCACCCTTTCTTTTGAATGCAATGTTGGAACTGTGGATGAACTCAAAGTTTTCAGGATTGTTCATGACCCTATAACCAAATTTATATTCCATCTGCAATGAAGGATAATATGCTGTGACATCTGCAATCATGAAACATCCTGTGTCATGATATTGTGCTATTGCACCATGACCACCGCCCCATGAAAATGTGTGTTCCACACCTGCAACCATCACACCTTCCTGTGATTTGGAATATGTCTTGTTTTCAGGTTTCTGATACCATTCAGCAATATATCTGTATTTTTTCAATTCAACACAGGGAAGAATTGGGAAATCAAATTCATCATCAAATGATGCACCCTTCCGATTTCCACCAAGAATTGTTGCTGTCAACTGTGCTTTGGTCTTTGACAGATAGTCCAAAGGATAGTTGAAATGCTTGATAAAATACATCATTGTGTTGAATTCGTCTATCCTTTTGATGAACACTTCAACTGTCTGTTCCACATCATGTCTGCAATATTTCACAGTTTCTGCAATTTCATCATCTGTCAACTTCCTGTCTATATCAAAGGGGACTGTGGTTTCCTTGATATTGTTACCAAGGAAACCTTCAAATGTTTTCAGTCCCCTGTCAGTCCTTAACATGACATCATAATTGATTAGTTTTATCTGCTTGAACAGTGGTGAAAACTTCCAACCTGCCATGTCCTGCACAATGATGAAATCATTGATTTCTTTTGGGTCAAGACCACACAAGATGCCCTTTAAAATGTATTGGTCATAATGGACATTGTTGAATCCAACCCAAATGTCATTGATATGCTCCTGATGGAAAGAATCAAGTTCAGAAGGATTGTTGATGATGACATGTTCTTTCTGATTGTCCATGTCCAAGATGACAACTAACCAATCTTTCTTGAACACCTCAAAATCATAGAACACCATCAGTCATCACCGCCCTTCTTTAGCTTTCAAACACTTCCTTGACTGTATAAACAGGAAAATCTTTCTTGTTCTTCTTGTACTCAATCAGGAATTCAAGACCTGCTTCTTCAATAGCTTCCATGATGTCAAGAATCAGGTCATTATACTGTGCATAGTCCCTGAATTCGACTTCATCAACTGCATCAAGGGAACGAAGGAAGCGGTTGACATTGCCAATCTGAAAACCCTGTGTGATGACTGCATTCATGAACAGAAGCTGATTCTGATAATCACCTGACAGAATTCTGAACCATGCACTGAACATTGGGTCACCCTTGGAAGATTCTTTCAGTTCCATCTTCTCAATCTTGACTTCATATGTACCAACAGGAACTTCTGCATAATCGCCTGTTCCACCATTCTGTTCAACTTCCTTTGTGTCCTTTGCAAGACCTTCAACATCAATTGCCTTGTTCCACTTATCAAATACTGACATTTTATTCACCTTTTACCTTTCTTTTAGTTCTTCTGTGCATTGAAAACAGATTCAAATGCATCAATAATGTGTTCAACAGCCTGTCTAAGTGCTTCACCAAGTTCTTCCAATCTTTCAGGATTCAGAACCTTCTTGGTCAGATATTCCTGCATTATGTCAGAACACACACAGTCCATTGCAAGTTCATGTGCTTCTGACAGAAACGCATCTTCCAAGTTTTCATCCTGTGAAATCTCATATTCAAGGATGCTTGCAATGTCGGTTTCAGGATTCTTTTCAAGCAGGTCAAACAGCTTGTCCTTGATTCCGCTTTCTGCAACTTTTTCAAGAAAATTGTCCATTATTCAGTCCCCCTTTGCTTTCTTGTCCTTCTTGTCCTGACAGGCTTTTCATCAGAAGGGGATGCAGTCTTCACATCTTCCATCTGTGCATCCTGCACATCTGACTGTTCCCCCTCTTCTGCATCAGCACCTTCACTTTCATCATCAGGTGGATTCATTGCAGGTTCTTTCTTGGTTCTGCTTCTGCGTGATGCCCTCTGTGGCTTGTCAGAATCGTCAGATTCAGCCTTTTCAGCTTCAACAGGGGAATTGTCCACCTTTGGTGTTTCCGCTTCCTGTGGCTTGTCCTGTGGCTTTCCTGACCCCTGATTTGCTTCATCATAGACTTCACAAAGTGCATCCCAATCAAGGGGAATCTGTGTCTTGGTGATTCCTTTCAGTCTTCCACCACCAAAGATAACTTCATTGGACTTGAAATTCAGTGTCCTTGTGTCATCATCTTCCACAACAACCCTTGCAACAATGTCCACCATTCCTGCAATCTTGTTTGCAACCTTGTCTGCAATGTTCGGTTTGATGGATGTTATCTTGTCACCTGACTTCCTTGTGATGTCCTTGGTGGTGTCTTCATGGGAAATCAGGACAATGTTTTCATAATCAAGATTCATCAACCTTCTGATGGTGGACAGGAATTCAGTTCTGACTTTATCCCATGCCCTGAAACTGTCATCAGATTCATGTGTGATTCCAAGTTTGTCATACATGTAAAGTCTGCAAGATTCATATGTATCTTCAAGCAGGTCAACAATGATGGTCTTGAAGTCATTGTCCTTCTTTTCAAGTTCATCAATGGTCTTCTTGAAGTTTTCCCATGCAAGAACCTTGATTCTTCCTTCATAGGTATCTTTCACAGGAAGAAACTGCATGGTCACAAACTGAATGTTTCCATCAGTGTTCAAGTTCAGTGGCATTGGTGCAGAATCCATGAATGTTGTCTTTCCGCTGAATGCACCGCCATAAATCCATAACTTTCTTTTGGTTGTCTGTCCAACCTGTCTTCTTTCTGCTTTTGGTAAAATCATGTGATTTTCTCCTTTCAAACAATATTCCTTGTATTCACACCAATCACACAGATATGACTGACACTTTGGAAAGTCCTGTGCATATTGGATTTTCATGCAGGTTTCAAAGAATTCAATGACCTTTTCAGGGTCATATTCCACTTGTTTGACTGTCACATCAAGTCCCTGCATTTCCTGCTGAATCCTGTCCCTGAAATCTTCTAAGGATTCAGTTTTCTTTTGCTTGATGTTAGTCTTTGGAACAAACACAAAGAACAAGTTCCTGATTCTTCTTCCTGTGATTTGTTCACAAAAATGTTTGTAAACATGCAGTTGTTTTGATTCCATATAGTGCTGTTGATTGTTTGAATATTTGAAATCATACAAATCAAACTGACCATGTGGAAGGTCTGCATCATGTTTGGTGCATGGAACAAGCAAATCCATTGTTCCTTCATACCAATCTGACTGCATCTGCACTTCATGAAGTCCATCAGGGATGACTTCTTTCACCCTTGGAATCCAATGTTGAAGTTTGATTGCTTCATTTATGTGTGCATTTGTGATGACAGGATATGACATGAAATATTCATGCAATGCTGTTTCCACATCTGTTTCCACACCCCTGTGAAGTGCTGTTCCAATCTTCAATGCATTTGCAGGGTCATCAGATTCCAATGCTTCAATCCCCTGACTGTAACGAAAGAACCATCTTGCAGGACAATTTTCAAAACATTCTGCTGTTGAAAAATGAAATCTGTCCATGCTTTCATCTGTCCTTTCTGTTGTGCCTGTTGATTATCGACAATGCAACCAAGGTCACACAGATAATCAAAACAACCATTACTGTTTCAGACATCATTCACACCACCTTTCCATTAAAAGTTCATAGTTCTTTTCAACATTTTCAAAACTGTCTGCATTCAGACAAAGAATGAAATTCCTGAACAAATCAAACTGATTTGGATATAAAAGAACCGCATAACCACCTGCCTGATTGATTTTCTTCAAGTTATGAATTTGAAGTGCAGATGCTTTTCCATTTGGTGCTTTCACTTCAATTCCAATGAACCGCCCATTGCAACAACACAGAATGTCAGGAACACCTGCTTTGGTGAATTCACCACCGCCCCAATACTTGATGAAATAACATCCTTCATCAGTCAGGAACTTCTTCACCTTGTTTTCAAAGTTCTTTTCCTGTGCCATCACATCACCCCTTCACATCAAACCTGACAGATGCTTTCCTTGCACCGCTTGTCTTTGGATAGTCTGCAAGCAGTTCATCATACAGTTCAGGTTCTTCTTTCTTCATCTTGTCAAGGTCAATGGTCTGCTTCCCTTCACTTCCTGCAACTCTGATGATTTTCAGGAACTGATTGTCAATAGACTTGATTCCATATTCATCCATGACCTTTTCAAGTTGTGATTTGAATTTCTTTTCCTGTTCTTCCAATCGCTTTTTCTGAATGGTTGCATCTGCAAGATTCTTCATCACTGCAAGATACTTTTCTTCAAAGACCTGCAATTCCTGTTCTGTGAATTGACTGTCTTCCTGCAATAAAGCAATATCTGTTGTCATTCTTCTTCACCTTCTTCCTGTTCATAATAATTGAAGTTATCTTCCAACCACCTTGCACAAAAACCACCTGCACCAAACAGAACCAATCCAAGAATCATCTGTGGAAGTGCCTGTGTGATTGGATAATATTGACCGATTTCATCCATATAGTCACAAGTACCAACAGCACCTGCAAGCAAGATGAACCCTGCACAAATCAAGATTCCTGCAATAATTTCAACAATCTTCAAATAGTTCATCTGTGAAATCCTTCCTTTCTTCCAAAGTTTTCAAAATTCTTTCTTCAATGCTTCCTTTACAAATCATCAGATAATAGAAGCAAGTCTGTTCCTGTCCAATCCTGTGAATCCTTTTCTTGGACTGTTCAAAGTCTTCTGATGACAATGGAAGTGTGAAATATATGATTCTGTTGCACATCTGCAAGTTCAGACCCTTTGAACCTGCTTGATACTGAACCAATGTCACACTGTTTGATTCCTGTTCATAGGCTGTCAGGTCTTTGGTGTGACCATTGACTTCTGACACAGGCTTGTCACATTCCTTGCAGATTGTTTTCAATGCATCAAGTTCTGCATTGAAGGAATAGAACACAATCAATCTGTCTTCTGTGGACTGAATCAAATCCCTGAATGCTGACAACTTGTCTTGGTTGTAATGACCACACAGTTGTCTTGCATAAAGCATTTTTGTCAGTGTGGTGTCACCAACCAATTCAGTTTCATCATCCACTTGAACAATGCAGTCCTTCATAAATGTTGAATACCATTTGGACTTGTCCACCTTGACCTTGGTGAAAATCTGTTCAGGAAGGTCAAAAACTTCTTCTGTCTTCATAAACACTGCACCATGTTCACGCATTTTCCGCTTCAATCTGTCTGTGTTCTTGTATGGGTCATCTTTGTCCACAATCCAATGTTTGAACCCACCTGCATCAATCTGTTTCCAATTGACATATTGGTTTTTATACATCTTTTCAGATATGTTCCAACCAAGCAGATGAAGCTGTGACCAAAGATTTTCATACTTTCCACCAACAGGTGTTCCTGAAAGAAGAATCACATTGGAAGGATTCAGTTGCAGAATGAACTTGGTCTGTTTTGCAGATGTATTCTGAATCAGACTTGATTCATCCAACATCAATGTGAAATTTTCAAGGTTCAGCAGGTCTTTTCTTCTCCATGCAAGTTCATAGTTGATGATTCCAACCTGATGTCTGAATCCACATGGATTGTTCCAAAAGTCATCCCATTCTTTCTTTTTGGTCAGGTCATAAGCAGAAATGTCATATTTGTAATAGTCTGCAAAGTGTGACCGCCAATCCTGAATCTTTGATTTCTGACACACAAGCAGGTCTTTTCTGTCACCTTTCCCCATCCTGACCATCTTTTCAGCACCAACAAAGGTTTTACCAAGACCCATGTCAAGATAATATGCAACCTTGTTTTGACCTTCTGTTTCCTGCAAGGCTTGCTGTTGGTGCTTATAAAATCTAATCTTCAATGTGAACCCCTGTAACCTGTTCAAAGATTCCTGCATCAAAGTTTGGAAGTGACAAGATGACATTCTTTTCATGGTCTGTCAGACTGTTCCACCAAATCTGACCACATTCAGATTCATCAAGTTCTTTCAGATAACCACTTGTTGTTTTATGTTCAGGATGTTGTTCTTTTTCTTCATCAGTCATATCATCTGACCAAATCCATTCA
>ERZ842401.8308-NODE-8308-length-10252-cov-4.417182_pt1 | contig 10252 bp, 5 predicted proteins | sample MGYA00521270_ERZ842401 | MGnify/ENA primary metagenome ERZ842401 (study PRJEB31892, sample SAMEA3878208) | bioreactor metagenome | biome: Moose rumen | place: Sweden | collected 2011-10 | study: EMG produced TPA metagenomics assembly of the PRJEB12797 data set... | reverse complement strand
ACAAAACATTCTTTGAGAATTCTGAAAAAGTTCTTGTTAGCCAAAAAAGTGAGAATGCTGATTTCATAAAATTACTCTCAGGATCACTTAATGAAACTCATAGTAGTATAGTTAGTGATATTAGAAGCTTGAAAGATGCAATATTGCTTCACTTGAACTCTCTCTTTGATGAAAATAACAAGGCTGTCGCAAGCCTTTTCAAACAGCATACTGAAGAGTTTAGTTCCATTTCCAAGATTATTCAACAGACTAGTGATGTTGAAAAAGAGTATATTGGTTCTGCAACCAAAGAAATGGAGGATAATCTTACAAAACTCCTCGATAAATACAAAGAAGAATTAACTCGTACATCTTCGTGCATTTCTAGTTCTGCAGAGACCATGGCTAGTAGGCTAGAATTGTTCTGCGAAAATCTGCAGAAAAATGAAGAAACACTTGAATCAAAACATATGGATGCCGTCGGCAACATTCATAAAAAGGGGGAAGACGCTATTTCTGCTGCGTTGACAGCGCAAGCCCTCAGAATTGAAGATGCTCTTGGCCTTTATAAAACTCAGTTAGAGAATGTTTCAGAAACTATTACAGAAACAGGAAAACGCATGGCAGATAATTTGGAAAAGTTCTGTCATGATATTGATTTAAGAACAGAAGAATTGGAGAAGAAACATTTTGATATTGTTGAAGGTATTCATAAACATGAGGAAAGTACTATCAATAATATTGGATTCAAACTAACCAAGGATGTTGAGAGTTTGGTAAACAAGATTCAGGAACTTCGTTCAGACGTTAATTCGTCTACTAAAGAATATGTTGGTAAGCATGTTGAAATGAAAAATCAAGTAGTAGACTCTACTACATTGCTAATTAAAGAAATGACAGATGCATATAGAGATTCTTCCCAGATAAAAACTCTCGAACAATCTTGTGAAACGCTGAATACAAAATTAAAAGAGACGATTGCAGCATTAGACAATAAGTATCAAACAATCACAGATTCCCTTGAAAATGTTGCAACTTCAATTGAATCTTATTCTAAGGTTGCTGATGACACAAAGACACTGATTTTATATGTGAACTCAACGATAGATTTGTACAAAGCACATTCAACTCAGATGACACTTCTTGAATCTAGCCTAAAAGAAATGGCAAATACAATTCAGTCTTCTCTGGACACCATAAGAAAGAATGCTGGAAGTGTTAAACAAGAGCCAAAAGCTCTGACAAATGCTAAAAAGAAGTAAGTAATTAGTAGATATGAAATATCTATTTAAAGGTAAAAACGAAGAAGGTCATGACTTCTGGATGAGCTATACAGATCTCATGTGTGGTTTTTTGATTATTTTTGTAATCTCAAGTATTCTGTCAAACAAAGATGCCATAAGAACGTACGAACTACTTAAGGAGTTTGAAGGACGAATGGTGAATATGAATACGGAATTTGATGACATTTTTCCAGAAAGTGAGGGTTGCAAAGTAATAGATTCCTTAGATTGTATTCGAATATACCCACAAGGTGCAAATGAACTTTTTAAAACAAACGATGACATCATACTTCCTAATTTAAGCCGCCGACTTGTTGATGAAGAGATGGGGAAACGTTTTGTTCAAAGAGCAATGAAATTAATAAATGAAGGCAAAAATATTAAAGAAATTAGAATAGAAGGCCATGCCGATACAAGAGGTGATTTTTTAAATAATTTGTGGCTTTCATCTAAACGAGCATATGCAGTTTATAAATGTATTCATGATAGTTGTGGATTGAATAGTGAAGAAGTTCGATTTGTAGAACAATTTATGATAGCAGTTGGTTATTCAACGGCTAAACCAGTAATAGAAAATGGCATTGAAAAGATTGATTTATCTCGCCGTGTTGAGTTTAAAATAATTGGAGAAGGATTTACTTCCAAATAGAAAATATATTAGATATGTCTGCTTTAAATAAATACGAAATGAAAATAGAGAAATCGCTCACTTCTGGGCGACCTCTGATACATATTGAAACAAGTGATTACGAATGGGAAAGAAGGGTTATCACGAGACTATTACTCTCTACAAACGTCAAGCAAGGACGAAATGAAAGAAATATTTTTTCGTGGTCTCCTTATTTAGGTTTTCGCGATGAATTGACAAACAAATCTTTGGATAATAAAATAGTAGGTGATTCTGTTGCCCAAAAATTTATAGAGACATTGGACAACTTTATTGCACTAGATGGAAATGATGTCTTAATCATAGAAGACATATCATATTATCTTGATTTCGAATCTGTCGGGAGGGAATTTTTGTCACAGTTATCTTCAAGACTTTATTATTTCTATTGTAAAGAGGACAAAAAGACGATCACAACTCAAAGAGCAACAATAATACTTGTATGTCCTAAATTCAATATTCCAATTGAATTGCAAGGGCTTTTATACAGATTAACTCCACCATATCCTGATGATGAAGACATCGCTCATGAATTAGGTCTTGATGTTATCTGGGAAGGTGAAAAAACCATTAGTGAATTAGAAGAAGATAATATGATAATTGGCAATACAAGTCCTTCAAATTCGAATATTCATTATCATTACGGGAAATCTTTCTTTGTGGATGAAGGAGGAGTATATTGCTTCGATGGATTTGAGGAAAACAAGAAGAAAGTATTGTCTGCTTTTAAAGGTATGAGAATTAAGGCAATTCAGACACTTCTTTCATATAATGACAATCCATATGAAATAGTAGGAGAGGATAATATGGATTCCCTCTTAGAAAATAAAAAACGAATGGTGATGGACTCCGGACTCCTTAAGTTGGAAGACGTACCAGAGGGGTACAGTAGATATGTTGGTGATATTGAGGGACTTAAGGAATACATGGGAGAGGTTAAAACTATTATAGACAATCGTGCTAATTATAACGATAACATGTCCATGCCAAAGGGTATATTGCTTGTCGGTCCTCCTGGATGTGGAAAATCTGAGACATCTAAGGCAATTGCTGATATTTTAAATGTTCCTCTGCTAAGCTTGGATATGGGACGGTTAATGAGTAAGTGGTCTGGTGAACAAGAACACAATTTTGAGAATGCAATTGCACTTGCTGAAGCTGCTCAACCATGTGTTCTTAGAATAGATGAATTAGAAAAAGCCTTCTCAGGTACAGGCAACACATCCAATAACGATCAATCTGGACTTAGGGTTTTAGGATTCTTTTTGACATGGATGCAGGAAAGATCATCTATTACTGGTTCAAGATCATTGGTCTATTTAGTGGCTACAGCAAACAATCTCGATGAACTTCGTCCAGAATTTTTGAGAAAAGGAAGGTGGGATGAAATCTTCTATCTAATATACCCAACTAAAGAAGGCATGGCAAAGATTATTCAAAGTTGTCTACGGAAATATAAATTGCAACTAATTAATGAAGAGGAAGAAATAAATGGAGACGAAGAGGAAATTCTAATTAAAAATATGACCACTGAGTTTTTCAAAGAACATCCCAAATGTAAACTTTCAGGGGCGGAAATTGCTGATGCAATTGAGAGAGTTTATAAAACTAAATTCAGAAGAGATCCTTCAAAACCTGTTGGTATTATCGACATTCAGGAAGTCAAAAAAGTTTTATCTGATTTTGCTAAAAAGAATAGGAATTATGAAGTGGAAAGAAAAGTACGAGATGATATTAGAAATATACAAATAGAGCATCAACGGCATTATCATCCATTAACAAAAGAACAAGAAGATATAGTCCGTGAAATTATAGAAAAGAAATATTCTCAAGATAATGTCAATATTCTTATACAACAGGAAGTGGCAAATCTTCGGATAAGTCATTTGATGAATGATTCAAGGACTAAATTTAATAAAGAGAGTGTCGAAAAAGCTGTAAAAGATAAGTACACCAAAGATTATATTAAAAAACTTAAGGAAGATGAGTTTGCTGAAACTACAATGAGTTTTCACATCAACAATGAACCTGCTATTGCAGTTCAAAAAATTAAGATGATAGAGAAGACACTTAGGGAAAAATATGAGGATATACAGGACTATGAGGAATTCTATATATCCAAGGGGTATAAATCTGCATCTAAACCATGGAAATAGAAATGGCTATAGATATTAAAGAATTATATACAAGATTTGATTTACTAAATCCTCGTCAGGTAAACAGTATTCTTAACGGGGTATGTGGTGCCTATTCTACAATAATAAAGCCAATAAACAAAGAGTTAAAGGATTTCCAAAATGCAGCATCTATAGAAGTTGGAACCGATAACCAAGTAGATACTACTACAAGAATTGGCATTGTACTTCGTTTAACATTGTGGGATAAGCTTTTTTATAACACTACTTTTTCTTTTGATGTAAATAAGTTAAAAGGGCCATATAAAAAGAGGCAAATTATTGCTGCAATAACGCCCATTTTAAGGAAGAAAGATATTTTTAAGGCTACATATACTCAACTTATTTCTATTATTGGCAATTGGAATGAAATTAGGGATTACTTATTTAAAGATGATAAGGAGAAATTGTTCAACTGTACAAACGAACAGGATTTGTTGTCATTCATTCAGTCGGGACCTTATATTGAGTTTTCTCTATTTGCAAAATATCGTCTTAGCCAGATAAAACATACACCTTTTTATGAGGCTAAAAATGTTATAGCGCTATTCCCAAAGAGTGATTTGTTACCAATTGAAGAATTAAAATTGCTGATTAAGGAGATTAATGGAATACAGTTCATGTTGACAGGACAAGAAACATATGGCGATAATGAAATGGAAAGTTTTATAAGTCGTTTTTGGGAGAGTTTTATAACTAGTTTTATACCTGTACACTCTGACGAAAATTTTTATATTCAGTCATGCCCTCTTGGCTATTCTTTCCTAAAGGATTTTAATTATATTGTGTCAATGTTGAAAACAAATTATCAAACAGATAATCTTTTTAATTATGAGTTGTTTATTCATAATAATCCTTTTATTGACTCAGATGAAAAGAAATCAATTATTTCAACAAATGTTTTCTTTAAAACTATTATATCTATTTTGAACAACCTTGTTTCAGGAATTTCTTTTTGTTTTCCAAATGTTGATATTATACATAGTTATAGAACGAATGAATTGGATTACATCTGGGCAAGCAAAGATGATAACACAGATAGTACAGTTCTAATACGATGTAAGGATGACAAAGTTTTTGATGCCATTGATAATACTTATGCTGGGTGTTACTTAATGTTATGCGCCAACAGCATTCCCAAATGATAGCCAATATAAAAGTTAAAGAATTGATTATTGTTTTCGGTTCCTTTTTATTTTTTCCGATACTTTTCATGTAAAGAATGAAAGTTAATGCGGAGTTGTAACAACTTTGTCTTTGTAAAACCAAACAAAGAACGATTATGGCATACAACAGTTACAAAAATGAGTGTTTGATCAGTGCACTCCAGCAGGTAGCCACACTGGTTGGCGAGAAGAAAACAGTAGATGAGCATGAAGTTGGCTTGGGACTTTCACTCCAACATGACCTTCTAATGAGACAGGCTAAAGACATCCGTGACGGAATCTTCCGTGTGGTGGTGATGGGAGCTTTCACTACGGGTAAGAGTACCTTGATTAATGCGCTCGTGGGTAAGCGTATACTCCCAGAGTCGGCTCTGCCCAGTACCGCCATCCTTACCTTTATACAATATGGTGAGGATGTGGACTGTGTAGAGGTTCATTTCAAGGACACGGTTGATGAAGGTGGGAAAGTGGCGAAAGGCCGTGTGGAAACGCTTAGCCAAGAGGAGTTCTTCAACGAGTATCGTTACACCAACGAGGATAACCGCGAGTTTATTGAAACAGGCCAGGTGACACGCTTTGCAGCAGTTGACTACGCAATTATGCGCTGTTCGCTGGAGTTGATGCATAACGGTGTGTGTATCGTTGACAGTCCTGGCCTTGAGGATAAGGTTGTTGCAACAGAGCTATCACTCAGAATGGCTAAGCAGGCTCAAGCTATTGTCTATGTGTGCAGTGAGCGTGGATTTGATGACCGTGATCGTAAATATTTCGAGGAGCATTTTATGGGCAGCCCCCGAAACGTCTTCTTTGTGATGAACCGCGTCGATCTGATAACTTCCCAGACGGAGCGTGCTGCTGCTTTGGAAAAGATGAAGGACGATGTAAAAATTTGTTTCCTCAAAAGCGATGGTATTATTGATGAGGGATTGTTAAACAGTCGCGTCTTCGCATTATCTTCATTAGATACTTTGGATGCACGTCGTGGTATGACCTTCGATGTTACTCAACAGCACGATGTGCCGCTTAATAGTGAAACGGCACAGGAAAAGGAACATTCTTCTTGCTTCCAGCCGTTTGAGAAGGAACTGGAACGTTTCCTCACTACCAATGAGATGTGCAAGGCACTCTATGGTAAGTCGTTTGTTACCTTATATGAGACCTATCAGGAGGCACTCAGAAAGACACAGGAGTCGATGGCATTCTACGAGGGTAATAAGCAGATGACGGAAGAAAAGCGCAAGGAGTGTGAGCGCATCATTGCAGAGATAGAGTCTAACATCAATGCTACAGAACAGGCGTTTGACGCTTGTATTATCAAGTTGCAGGCCTTGTTTGGCGACCTTGTCCGAGACAGTGTACATTTTGTGGATAAGACTTGGCATGTAGATCTGCCTAACTTGCAGAAGGAAATCAACGAAGAGTTCTCGATGGGCGACTATCTGAGACTAGCTCTTACCAATGTGAACATATTCAATACGGCAGAGGAGCGAGAGGAGAAGACCAAGCGACTGCTGGAGCCATTTGTCAAGGTTGTTTCGAATCATATCTCGAACAAGATTGATGAGTATGTGGAGGATAACCGCTCTGTTGTGAATACTGCCATCTTGGAGTGTCAGAGTAAAGTGGATGTCAGCCTTAATCAGACAGCCCGATTGTTCGAACAGTTAGGAGATACGCTGATTGATGAGACAGAATATGCGATTGGTGGTGACCAGAACTGGCTGCAAAACCTTGTCTCGACCATCATGGGCGATGCCAGTGCAGTAGTAAAGACTGCTGCAGGAGGCAAGATGGCTTGGATGGAGTTCGTCAGCAAAGCCGTGTTCAACTTTACTTGGCAGTGGGTCATTGGAGTAATGGCTTCTGGCGGCTGGGGCCTGTTCATTATTGCTTTGATAGAGTATATGCAGATGAAGAACGGTCGGCATGAGATGGTTGAACGGATGCTCACTGAGTGCAAGACGAAGACGCTGAATGAGATGGACAGCAGACTGTCAACGTCAATTGATGTCATGAACCAACGTATTGCCGGTACGCTGTATCAAGTCAGGGAGGATAAGTGCCGAGCCATTCGTCAGCAACTTGCCGATGAGCGTCAACATTTGGCAGGGATTCAATCTAATTTAGACGATAACGCTTTCAATGCAGAAGCAGAACGCGAGCGTACCGACTATATCTTGAACGCGATTCTCTGTGAGTCTGCTCATGCTTATTCTGAGGCCTTTGACCGTCAGATTGCTGCGGATGAGTTCGTTAACCAAATGCAAAATGCAAAGGGATGAATACAGTACAACAACAATTTGCCGACGAGTGGAAGAAAGTCTCAGCCGTGGTTGAATCGGAAGCTCGTCGGCAACTTCTAACTCTCGGATATCTTGATTATTCTATGTTGAATAATGTGCTGAGAGATGAGCTTGATATATGGTTTCATGTTCATTCGGCACGTAACCTGTGGCTTGAAAGTATAGATGAAAGTGAGGATATTGATAAGGTTAAGCTTGCTACAAGAATACGCCAAACATATCTTCATGATGTATATGATGTGGGGAAAAAGCGGGTCAGCACGCTTAGCCTGAAGATATTATACCTTGTGATCAGCCTATTGACGGGATACTTGATATGGTTTTATGCAGACATGTGTTTTTCGCCAAGCATTCAGGAATACTTGTCCTCTCCACTGAAATGGATAGCTTTCCCGCTGTTGGCTATGGTGCTTACATACACATTCTGTCTGTCTAAAATTGCTCAAGCAAAAGAAAAGAAGAAACAGGAACTTGTTCGTGCCGTAACTGATGAAATGATACAGAAAGGGCAGGAAATCATCGTTGTATCTATAAAAAACGCTAATTAAGTGTCCGTATATGAGCAAATACGATAATAATTTGCTATCTTTGCCAAAGAATGAGGGTGTGCAATAGAATCGTTGGACACAAATCTAAAAGAGCATGTCATATATGGGGTTTATACGTCGGTTAAAAATAGTAAAGTATATGATTCAGAATCACTTTGTCGAGGCACTCATGTCTCTTCTTAAAGAATATGACAGCCTAAGTGCCAAGGAACGCTATGCGTTTGAATATGAACCTATTAATCGATCTCTAGACAGACTTATCCCAATTTATGAACTGCCTAATAAAGATTTTGCTGAGTTATATGCTGTCCGCTATGGAAGTAATCATATCAGTTCCAAAAGATCTCAATATTTAAAAGATTGTGTAGAAAAGTTACAGAACTATACATCCTCTTTTACTTATACGCTAAACTTTAAGTATGCTATATTGTGCGTCAAAGCTCAACAAAGGATAGCTTCTCTATGCACTGATATAGACACGGATACGTTATGGGTGACCTATGTTACAGGCATAGCTCTTTATGCTCGCTTATATGACTATAAGCAGCTCTTTGAGTTCTGTGACGATGGTCTCAAAGTTGCACGAAACAAAGGTGATATTGAGCTGGAATTTATAATTTTGGTGCGTAAATGGGTACAATGCTACTTGGCTACATTGCAGGACAATTCTCTTGACGTAGACATCGTTCAACTGGATACAGAAGAGCAACTGCTTAGATTGTATGCCCCATATAGTAATAATGTAGACAACTTTGTCAAAAGTTTAAAGGATAAAGAGATGCGAATCCTTGAAGAAGTAGATCCTCCGGGCTTCCCTGCGTACAAAATACATATGGGACTGATAGATGAGTCTCTCACAAGTTATAAGTTGATGCTTGCTCAAGGCAGGGAAGATTCTAAGGCTGTTGAATACTCTTTGGATCAAGTTAGAGAAGTTGAAAAAGAAACATACGGAGAAGAAAGCAAAACTGACCGTATGCAAGATCTTAGCCTGATAGGCAATCTTCAGGGTGAGTTGTCTCCAGAACAAGCACAGGTTGTTTATCGTGGTGCTTTAGAGACAGCTTCTCCCGAGCAAGTTATTCCAGAGGGTATAGAACCAATGGAGAGATTCTTTAAATTAGTATTCTTTTCTCGACATTTGATTGAAAATAGATACAAAGATAATGCCATCCTGTTTTTTAATGAAGCTAAGAACTTGGTAGAAGGCTTATGTGATCCTTTCCTATCAGCAATGGTTTTATTGACCAAAGCACGTATTACTCAGGAAGATAATATAGAGCAAGCGATTAAAGAAAAGGAAGAAGCACTGGCGTTATTGGATAAAGCGGAAGCTTCTGGATGTAAATTTGCGATGGTCGATTATCTTAGATATACGATTCATCCCGAAATGGGGGACTTGTTTTTGAAGGAACACCCCCAAAAGTCTGTTGAAGAGTTCACTAAAGCCATTAATAGTTTGGAGGCCATCTCATTAGGCCAGACTCTTCGCATATCCCAATTGTTGGATTATAGAGGACTGGCACATTTCTACACTAAAGAGAGGGAGGCAGAGGAGAAAGACTATTTTCTGTCTTTTAGTGTAGTCTTAGACGATGTGAGAGAACGCTTACCTTTCATGAATTCTGAAAAACGTGAGAAGTATTGGGATAATGTGTCAATTGCACTTCAGAAGACAATGTCGATGATAGACGAAGATAGTGGCTCTGAATTGTTGAAACAAGCCTATCAGGTTGTACTACTATCTAAAGGCTTATTGTTAAGCTCAGAACAGACGGTGAAGAATGTGATAGAGTCTGATGAATCTCTGGCTGAGCTACGTTCCCTTTACAAGGAATTAGAAGAAACTGCAGTATATAGTAAACCAGCGGGAGTTAATCAAGAAACTGTGGTTAACAACTATACAAAGCAGTACTTGCAAAAAGTCCGCTTAACTCAAGCTTTGAACAAAGTGATAACAAAATATTGTGACTATCTATATGAGACTTTTGAGAAAGTTCAAAAAAGGTTGGGAAAGGAACAGGTCATTGTTGACTATTTCGACTACGAATTGGATAATGGTGATCAGCAGTATGTCGCATTTATAGTTACTCATGATAATCCCACTCCAATACTTATTAAGTTATGTAAAG
>ERZ842401.8307-NODE-8307-length-10253-cov-12.895764_pt1 | contig 10253 bp, 20 predicted proteins | sample MGYA00521270_ERZ842401 | MGnify/ENA primary metagenome ERZ842401 (study PRJEB31892, sample SAMEA3878208) | bioreactor metagenome | biome: Moose rumen | place: Sweden | collected 2011-10 | study: EMG produced TPA metagenomics assembly of the PRJEB12797 data set... | reverse complement strand
ACAAGTTCTGCGACCTCGAAAAGCGCGAACTCCAGGGCACCATCACCCGTCAGGCTGAGACCATCTCCCAGCTCCGTGGTCAGATTGACAACGCACAGCAGACCGCAGCTATCACCGGCTACATCAACTCCCTTGTGAGCCCTATCGCCAAGGAAGTGGACGACATCAAATGCAAGATGCCCAACACCGTTCCCGTGACCTGGCCCAACCTGGCAGCTGTGAACACCACTCCTTATGTGAGCGGAGGTTACTACCAGGGCGGTTTCAACGGCGTGTACGGTTTCCCCGGCATCGGCGGTTTTAACGGAGGCATCAGCTTCTAAAAGGAGGAATGGCCATGTTTGGATGTGTTAACGTAACCACCAATATAAATGGCATTCCTTATCTTAGGACTAACAGTGTCACCGTGGGAACGGATACCGTAGACTTCGCTCTCGGTTTTCGTAGGATTCCCCCTGTGGGGTATCTCACGGTGAACATTGCCGATGCCATTCCGACGGGGACAACGGAAACTTTGCCCGTCCGCTTTACGCTGAACGGCAACACCCGCAACCTCACCTTCTTCGGCGGCACCAACGTGACCGCAGCAGACCTGACTGGAACCGGCGTTGTTACCATCTTCTACGATTGGTATAACGGCATTCTCCAGCTCACCTCGCCTCTCGCACCTACAGTGTAGGCAGTAATTAAGTACAATTTAGCAACTGAAAACTCAACATTATGTTCCAAAGCATGTCGCAGGGCGCAACTATCCCGGTCCTGTACAAAAACATCCCTCGTGTTGCGGACGGAAAAGTTGTATCCGTGAACACACACATGCCACAGTATAACCCCAGCCAGCCGATGGCGATGCTCGGCGGTCCGGTAACGGACATTACCGTGCAGGTTGGAAATGAGACCATCCCCTTTGTGGGACTTCCCGCCAACGGCGTGGTGGCCAACTTCCCTGAAAAGGGACTGTTCATAGCCACCGACAGAGCTGCCGTCCTCCGGGAAATCGAGACGATGGCCCAGACCTCAAAGCAGGTTCTTGAATCTGTGCCGGCGCATCAGAAGATGGTGCGTGACTGTGAAGCCCTTTTGCTTGACCTCAATCCCGAAAGGAAGAAGGAAGCAATGCAGGCGCAGGAGATATCTGAAATGAGGAACGAGCTGGCAGAACTGCGGAAGTTGCTCTCTGCGACTTTGGGACAAACTAAAAAGGAGGAATAAACCATGGGAATGTTACAGATTTTCGAGCGTGGGGGCGATGACCTTCACGAATTCAAGAAAGCCGTGAAGATGGCCAAGGAGGCCGTTGACATGATCTGCGAGCTCACCGACGAAATGGAGGACAAATACTCCGAACGTGGCGGCTATGGCGAACGCTATGGTGAACGCTACGGGGAGCGCAGCCGCTCCATGCGCCGTGACGAGATTGGCGAATGGGGAGAGCGCAGGGGCCGTGACAGTATGGGTAGATACACCCGCATGTAACAGCTGGGGCGGGGAAACTCGCCCCTTTTAAACTTATACGTTTATGAACAGATTGGACTACTACGATATTACGCCGAAGGGCATGGATGCCTACATGGCCAGTCACGGACGTCATTTTTCCAAGCCGATGCTGGAGTGGGCCGTATCCATGATGCGGGACCGCAACGGCAACAAGCTCAAGCTGGTGGAGAAGAAGCAGCTGGACGAAATGCTCAAAGCCTACGGCGTGGAACTCAAGCGCAGCGAAGGCTACTACGACCCGCTCTACGTGTGGATGATGGGCCGGGCCGACTACCTGGGTTCTTCCATCGCAGACGAAGGGCATCTTGTCAAGTTCCTCAAGGACTACATAGATGACCCGGACGGGAGCGAGACGCGCGCCTTTGACGAATTCTATGTCAAAACAATCGCCCTTGGGATAGATATTCCCTGGGAAGACATGATTTAGTTATGATTCATAGGGTACTCAAAATAGGCCGATGGGTGGTGGACTTTCTCTTTGCCAAAGATTCCTACGACGAAGAGGGAGTCCTTGCCTGTCTGTATGAAATCTACGCTCCGACGGAGATTATGGAACGTGCGGTGCGAATCATGGAAAGCGGGCGCTACAACCGTGGATTCACCTACGGAAATCCCGACATCAAAAGGGCGGTTGTAGTTGTTGGCCCTACTACGTCCGGCCGTCAGTTCCAGAACACCTTTTCGCACGAGATAGACCATCTTTCCGACATCATAGCGGAATCCCTGGGAATCAAAGGCGAGCGGGAGGGGACGTCCTATCTTACCGGAGACACCACCATGGCCCTTGCCGAAGTGGTGTGCGAGCTGGGTTGCAGCCATTGCCGATAGGTCAAATAGCGCACGGGCGCTAACACTTAATAATTTATCTTTGCCTTGTATGGAAATGAATCTCATATTCACTTACAAGGCCGATGACCTTTGGAATCTGATTGATGCGGAAGTCTCCCGTCACGCAGGCTTCCTGCGTTTGGAGGGCGGTGCATCTGCATACGACATTCTCAAGGTGCATACCAACGACATTCCCACCATCAAGGACTATATCTCCGATGCGCTCCGGGCCGTTGTCGTCGGCTTCTCCTTCACGGGTTCCGCCTATGAGGAGACTACCTTGGATGGGGAGAACGGCTATAAGATTTCCTTCTTCCTGCCGGATTTCCCAGACAGGCTGACGGAGATTGCGAATAAGGAGATTCAGCGCTATGTGGTGCTGACGGCAACGGCACGCTGGCTGGCCCGCCGTTCCTTCGGCGAGTATGCCAACCAGATTGCATCCGACGCACAAAGCGCGCTTTTCGGCATTAACCTCACCCTGCGCACGCGGGATTATCCCATGGAGGACGTATAGCTATGGAGATTAAACTGAAAGTCAAGCGCCTTGTGAACGATATTCGTTCCAAGTCCCACCTTACCGTAGCGACGATTGCCGACCCTTCGGCCCGGTACAATGCCGAGGCGGGGAGCGACAAGACCGCCGAAATCCTGCGGGACATTTCCGATGCCGTTTCCTCTGCCGTACAGCAGTGCTACCGCTTCATGGATTCTCCGGGAATAGATGTGGCAGATGATATGATGACACTTCTTGACGAGGGAGAAGTAGTCTTTACGTTCCCAGGAATCGGCGCCCGCCGTATGGACGGGAAGGAGAAAGCGCTGGCCGACAAGCTGCACGCCATTGTGGTGAGCCTTGCACTGCAGAAGTATTACCTTTCCGTGGCGCAGGCCGAACTTTCCAAGACCTATGCGGTAACTGCCATTTCCGGGATGCAAGAGCTGGAGGCCATGCTCCGCCAGAAGCGTCCACCTAAATTCCTTGACCTTGAGTTATGAAGCGATTAAGAATCCGGCTGAGCAAAGCCATCATTGACAACAAGATTGACAACCGCACCTACAAGCGGATGGAAGCATCGCTCCAGAATCTTTCGGAAGTGAGCAAGGATGCCGTAGCATCGGACACCGAGGAGGACCACGACGCTTCGCTCATCACGTCCTACCGGGATAAGAGGGACGCGAAAATTCGCATGCGCCTTATCCGTTGGATTAAGGAGGAGATTCCCGCCGAGGAATTCACCAACCGCCCCAAGACACCAAATCCTGACTACACCTACACCTTTGAAATGCCCGATGATTTCCGAACGGAAATGATGGGAGCCATCAAGGATTTGCTGGAAGACTACATTGTGCGTGGTGCTACCTACGACTGGTATCTGAATGCCGGCCTTGCTCCTACGGATTCCGAGCAATCCCTGGAAGACCTGGAGAACGAGATTCTTGTGGGACTTCGCGGAAAGCCGTCCACCACAAGGCCGCTCCAGCCTTTCGGGCCCCCGTTCCCCGTAACACCTTTATTCTAACGCCATGCCCAGAAAAGCTACCAAGGCCATCCAGCCTAAAGAAATACAGCAGCAACAGCTCAAACAGGCCGAGAAGGCTGCAAAGAAGGCCCGCCGCCAGCAGGCCGAGGAAAGCCGCGAGGACCTGCAAATCAAACTGACGGAACTGATTAAGAAGCAGCTCCCGGAGATTGAGAAAGACCTCAAGTCCATGACGCCAAAGGAGCGCTGCGACACTATTGCCAAGCTGGCTCCGTATGTGCTGCCGAAACTCGTCGGCGCTGCACCCACCGCCGATATTGAAGAAGGCGAGGTTGACGAGCTCACGGAACTCGCCAACCGCACCAGCGGAACTGTTATGAACTAACGGATTTTGTTGGTGAACTTGGGCGTGTAGTCCAGTTCAATGTATGAGATTCGCTCCTGCGCATCCAGCAGCGTTACCACTGCAATACGATACCATTTCCAGGACGGTCCGCGAAGTGAGTGGAGCGTCCTGTAATTGATTCCGTCATTGGAGCCCTGGAGCGCCCACTTCACATGGCCGTCGGCATAACGCCCACGGACTTTCAGCCGATTGATGGTCTTGTAGATGTCTATTTCGTCCAGCGAAAGCTCACGGGTGTAGACAAGACCGGGGAGGGGAAGCCCTTCGGGGTCTTCTGCGAGGGTGGAATAGTTCATGGGGATCTGGTGGCCCAGTCCGTCTGATTCCACGATGAACGCCTCCGGGTAGGAGTTGAGGGTGCGCACGGGAGTGCGGAGCGGATTCCATGCCATACGGTGCCAGGACTGCGTGTTGAACTTGTAGACATACATGTCCGACTGCCCTTCCCGATAGAGGATGATACGGGCATTGGCGTAGTCGTATGCCATCTTGCAGCCGTTGAGGAACTGATAGAACGGAGCCGTTTCCTCAATGGGGATACCACTAAAGAAGCGACTGGCGATAGACTGCGCCAATTCGTTGCTCAAACTATCTGGCTTACCGTCCATCAGCTCGGAAACCTTGGTGACAGTGGAGCCCTGTAGCAGCATCAGTCCACGGGCCGATGCGAAGAAGATGGCCTGCTCAATGGGAACAAGTGAGTTCTTGTTTAATAGTAACTCTCGCGAAACTGAGTGGCTATACATCAGTACACCTTCGTCATTTACAGAAAGAGCGAAAATACCCTCGGTAGTAAACACATATAAGTGGAATTGTCCAGCCTGCCCTTCGGAAAGCGGAGTTGTTACAGTGCCTATATTCAAAATATCCCCACTCATCGTAACGACGCCGGAAGGGGTTGTTATAAACGGATTGGAACTTTTGGTCTGTATAAGGACATTTGTGTTCGGTACAAGATTATTTTCCCTTATCGTGGCCCGGCTGTCAAGAATGCCGCCAATGGTTTTTCCGAAACCCGTAAAACAATAAGCAACATCTTGTGTTGCCAGAGGCTTCATTGGGTGTATTGCCCATAAGCGCGCTTGTCCATGAATAAATTTCAGGACAGTAACGCTTGTACACCTTGAATCTGGATACGCCAACCATGCGACCGGGTATTCCGTGTATTCTGTCGAATAAGGGTAGATGCTTTCTGTTGAGGATTTTGCGTCTATGCTATATTCTCCATCGGGAGCCACCGAAGCTACATCATACTCGTTCCCGTTCACTTGTAAATGGAACACAAATCCATATCCAGTCAAACCGGATTCGACATTTGTAATCCATTTAGAAGAATGAAGATAAGGGTGCCCATGCCCAAGACGTAGCGACGGTCTCAACATGAGCATAGAGTTGTTATAGTTTGCGAGGCTATCAGATAACCATTGATGATTTGATAGATAACTTTCAATCAGGGCCTCCTGATTCAGTATGTAATCAGCAGAGAGATTTATATCATCCCAAATTTCAAGGCCGATACGGGATGTAAGCTCCGTGATAGCGATTGACTTTGCAAGATATGTCTGAGAGTGTGCGGTAATCAACTCCTCTCCAGTTGTGGCGGGGTCAATAACGCCATTCGCTCTTGCTTGATAATATCCCCAAACTGTTGAATCGTCACCGGTTTGTACGAGGGTTCGGTCGGTTAATTGTATCGCGTCCCTTCTCGCTGCCGGGATTATTTGGTCGGAGATAAAGAAGTCGATGCTTTTTACAATGTCGCCCCAGCCATCGTACAATGTGGCAAGTTGAGATTCTGAAAAATCGACCATAATCTTATATGGCCTTGGAGTTCCTACGCATCCGTAAACATCCCAATAGAGAGATGTGTGCGTGCCACCTTCCGGCATATAGTGTTCTCCCGTTGTGGGGGCCCAAAGTTTCACATCTATTTGCTTTTCAATGTCTCCTCCGAGAAGAATAGGAATAGAGCATGCGTAAAGAGTGTCGTCGTAAAGCCTCACCGCGTATCTAACGAATATCGGGAATATAGCTTCTCCTCTTTTAATGTAATAATCAAGGTTTTCATCTACCTTCCCCCACAGCTGGTCCATGATGCTTATTGCGTCGGCGTCATCAAGAACGAACTTAGTGGCCACCGTCCCCCATGAATCAGGATCAAGTGAGCCTACGGCGTATTCCACTCTCTCAACCTTTGCATCATAAACAAAGTGGGTGCCTTCACCTTCTCTGTCGGGATACCTCCCCGGTGTTGTAGCTGTCACATCCTCCCGTGGTGAGCCGAACGCAGTATGCTGCGCCCCAAACCAGATTGCCGGCACAGGAATCTTCGTACCAAGATAATGGTATTCGTTATCTTTATAGAGGAAATACCGCAGATTATCGCCCTCGGAAACAATCAAGGTATTACCCACATGGGTAATAGACTTGATTGTAGGAGCGGCTTCGTATGTGTAAAGCGGTAGTGTGCCACCACCGCTTTTATACGCAAATAGATTTAGTCCGGAAAGGCAGATAAGATTTTCGTAGCCAAGGCCAACACCCTTATGGATATACAAAATATCCCCTTCAACGGAAAGGTCGTCACCATACTCCGTAACCGGCTTCGGAGCCATCATCGGTGCTACCTCGCCCATGTCCAGCTGCACGTTGAGGGATTCCGCACACATGCCGTCTGCGGACACTTGACCGGAAGGGTCACGGGAAATTCCCTTAATCGGTATCTTTTTTATCATACTTGCGAAAGAATATATTGTACTGCGTTTCTCCGTTCTCGGTAACTGAATCCTCCGGACAGATGCGGTAGCATCCGGGGCCATCCAAACTCTCCTGGAGCTTTCTCATCAGCACCGTCCCATTCACCCGCATGCGCGCATCCTTCTTGAACACCCGGAAAGCTCCGTTGATATTGGTTGTCTTCCCTACATATATCGGCGTCTTGTTCCCGGTGTGAATCCTCGGCTTGGAGAATCGCACGTAATCTCCGGGCTTGAGTTCAAGCAAACGGACGGCTACCGAATTGAAGATGGCGTGTGTTCCGTACACGCGGAGCCGGGGCTGGTCCGTCGGCATATCCTGTATCAAATTCGTCAGTTCCATGGGCAAATATCCTAATTATTTATCAGTTGCGGGTTCGCTATTTGACTTATTGAGATGGCGCTTAAGGGCCTTGTCAACCCTGCGCTTCTTGAAGAAGGCAATCGGCTTGCGGAAAAGCCACAGGATAAAACCGCCGGGCGCGGCCAGCTCCCAGGCGTCCCGCCCACGGATGCGGCCCTTGCTCCTGCGCTGAATGCGGAGTGCAACGGCAGTCCGATAGGTGGACAGTGCGTTGGTATCAATGGTTATAGGTTTCTTGCTGCGTCGGTATGTATTGCTCATTTCAGTCGGATTTTAAGGATTTCGTCGCCGTTTTCTTCTTTCTGCGCCATGACATTCAGGATGTCCCGCTGGCAGGTGTCTTTCTTCCTGGTGCGGAAGGAGACGGTTGTGGGGCATAACTGCACGGGGAACACAAGCGTGAGCGGATTCACTTCTATGGCACGGGGAAGGGATTCCACGGCTTGCTTCGTGAGTTTGGTTTTGAAAAGACGGGACGTTCCGTCTTTGAGCTGGGTGAATTCTTCGTCGGTGACGAGGAAGTTGAGTTTAGGCTTTCTTTTCATTGTTGAACAGGGATTCTATCTGGTCGTTCATTTCTTTGGTAAAGGCGTTCATGACAAAGATTAGGTCTTCCATGATGTATGGATAGTCCTGCAGGAGCTTGTAGATTCCTCCGGCAAGCTGGCTGTGGTCTTTGTACATGTCGCCCTTTTCATCGTAGATGATATGGTAATATCGGGCCTTCTCTTTTTCTTCCACGGAGAAGGCGAAGATAACGTGGCCGGGGAGTTCAATCTTAGGCATAGGGAGAGTTTTCAAGGTATTCTTCCACGGCCTCGCAGAAGGCGGTGAAGTCACGGATGGTTACGCACTTGCACCCTTGGTGTTCCACAAGGAAGCGCCAGCGCTTGTGACAGTCGGAATTGCGCTCCGTGCGGTTGAGCACCTGGACGCATAGGGCGGAATAGCCGCTGGTGGGGTAGAGTAGGATAAGGTCTGCACTGCCGTAGGTTGCTCCTTTCTTCTCCAGGGCTTTGGTGGCGCGGGGAACATACACCATGAGCGAGGCCAGTTCCGGGTAGGTCTCCCGGAACCATGTCACCATAGCGGGCAGGAACTCGTTTTCTGTACGCTGGTTACTCATCGGCCTTCCTCCTTGGTGTGCTGCTTATTGTTGCCCCGCCGTCCCTTCCGCTATGGGGCGTACAGTAACGCTTCTCGTACCACATGTTTTTCTTTGCCAGCCGCTCCATCTGGCGTGTGCATTCGCCGACGGACGGGGTGAGGGCTTCCATGAGCATTTCGTCCCAGTAGCCCCACTGCCTTTTGATTTTCCGCATGCGCCATCTTACGTACCATGGCCGGCGCATGAGCCATCTTGCTTTCTTGGGGGTCATAGTTATTTAATTAAGTAGTAGTTTTTCAGCATTTCTTCGGTCACTACTCCGTCACCTTGCGTGGAACGGATGAACTTGAAGATGTCGTCGCAGACTTCGGGATGCGGCTCGCGGTCTTCCCAAAGGAGGACAAGACGGGCCACTTCGTTGGCTTCATCCTGCCATGTCTGGATGTTCTTCCACTTGTGTTCGGCGTCTGCGTCAAAGAGTTCTTCCCGGAGTTCATCGGCAAAGTGGCTGGCCCGCTTTAGGGCCTTTATCATTTCGTTAAGGTTGAACTTTGACCGCTGGCGAAGTCCGTCTCCCTTGGATTTCAGCCGGACAAGCAGATCCTGTATCATCAGGTCTTGCGCGAAGGCCATGAGGAAGATGCTGTCGGTGAGTATGTTTTCGGGTGTTCTCATTTCTTTCTGATTTTGTTAAACCTTCGTAAAATGTCCTGGCTGTACTCTTTCATCCACTCGGCCTCGTTGTATCTGTGGTAGTCACCATTGTCAACTCCCTGTTCGTAGATTGTAATGAGGATAGCCACATCTTGCCATGTCAGCGCAAGGTCTTTCTCGGCTTGTTCATAGCCTTGCTGAAAATACTCCCTTGCTTCTTCGTTATCATCGGTCACTTCATCCGGGTCGTCAAAATAACCAGCCACCCAATCTTCGGGATAGGCTTTCAAAGCCGCTTCTTCTGCTTTACTCATTATTCTTCCTCCAATGCTTTTTTGAGGTCTTTAATCAGTTCTGCCGGGTCGCCGCAATCAAAAGACGATTCGCTATAATTGTATCCGATGTTGTTTTCCTCCAACCATTTTACAACCCTTTCAATCGTGTCTTTCTCGGCCTGTCGGTAAGAGGTGTATGCTAACAATCTTGCGTCGCGCCTGCTGTACTTGACTGGTTTGTTCTCAAGTGTATCCCTCAAAATAGGGAATAAACGCCAGGCATGCTTTTCTGCTCTTTCACTCATTGCTTTTCTTCTTTCCAAGGTTATACCAGCACGACTCCTTTTCAGGACGGATGCACTTTCCGTTGTAGAACCAATAGCACCTGTCGGCCTTTGAATATATTTCCGTTACAGTCATAATTTTTCTTTTCTCTGTTTGTTAAAAATATCGGCGACTTCTTGCAGGCATCTTTCTGTGGCAGAATACTTAACTTGTAAGTCTCGGACAAGATTGTAGATTGTCCGCACATCATCTTTTGTGAACGCAAGGTCTTTCTCTGCCCATTCAACACCTTGCTCAAATCCCCATCTAAAAGATTCTGGATGACAATACTGGTCATCATCCTCCATCATCTTATTATAGGCACTCTCTTGTGCTTCCCAAATTTGTTCTACGCTGTACATGATTCTTTCTCCATTATTTTATTTCTTTCATGTTTTTCCCAAGGTTATACAAACACGGCTCCTTATCAGAACGGATACATTTCCCGTTGTAGAGCCAATAGCACCTGTCAACATAGTGCTTCTCTCGGTCTCCGATGCCCTTATTACAGTTTTTACTCATGGCTATTCTCCTTTTTCTTGTAAACTCCCAACCAC
>ERZ842401.8306-NODE-8306-length-10255-cov-4.715980_pt1 | contig 10255 bp, 4 predicted proteins | sample MGYA00521270_ERZ842401 | MGnify/ENA primary metagenome ERZ842401 (study PRJEB31892, sample SAMEA3878208) | bioreactor metagenome | biome: Moose rumen | place: Sweden | collected 2011-10 | study: EMG produced TPA metagenomics assembly of the PRJEB12797 data set... | reverse complement strand
GTGTTAAGCCTGTAGCTAGCGTTCATCCTGAGCCAGGATCAAACTCTTCATTGTATAAATTCTATCTCTGAATTACCCATGCCGAAAAAACGACAAGGGAAAATCCGTCTGCTCCGGTCAGGACGACCATCCGTAAAGTACATTAAGTCTAAAGTATGCAAACGTCATCCATCGTCAATAAAAATCGACGGCTTGTTTCATTCTACCCGGCGATCCCAAAAAACCACACCCGAAGGCTGGCGGGAAACGCCGCTTCTTGTACTACTTCTTCTGTCTATGTAATGCTTTCAAAGAACTCCTTAATTCTTGCGCCGACAGCCGATTTTTTGGCCGAAAGCGGATGCAAAGGTAGGGACTTTTGAACAACTGAGAAAAAAATACAGGAACTTTTTTCAAAATATTATCAACTTTTTCCTGATTGTTTACAAAACAGGGAGTCTACACATTAATATATTATATATAGACAAGAATGAATCTGCAAAAAATAGCGCAGCATTCTCAAAAAACAAAGTGAAAAATTTGCATGTTCCTGCAAAAATCGCTAAATTTGCACATTATTTAATATTGAGACTGGTAAATACACGAAACTATAACAAAAATAGCCATAAAACAATGGAACATTTAATAGCGAACAGCGGAATACAATTCATTTGTACAGAGAAGGAATTTAATCCCTCGGAGCAGTTGGTCTTCCCAAATGGACGTACCCTGAAGTATTCGTTCTGCGAACTAGAGGACGCTCAGACTGGCATCAGGACTTTCGACTTTCTTTTCTTTCACAGTCAAGAGGGGGTCTACATACCCCTTGACGAACTCCGCCGCAGCGAAAAGGCCGAATTACTTCCAGACGGCAGAGAGGCTTTGGACGAGTCGGGGCTGCAGAAACTGAAAAAAGACGAGTCGACAACAACCTTTTCCACCTATACAGATGATGACAGTCGCATGTTCAACATTAACTCCCTGAATGGCTATAGAGTGAAATCGCGCTTCGACGGCAGCATCAGTCCTGCGTTTGAGCTCCTATTAGGAAAATGGCTGCCGATGCCCATGTTTGAACGCGACTTGAACGGAACGACGACCAACGATCCTTTTACGTGGTGCCGCGTAAAGATAGAACGAACAGGCCCGGGCAGCAAGAAGGGACTGGAGCGTTTCCGCTTCCTGTGGGCATTCGACACCACTTTAGGTGACAATGACCCACTAGCCTACCCCAACAACATGATTACCTTCGGGGAGGAACTGGATGCCATTACTCACTACAAGCGCCCCTATTTTTACGACGACGAGGGAGAGACAAAGGAATTCTGCCTGAGCAACCGGGCAGACCAACTGCTTGACTTCATGTCGACCAGCCAGTATTTCTCGGCTTTTGCCGACTACATCTCATCACTGCTGGGACAACTGGACCGCGATGAATCCCACAAGTACATCGGCTTCTTCATTTATCTGGTGAACTTCATCCGCCTTATCGATGCAGCTCCCGAAGTGACGCTTCACAACAACAGGCGCAAGAAAATTGACGTAGACCTGGTATTGGATATTGGCAACTCGCGCACCTGCGGCGTGCTATTTGAGGACGGCGACTTCACAAAAGCCATGATGCTGGAGATACGCGACATGAGTGATCCTTCAAAGACTTACGAAAAGTCGTTTGACATGCGACTGGCATTCCGAAAAGCCGATTTCGGCAATGACATCGTACTAGATGACGATGCCTTTGAATGGCACTCTTTCGTGCGCATCGGCGACGAAGCCAAACGCCTGGTGTACCGTTCCTTTGAAGAAGACGGCCTTAGCGAGCGCACAACGAACTACAGCAGTCCAAAACGCTATCTATGGGACACGAAGCCCTTCGACGGGCAATGGGAGAACCTTATCACCGTGAACGATCCCTATGGCGTGAAGCTGGCAAACAACATTTACATTTCGGGGCTCTCAGAACAATTCGACCACACAGGAAACTATATCGGCATTGACGGTAACGACGAGAATCCCGACGGCAGCAACTACTCACGTTCGTCGCTTATGACTTTCGTACTGATTGAGATTTTCCAACAGGCCCAATCGCAAATCAACTCTATTAAATTCCGCAACAAGCACGGCGACAAGGACTGCCGCCGACAGCTGCGCAACATTATTCTGACCTGCCCGACAGCTATGCCTGTAAAAGAACAGATCAAGCTGCGCCAATGCGCAGAAGATGCTCTTGCAGCCCTGAAGCAGAACATGTATGCATTTGGCGAGCCTCGTGTCATCCCGACATCAGCTTCACTCAGCGTGAAAGATGACGATGACAACATGGGCAAGCGCATGTGGAGCTTTGATGAAGCCTCGTGCTGCCAGCTGGTTTATCTGTATGCCGAAATAGCCCAGCGCTATAGCGGCGAGATTCACAAGTTCTTTGAACTAAAAGGACACGTGAGGCCCGAAGAGCAGGCAGAAGGATACGAAGGCAACTCGCTGACGATCGGCTCTATTGACATTGGTGCAGGCACGACCGACGTTATGATCAGCTCCTACCAATGCACTGGAAAAGGCACCAGCCTGCTCACCCCCATCCCACTCTATTGGGACAGCTTCTATCTGGCTGGCGACGAGATTCTGCGCAACATCATTCAGAATCTGATTATAGAAGGAAAGGAAACCGGGCAGCCTGACCAGGGAAATATTTTCAACGCCCTCCATGCACGCCTGAAGATGATGAGCGACGAACAGCTTCAGCAGTTGCCATGTCTGAAAGACAATACCGTTTACAAAGGTAAGGTTTACGACATCATTAACGAGCAGAACGCTGAGCGCCGTTCCAACCTCATCAAAGCATTCGCACTAAACTTGCTGCGTGACTTCTTCGGGCACGACAGCAGCATGATGGGGAATAAAGACCGTCGTTGCCGAGTGGACTTCAACACACAGGTATCGCAACCACTGGCACAGCTTTTCATGGAGCTGTTAAGGCTGAAGCGTCCGTCACGAGTGTATACTTACGAAGAAATATTCACCCATTTAGAACCTGCCGCCTATCTTCTGGAATACTTTGAGCACCATTTTGGCTTCAGCTTCAAAGAGCTGTCATGGAGGTTCGACCCTCAGGAAGTGGCAGCCATCGTAAAGAATACTCTGGAGCCACTGATGCGCCAGCTCTCAGTGGTGCTATATGCCTACCACTGCGACGTGCTCATCTTGGCAGGTCGTCCCTCGTCGCTCGACCCCATTACTGAGTTATTTATCAAATACATGCCCATTTCTCCAGACCGTCTGATTCGCCTCAACGAATACCGGGTGGGCACGTGGTATCCATTTGCCGACGGACTGGGCTATTTCTACGACCAGAAGTCAGTGGTGGCCGTGGGAGCCATGGTGGGTCATCTGGCATCGAACATGGGCTTCAACGGATTGTCGATAGACTTCAGCCGCATGATTCGCGACATGAAGTCAACCGCCCACTACATTGGCGACTACAACACTCGCAGGCAACAGGTTCCCATCAGCTATCTGTCACCGGAAAAGAGCACAGCCACCGTGCAATTCGTAGTATTCCCCGCATTCATCGGATGCAAGCAACTCAACTCAGCCCTCTATCAGGCACGTCCGCTTTATGCCATCTACAACAACACCAGCAACCATTCGCTCCGCATCACCCTGACTCGCAATTATCACGAAAGCCGCGAGGACATACAGATAGAAGAGGTGATGGACGAACAGGGGAACACGCTTCCCAAGTCTGCTGTTGAACTGGTTTTACAGTCAATCACCGACGACGGCAAATACTGGCTCGACAAGGGCGAGTTTGAACTGTCTGTGAAATAAAGCACCTACCTAACTGAACAAAAGCACACACCATGATACAGAGAATCAACACGCAAATAGGCATCATCAACGAAGCCCTCGCATGGATTAAACGCAACAAGCCCGAGCACTATGAACAGCGCTTCATGCAGCTGGTGGAAGAACGTCGTAAGCTGAGGAAACTATCGATTGCCGAAATGGACAATCCCGGCATAGCTGCATTCGGCAAGAGTCAGGTAGGCAAGTCATACTTGATGAACTGCATCCTGCAAAAGGACGGGAAGCCTTTCCTCGTAAAGGCAAACAACACGGAATACAACTTCATCGAGAAGATGAATCCTATTACTGATAATACCGAGGCTACGGGCGTAGTCACCAGGTTTTCCTCGTTCTCGCGTGCGCCACAAAAATACAGCCAGCAATATCCGCTGCTGATGAAGACCCTGTCAGTCTCAGACATCATCACCATTCTCAGCGACGGCTATTACCACGATCTGAAGAACTGGACTTCCGACGGCGAAAACGGCATCAATGCAGCAGCAGACGCCATCCGCAAGAAATACCTATACCAGCCGGAAATAAGCAATTCGCCGATACAAGCCGACGATATTCTCGACATGAAAGACTATTTCAAACGGAATATCAATAATGCCCAGGCTTTCAATAATTCCTATTTCTTTGAGAAGGTAGCCCTCGTGGCCAACCGTATTCCCGCTACCGACTGGGATGACGTGTTCTCCATCCTGTGGCATCGTAATGCCGACATCAGCCGCCTGTTCACCCATATTCTTGAGGCGCAAAAGCGCCTGTCGTATGCACGAGAAGTATATCTGCCAGTAGAGGCTGTGCTGCACGAGGGCATCAAGCCCAACACCATCATGAGTGTGGACTGCCTGATGAAGATATTTGAAACCACTGACCAGTACTATACTGATGCCTACATCAGGAATAGCGACTCACTGCTGAAGGTAGACCACCTCTCGAAGAGCGACGTCTGCGCCATCTGCGCCGAAGTCATTATCAAGATTGAGGACGAATTTCTTGCCAGCGGCTCCAGTTACGATTTTTCGGACATGGATTCCAGCTCGCAGTCGAAGTTGTCAAGAGGCAATATCGAAATGACCATCCTGAAGGAGAACGACCTGCTGGATTTCCCCGGTGCCCGCTCGCGCCTAACGCTCCAGATTGATGCCCTTTCCTCGAACGAAGACCTGGTAAAGGTGTTCCTTCGTGGCAAAGTGGCCTATCTTTTTAATAAATATAATGAGTCGTCGGCTATCAACGTGCTGCTCTATTGCCATGACCAATACCAGAACGATGTCACCAACCTTTATATTCTTCTCGACGAATGGGTGCGGAAATATGTAGGCGAGACCCCCGAGGAGCGCAAGAAGACCATCGAAAGCACCGGCAACATCTCGCCCCTGTTCTATATCGGCACAAAGTTCAACATGGACATGTCAGTAAGACCCACTGAAACGGCCAATGAGAATACTGCCATCGACAGCCGCTGGTACGACCGCTTCAACAAGGTGCTTTACGAGCAGTGCCTCAACTCGGCCACTCCCAAATGGTGGGTCAACAACTGGATTGCACCTGGCACGAAATTCAAGAACAGCTATCTGCTCCGCGACTTCAAGTATTCCGGTCCCAAGGCCAGCAAGCTCTATAAAGGCTACGAAGAACTGCGGCGAGAGCTGCCCCGCGAAGCTCCTAACACGGAGGGCTACATGACCGACGCCTATTACCAGCAGATGCGCACCTCGTTTATCAACAGCCCCGATGCCGCCATGTTCTTTGAAGACCGTGCGCTGGCATGGGACGTGGCCGCATCGCGCAACAACGACGGCTCGCTGTACATCATTGAGAACCTCTCCATTGTGGCACAAAGGCTGCTGGCCACCCGCGAAAGCCAATTTGCCCGACAGACAGAGAAGAGCAAGGGCAAGGTGCTGGATGTGCTCAACGAATATCATGTGTCGGAAGACATCGACGAGATTCTGCAAGAAAACATCCGCAAAGCGAACAGCATCATACGCGAAATGGATTTCACCTGCAACGAAGACAATTACTTCTTCGGGCATCTGCTTCAGGCACTGCAAATCACGGAAATACGCTGTTTGCAGGAAGTGCATCACCTTATCCAAAGCGGCGAACTCGGCGAGAAGACCATCAACTTCTCCGACTACGAGATTATCCTGAAACGCTGCCGCGATTTCAGCGGCTGTGCCAATTACGACGATTGCTGGAAACGCCTGCAAATGGTCTATGGCCTGCGCACGCAGGAAGAAGCTGAGCTGTACCTGTCGAGAAGAGACGTCGACTACAACATGCTGTTCTCCAAGAGTTTCAAGAAGAAAATCAATGCCGTTGTCATTGCCGACCACGTCTACGACCTGTGGAGGAAGAATATCAAGTCGGTGGAATTCATGAATCGCATTCTGGCCAACCAGCGCTTCGACAGCGTGGTCATGTCGATGCTGCTCGACAACATCATTCAGACCAGCAGCTATCTGAAGCTCAATGAACTGATGGCCGACGCCATTGCCGAATATGTGAATGTGATTGCCGTTTCAACCATCAACGAAAGCCTGGTGGCCGACATCATGGCAAGCACCATCAACCGCTTTGTCATCGACTTAGGCTACGAACTGCTCAGCGACAAAGACCGTGCTAATGCCCGCAAGGTGGCAGCACAATACCAGCTGCCCGTCTTCGAATACATCGGCAAGCCCCACAAGTCGCACTTTGAGGAAGAGGAATTGACGGCCCTCTTCGACGAGCTGACCGACAACCCCAAGGCCATGACCACCTCCTTCGAGGACAATTACTATACCTGGCTCGAATACCTATGCGTGTCGTTCATTGCCCATCTCGACGTGCCCGACTACGACAAGGAGGCTAACCGTCAACTAGCAGCCATTATTAATAACATTTCATAAGTCATGAAGAAAATCTTTTTTGGATCTAGCGCTGCCCCCACCGGCGGCAACGAACCGTTCTGGAAGCCATGGGGATCTGGCTGGCTGCTGCGCCTGCTAGGTTTTCTGGTACTCCTGTTCTTGCTCATCCTCCTGCTCAACCTTTTCAAAAGCACAAAGAAAAGCGACAGCTTCGACGATGAGGAGAGAACGGAGATTCCCGATCCTATCATCCATCCGGTAACCCCTGACCCTGTCAGGGTGCCGGTGGATACGATGACTGCTATTCCTCACGACATACTCAACCCCGGCGAGAACCTGCCCTCGCCCGACGACAACAACGTGCCCCCCTTTGACGATGATGACCTCGTCGACGACGATGGACGCCAGATTGTAGGAGACCGACTGAACGTCATTCTCAATTCGTCGGCCAACGACGAAACCTTCAACAAGTGGGCCGACGAGTTTAAGGCACTCTATCCTGGCGACAACTATAAAGTGGTGTATTACGACCGGCTCACCAAGCTCCTTCAGATTCAGGTTCCGATGGCCGAGCGCGAGCAAATCATGCGCCAGCTGCCTACACAGATTACCGACATCGACTTCAAGGTGTTCCCCGACGGCCTGATGGGTAACCTTGCAGCCCCCCACCCTAACGACCTGATTTTCGACCACCCTGAAGTGGGGTGGTATTTTGCCCCCATACAGGCCTTCGAAGCCTGGCAAATCACCAAAGGCAGCCCCGACATTGTCATTGCCATTGTCGACAGCTATTTTGATTTGCAGCATGAAGAGCTGAACAGCAACCGCATCGTCAGCCCTTACAGCATTCCGCGCCACACGGGCAATGTAGCCCCGGCTGAAGGCTGCGACCCTACCTCCTTTCTCCACGGTTCGATGGTGGCCTCGCAGGCACTGGGCAACATGGACAATCGTCGCGGCTCGGCCGGCATAGCCCCGCTATGCAAGTTCATGCCCGTCAGCCTAGGACATCAGATGACCTCCATCACCATTCTGCAAGGACTGCTTTATGCCATCTACCAAGGTGCCGACGTGGTGAATCTTTCCGTAGGAAACATCTGGACCGACGAAATAGCCCAGCTCTGCGTAGACGACCAGATAGCCCTGAGCCGGCAGATGGGACTGGAAGAGCAGTCCGTATGGGACTGGGTAGCCGAGCTGGCCCGCGAGCGCAACGTCACCATTGTATGGGCTGCCGGCAACGAGAATGTATTCACCGCGCTGGACGCCTGCAAGCGCGGCGACGCATCCATCAAGGTATCGGCAGTTGACGTTCAGCTGCATAAGGCCGACTTCAGCAATTTCGGAAACTTCCCCGAGCGCAACATCAGCGAGTCCACCATTTCTGCCCCTGGTGTCGACATTATGGGTGCCAAACCCTATAACACCTACGACATCGGCCCCGGCACCAGCTTCGCCGCCCCGCTAGTCACCGGAGCCGTGGCTTTGATGAAAAGCCTTGCTCCCTCCATCACCACTGCCGAGATTATCGAGATTCTGCAAGAAACGGGCAAGCCCGTCGAAGGTGCGCCCACCATCGGCAAGCTCATCCAGATTAAGGATGCCCTGTTGAAGGTGAAGGAAAACATGGCCAACTTCAACGACATCATGGCCGACCACAGCAAGTTCGTCGGCCTGTGGGAAAGCACCAGCTCGATAGGCACCAAAGAGCATTACTACCTCCGCAAAGTGCGCCAGCGCCAAGATCGGGAGCACTACTAATAATCATCCACTGACCATCATATCATTTTACCTAAATACCCAACATCAACATGGCACAACTAACAGAAGAATATATTGAGCAGCTGAAACGGGAAACCCTAGAACAGCTACCAGGCAAAGCAATAGCCAATCTGAAAGCACAGGCAAGCCGCGCTCTTACCAGCCAGCAGATTTTCCAGCTGAACAGTCAGATTAACCGCATCCCTATGCCTACCTTCATAGGCTACCTGATGTATGACATCATCACTGAGAAGAACCTCGACCTGTTCACCCAGCTGTCAGGCGAGCGGCTGGACATAGCCCGTGCTTTCATCGAAAAGGCCAGCGACAGTCCCCAGCCCGTAGTGGCCGTAGCGCCAGAACAGCCAGCTACGCCAGAAGTACCCTCCAGACCTACTGAGCCTGAACGGCCAGCACTTGCCGAGCAGCCCGTAGAACAGCCACAGCCCGCCAAGCCTGCCGAAGCCCATACCGACGTTTGCCTTTTCGGAGCTCCGCCTACCGTTAGAGCTTTCGCCGCCTTCATCGCTACAGCCCAGCAAAGCAAGCCCGACCTTCGTCCGTTCAACATCGTTGAACTGCCCGGTGAGCACATCGCTGCCAAACTGGCCGACGACAGGGACTGCTCCCTTACCTTTACCTATCTCGGGCCGGACAACCTCCCTCAGCTGCAAGCTGACCGTAAGAAGCTGCTCCTCATCGTGCTTGACGCGACTGCAGAATCCGTGAAATTCAACCAACTAACCAGCACCACCGATGACGAAGGCAACGTGAGACACTACTCCGTACACAAGTATATCAACCAGACCACCCTTCTCCGGAGACTCATCGAACTGCTGCAAGAACCGGCAGGCCGCGCATTGCTGCAAAAGGCCGACACACTGCACGTCATCACCACCCGGACAGACAATCTGGGCGACGGCATGCAACGCGAAGAAGAGGCCCTGCGCCGATTCAGGATGCTGAACAAGGAAAACATCAATCCGCTCATCGAGCTGTGCAGCGCTAACGGCATCAACGCTTCCAACAACGGGCAGCCCCTGCTCTTCACCTTTGGAACAGGCCACACCCACGAAGCCGCCGACCACCAGTATCACGCTGCCGACATCAGCAAGCTCGCTGAACTGCTGAAGGGCAACACGGCAATCCTGCAGAAGTAAAAAACGAACACAATATGGAAATAAAGAGAGTATCAACAAGCGAGATTCACTGGTCCATAGGCTGGAACGCCTCGCAACAAGCCAATAGCCGCCTGAAAGAGAAAATCGGCGACACAAGCAGCTACTTTGCCATGCTCAAGGTGGGCAATGCCACCTACAACTGGATAGTAGAATCCGTCGGACAGTGGCGCCCCATGGGACTGGCCTCCGACAGCGACAAAGCCCTTATCCTGGAGAAAACCGAGCAGATCAAGCAAGAAGTATTTGCCAAGCTGCCCAACGACGACGCGCTGGCCAACAAGATTTGCCAGGTGCCCAACTACGAAGAATACATCTTTTACAAGACCGATGCCAACGGCCAGCTCGACATCGTCATCACCGGCTGGGGATTCCACAACTTCAAAAAGGCTGGCCCCTTCATAGACACATGGCCTCCCCTTCCGAAGATGTATTCCACCACCATTGCCTTCATTGCCAACGGCCAGCGACAGCCCAACAGGCCCTTCTCCATCATCACGCCAAAGATGAGAAAGCCCGACGCCACCGATGCCGACGGCATCCGCATCTTCAAGGAATACCCCGGCATAGCCCTGACCGTCATCGACGAGCAGACCCAGCGGCAGTTCAACTTCACCACCACCGACA
>ERZ842401.8305-NODE-8305-length-10261-cov-5.367627_pt1 | contig 10261 bp, 8 predicted proteins | sample MGYA00521270_ERZ842401 | MGnify/ENA primary metagenome ERZ842401 (study PRJEB31892, sample SAMEA3878208) | bioreactor metagenome | biome: Moose rumen | place: Sweden | collected 2011-10 | study: EMG produced TPA metagenomics assembly of the PRJEB12797 data set... | reverse complement strand
GCTGTCCTCGCTCACGCCGGTCACCACGCGGCAGACGCCGTTCTCCGCGGGCAGCAGCGTCACGTCGCCGCCGCAGCCGCGCAGGTCGATCGCGGTAAAGGGCTCCTCGACCGGAAAGCGCTGCGCCGTCTTCATCCGCCCAAAGGCCGATCAGGTCGCCGGCAGTCCAGATAACAGGCAGCTTGCCGTCCTCAACGCCGGCATAAGAGACCCGGGTAGAACAATCTCCCGAAAGGATCACACGGTGCAGAGAAGTCTGAGCCTCCTTAAATTCTTCCTTCGAGCAAGCACTGAAAGCCAGGGCACCAAGCGCAAGCATATATATATATGTATTCGTCTTCATGATATCTGCGAATTAGTCTTCATCGATTATTCCATACTCGCCTGCCAGCCCGCTGCCGCTGCCGGTTCCGGTCTCGGTCTTCGGCTCGGGAAGGTCCTGTCCGTGGCCCTTGAGGGCATAGACCTCTTCACCCAGGAAAAGCTTGGCTATAGGCTGGTTGAAGTTGAATGATGTGGTGCCATTGGTAAAGAATGCAAGCGTCACCTGGTTCTGCGGAGCGAAACACATCCATCCGTGGAAGAGCACCTTGCTGCCCCTGTGATGGTAAACCGGGCCCTGGGTGGAAAGGGTGTCTATCCTCCAGATATATCCCTGTGAAGTATGGCCGCTGTTGATGGTCAGATACTCCGACATTATCTCGTTGTAGCTTTCGGAAGTAAGGTCGGCCCCGGACATTATCCACTTGAGGTTCTTGGTGTAATCCTCGGTGGTCGTCCTCAGGCTGTGGGCGATGTTGACCGCCCAGTTCTTCACCTTCGAGGCACTCGCGCCAGCAAGTTCCTGATGTCCATATGTATGGCAGAGTTCGTATTCGTTCTGCCATGCATAGGAAGTATGGGTCATCCCGATTTTGTCGAACATGAAGTCCGCAGCCATATCCTCCACCGTGGTACCGAGGATGTGGGCGAGGGTACGGCTCAGAAGCCATACGCCGCAGCCGGAATAGCTGTAATCGGTATATCCTGGAGTCCCGGGGAAGGAAGAAATGTTGGAATATGTTTCATTCGCGAGTCCTGAAGTATGCAGAAGGCACATTTTCCCGTTTATGAGCTTTACTTTTTCCTTCAGCGCGTCGGTGGCGAAGTCGTTCAGGATGTCCGGGTAGTACTCCCACAGGGGCTTCATCAGGTCGAACTTGCCCTCTTCCACCATCTTCATGGTGAAATATGCAAGCGGCGGTTTGCTCATGGACGCCACGTCATAGACCGAGCGGACGTTCAGCGGCATTGTCTCCTGGGTTATTCCGGACATCGAATAGAAATCGTCATTGACGGCTACGAACGAAATGGTCTTTCCGGGCTCCGTGTATGTAACCTCTATGGAAGGCAGGTAAGAGCGTTTGGCGACATCGAGGACGGCATTGTAATAATACTCGAATTCAGCCCTGTCCACCCTTTCGAATTTGGAAAGGTTAAGGCCGAAAGGAATGATATGGCCGCGCAGGTCGCTTCCAGTAATCTGGTGCGATGTCTTGAGGGTGTAGATGCCTTTGTCCGTCGTCACCTTCACTTCGTACAGTTTCACGGAACCGGGATAGAACGCCATATACATCTTCACGCCATTGGCAGCGGTACGGCCGTCAAGTGTGGCTCCGTTCTTGAGGTCGAGGATGACCTGGTTGCTGTTGTCGGTACGGGATATGGCATTGTCGGAAAGGCCGGCCTCGAGATTGCGGGGGAAGAAGTCGTCGGTGATTAGGGAAATGCTTTCGAGGACCTCACCCGGCTGCATGTCAGGATGAGCGCCATAGACATTGAACTTCAGTATCGAACACCCCCAGCGAAGCTCCACATTGTCAATGATATATGAACCGTCCTCCTGGCGGGAGGCATCCAGCAGTCCGTCTGTCACAGGAGCCCACAGGGGGAAATTCTCCCCGTTCAGCACATCCGGGTCCTTCTGAACCTGCCTGTATGCAATGGGAAGACTTGCACGGGAAGCGGTTTTCACCCAGGCTTTCCCGGAAGCCGGAAGGGCCATGGCCCTGATATCCGAAACCGTAAACCCGCTTCCCAACGCGACCTGTCCTGAGAAAGTATTGTCGCCTGTATTGACAAGGCTTGCCGTCTGTCCGGCAGAAGCCGAACTTGTAGAAGCATTGCCTATCAGAAGGGCCATCGTTTCCGTTCCTTCCCATTTGAGAGAACTGCCGTCAAGGGCGATTTTAGTACCTTCGCTTTCAGCAGCCGGCATCACTGGACGGACCGTGAACCTTATGGTCTGTTCCTGGGCGGCAGGGACGCCATCGCCGGCCGCCGGCTTCTCCTTTGCACATCCGGCCATGAAGACAACCACAGCCATGGCTGCGGAGCACTTCAAAGATAATTTCATGTTGGACATTGTTTCCTAAATACTCAATCGTTGCAATATAATAAAAATTTACGATTGACAGCCAACTACTAACGGGTAGGAATGGTCTTGATAAAAACGGGCCGGCATTGAGAAATGCTGACCCGTAAATATCTGGAAAACAGTTGCTGTCAGATAGAATTTACACTCCCGGAGGCAGCTTCGATCGTCCACCCGTCAGAAGCCTGGGCGGTCCAGTTTACATTGCCCTGGTAATTACTGAGCGAAGAGGCCGGAACATATATCACCTTCTCTTCGGAAGTCGAGTTTGCTTTTGCAGCGATACCCTTGGTAGCCCCGCTGAACACAGGAGGGGTCGCAGCCATACAGGTAACCCTCGCCAACGACGTGCAATCCTGGCAGGCCAGGGAGCCGAGACTCGTGACATCGGGGCCGAAATACAGATCAGTAAGTGCCGTGCAGCCATTGAACGCATAATGACCGAAGACCTTGACCTTCGGGAGATACAGGCTCTTCAGCGCAGTACAACCCGTGAAAGCATAGGAATTGGTGCCTGCTGCGCCGATAGTTGTCAGATTCGGGACATTGACGATTTTAAGCTTCGTACAGGATCCTATGGCATAGTTCCCGATGAACGTTACTTTCGGCAGCTCAAGCGCAATGAAATTGGCGTTGCTTTTATTGAATAATGCATATTGCTCGAGCCGCTCGACTTTGGGGAGATAGGCTGACTGGACACCGGCGGCGGCGCTGAAAGCATATTGCTTCAACGTAACTGCCTGAGGAAGGCTTATCGACGTGATCGAACCGCAACCCCTGAAAGCATTGTCACCTACGGTTATCAGCCTGGGCATGTCCACTTTGGTGATGGAGGAATTACGGAAACACTCCGAAGCCAGTTCGGTGATGTTTTCGGGAATCATGAAGGTCTTTATCTTCTTGCATGCATTAGCCGCCGTCCCATTTCCGAACACTTTCGGGAAAATATTGCTCTCATAGACCGCATCGGACATATCGACATCGACGGATTCCGCCTGGCTGTCCAGGAAAGTCCTGACTGAAGCAAGGTTGGCTTCGGTAAGGTTGTGCCCGCGCACGGCCAGTTTGGTAGCATCGGTAACATCCGGAAGGGAAGAAAGCCAGGTTGTGCCTCCGTCTGTGGAGTACTCCACACCTTCCGCATGGGCTGAACGGGTGAAGGTGGCCAGGTTGACCCTGAAAGGATAGACCTTGTTGGTAGCCCTGGGCTGGGACTTGTTGCCAAGGCTCTTGGTGTAAGTAGCCTTGTCTGTCTTGACGACAATCTTTGTCAGGACGGTGGCGCTTGTCTGAGGATATATCGCCATATAGATCGCCGGAGCCTGATCAGCGCCCGGGGCCACGGAACCGGGAGAAACAAGGCTCACGGTCGCACCCCAGCCGTCATTGCTGTACTGCGCCTGTCCGCCTGTAGTGTTTTTATAGGCGCTTCCGGCAAGGAAATGTGTGCCGGAGTTATCTGTGGACAACGCTATCGAGCGGATCTTCTCGTCCTGGAAAACCTCGCCATAAACATGGAATTCGAACAGCGCAGCAGTCATGGTAAGGGTAAGGTCGTCAATTGTAACGTTACTGCCGTCAACATGTATCATGGACGAGGTTATGACTGTCCAGAAAGGAACACGGGGCGCACCGTCGAACACACCGGCCTCAGGTTGCCACTGGGATTGCTGGGTCGGCACATTGAACCGCAAGGCGGTTCCGGTAAGTCCGCTGTTCGTAGTGGCATTATACCTTGTTTCCTCCGACTTTACGATATAAGCCGAGTGGATGTCGGCAGGGGAAAGGGTGCCGAGGTCCACCTGTCCGGAAAAGACGCCGCTTTTCCCCTCTACCTGAGGTAAGACGACATTTTTCCTGTTTATAAGGCCGTCAACGACTTTGGCCACCGAAAGCTGAAGGCAGTCATCAGGTTCAAAGGCAAACGACTTATCCCCGTCGTAGGTGACTTTAGTTTCCCCGTCAGCGGCAAACGCATCCTTGCCGGCGGTTACGGTAATGTTCACGATGTTGTGCTGCGGAGCAGGTGATGCGGTCTGCCGGGGAGCCGTCTCTTCCTTGGAACAACCGTATAGGAATACGGCGACGGCTGAAATCAGATAAAAGAAGTTTTTCATGGCCGTACAGATTAAAGTTCCTCTTCCTCTTCGCGGGAGGAATCTTTGATGGTAGCGGTAACGCTGCAGAAATTAAATTCAATATCCACCCGGCCGACAAATGACTGCGGAGGAATGTAGGAGCTTGTTTTCATTTGCACATTCATTTAGACTATTACAAGATAAGAGGATGCATGTCCGCTTAACGTACAAATATACCCCCCCCGGAACCATATTTCCAAATCTTTTAAGACATTTTTCGACAAATTTTTCAAAACCGCCGTTCCAGTGCCGCAGAATTCCTTTGAAAATCGCTATTATTGCATTTCAGGTAGTTGTTATGAAATGATTTTATCATGAAGATAATCATAGAAGGCGCGGGAGAAGTCGGCTCCCATCTTGCGAAAATGCTCAGCTCCGAAGGCGAAAACGTCACCGTAATCGACTCGTCCGCGGAAAGGCTGTCTGCGCTGGCCTCTACCGCAGACCTTGCTACGGTACACGGACAGGCGTCGTCGATAGGCGTCCTGACCCGTGCAGGCGTCAGGCGTGCCGACCTTTTCATTGCCGTGAACCCCAGCCCTTCACACCGCCAGGACACGAATATAGTCAGCGCCCTGCTCGCCAAGAAACTCGGATGCAAGAAAGTTTGCGCCCGGATAGACGATGAGGAATATCTTTCATACGAAAACCGCTACATCTTCACGGAGATGGGCATCGACCTGCTGTTCTACCCGGAAAAGATCGCCGCGGTGGAAATAGTCGAACTCCTGAAGCGCACGGCCTCTACCGAATCGATGGATTTCGCAAGGGGAAAGCTCCAGATGCTGGTTTTCAGGCTGGAAGAGGAGTCTCCCCTGCTGGACATGGACCTTGCCGGCTTTTCCGCGGCCGTCTCCGGAGACGACGTCAAATTCCGCATCGTATGCATTTCCAGGGGAAATGAAACCATAATGGCGAAGCCGCAGACACGCTTCCGCTATCACGACCTCATCTTCATAATCACCCGCCGCGACGGTGCCGGTCCTATAATGGATTTCCTCGGAAAAAACGACATAGAAGTAAGCAGGGTGATGATTTTCGGCGGAGGAGAAATCGGGGAGATGGTTGCCAGGAGCATCAGCCGCCAGGCGGAGACCGTGAAGATAATCGAAGCCGACAGGGACCGTTGCATCGAACTGAACGAGAACACCGACGACAACGTGATAGTGGTGAATGCGGACGGCCGCAGGTCGGACCTTCTCGAGGAAGAGGAAATCCGGAGCTATGACGCATTCGTCGCCGTCACCGGAAATGATGAAGCCAACGTGCTGGCCTGCGTCATGGCCAAGAAATTCGGCATTCAGAGGACAGTCGCCGAGGTTGAAAACATGGAATATATCCGGATCGCCGAAGAGATGGGCGTCGATGCCGTAATCAACAAGAAACTCATCACCGCCGGCAAGATCTTCAAGATGACGCTCAGCAGCAAGGTCCGCTTCGTGCATTACATGAGCGGGACCGATGCGGAGGTTCTGGAATACATAGTCGCTCCCGGCAGTTCCATAACCGGGACGCCCCTGAAGGATTGCGACTTTCCCTCCAATGCCATAATCGGAGGCATAATAAGGGGCAGCGAGGCGTTCATTGCCGTAGGCGACACCGTAATAGAAGATTACGACCGCGTGGTCGTGTTCGCCCTGCCCGATGCCGTAAAGGACGTGGACAGGTTCTTCAGGTAACGGCAGCCACTGCCTGCCAAAAAGTCATGCCATGATGACTGGCAGACTATTTGCTTTTTCAAAGCCCCGGAAGTTGCGCGGCCGGTTTCCCGGCATAGGAACAGCTTCTAAGAAGCTGTTTATAATTTATTGGTCAAAAATTTTATGAGCAATTTTCGAAGCAGCTTCTATCGTTTTGGAAGGAGCATAGCCGTAGCTATGTGACTGAGAAAACGGACGAAGATGGCCGGAAATGGCCGGAAAAGATTGATTGGATAAAATTTAAACAGCTTCTTAGCATTATGAAAGAAGAAAAGACAGCACAGAAACCCCAGAAAGAGGACAAGAAGAAAGAGAAGATTGCTGCCCTCGAACAGGAGATAGCGACGCTGAAAGAGAAAGCAGAGCAGGACGGCAATGACTATCTGAGGCTGCGGGCCGAATTCGAGACCTTCCGCAGGAGAACGGCAGAGGACAGGCTGGAACTTGTCAAAAACGCTTCCGCAGAAACGATAAAAGGCCTGCTGCCGGTACTGGACGACTGCGAAAGGGCTCTCACCATCCTGGAGAATTCCGCCGATGAAGCCGCAAAAGAAGGTACTGCACTCATATACAACAAACTGATGGCATACCTCAAATCCAAAGGCCTCGAAAAAATCGAAGCCAAGGGCTCGACGTTCGACACGGATTTCCACGAGGCCGTCGCTCAGTTCCCCGCGCAGGAAGAGAGCGCGAAGGGGTCTGTGATTGACGTTGTAGAGACCGGCTATCTGCTTAACGGCAAAGTCCTCAGGTACGCCAAGGTGGTAGTTGCCTCATAACTTCATAAGGATTCATCAAAACAGCTTCTGAGTCATGGCTGAAAACAAAAGGGATTACTACGAGGTACTCGGGGTAGATAAGAAAGCGAGTGCCGACGACATAAAGGCAGCATACAGGAAACTTGCCCTCAAATGGCATCCTGACAGATGGGTGAGCGGCACTGATGCCGAAAAAAAGACCGCTGAGGAGAATTTCAAGGAGGCTTCAGAAGCTTACTCCGTACTCAGCGACCCGGAAAAGAGGCAGCGCTACGACCAGTTCGGTTTTGCAGGCGGCAACATGGGCGGTGGTGCAGGAGGCTTCTCCGGATTCAATATCAACGACATACTCAGCCAGGTGTTCGGCGAAGGGTTCGGTGGTTTTTCATTCGGCAACTTCGGCGGATTCGGTGGCGGGACAAGCCGGGGGCAGAGCGTTCCACGGGGCAGGGACATACGCGTCCGGTTGCGCCTCACCCTGGAAGAGATCGCTTCGGGAGTGGAGCGGGATGTATCCATCGAGAGGAACGAGCCATGCGAAGAATGTGGCGGCAAAGGTACTGTAAACGCCTCTGACATACAAACTTGCCCTGACTGCCATGGTACCGGACAGCAGCAGCGGGTGGTAAACAGTTTCTTCGGGCAGGCAGTCACATACACCACATGTAACCGCTGCCACGGCGAAGGCAAGATTGTCAAAAACCCCTGCCGGAAATGCGGAGGGGCCGGAGTAGTGAGGCGCAAAGCGACCGTTGCAGTGCGTATCCCCGCAGGCGTGGAAGACGGGATGCAGCTTACCGTAAGGGGTGAAGGACACAGGTCGAAGGCCGGAGGTATCAACGGGGACCTTTTTGTCGTGATCGAGGAAGTGGCGCATCCCAAACTGCTCCGCGACGGTACCGATCTCTTCTACACGGAAGTGATTTCGGTCACGGACGCAATGCTGGGCTGTGAAATAAAGGTGCCGGCTCTCGGCGGGGACATACCGCTGACAGTGAGTCCGGGCACGCAGTCAGGCACCATACTGACACTCAAAGGCAAAGGCCTGCCTTCGCTCGAGAGGTTCGGCGGCAAGGGAAATCTGTATGTAAAGATCCTCGTGTGGATTCCCCGCAAACTCGGAAAAGCCGAAAAACAGGCTTTGGAGAGCATGCGCGGCAGCTCCTCATTCACCCCGGATCCGAACAGGGAGGACCGGCAACTTTTCAACCAAATGAAAAAACAGTTTGGTATTTGAAAAATAATTTTTACATTTGCAGTCCAATTCACCGCAACCTCTTACGAAATACCGGTAACGTTGCATAAAAAAGAAAGAAAATGGACTTGATGAAAATAGTTGAGCAGTCTCTTCAGAGCGGTAAGGCTGCCGAATTCCCTCAGTTCAAGGCAGGTGACACCGTAACCGTCACCTACCGCATCAAGGAGGGTGACAAGGACAGGCTCCAGAAATTCAGGGGCGTAGTCATTCAGATAAAGGGTGCCTCACCCGCAACCCGCACCTTCACGGTCCGCAAGGTTTCCGGAGGCATCGGTGTTGAGAGGATTTTCCCCTACAACTCGCCCTTCATCGACACGGTAGAGCTCAACAAGGTCGGTAAGGTCCGCAGGGCACGCATCTTCTATCTGCGCAATCTGGCAGGTAAGAAAGCCAGGATCCAGGAGAAGAGGTTCAACGGCCCCAAGACCGAGGAATAAAAATATTGGCTCCTTAGCTCAGCTGAATAGAGCATTTGACTACGGATCAAAAGGTCGCAGGTTTGAATCCTGCAGGCGTCACGAAAAGCCCCTCAACGAGGGGTTTTTTTGTTGTATGCCATACGCCTGTGACATTCTGTCACTGGTCTGCGATTTGCTATCGTATCAGACAAATAAACATAGATTATGTCAGGCAAGAAAGAGAATATGCAGGATCCGCAGGTGGATGAACCTGTGGAACAGGCGCCTCAGGCGGAAGAGTCGAAGAAGAAGTCCAAAAAGGAAGAGCGGAAGGAAGACGGTCTGAAGAAACAGATCGCTGAACTTTCTGACAATTTGGCGAAAGAGAAGGAGAGTTATCTGCGTCTGATGGCGGAGTTCGAGACTTTCCGGCGCCGTTCTGCGGAAGACCGGCTCAACCTGATTGCTTCGGCCTCGGCCAAGACGATCGAAGGCTTGCTTCCCGTGCTGGATGACTGTGAACGCGCGATGGAGATGCTGTCCAAGTCGTCCGATGAGGCCGCGAAGGAAGGTACTTCGCTGATATATAATAAATTGATGGCCTACCTTAAAGCCCAGGGACTGGCCCGGATCGAAGCCAGGGGGGAAGTGTTCGACACCGATTTCCATGAGGCCGTGACCCAGTTCCCCGCGCCGAGGGAGGACGGCTGCCCGCGCGTGCCGAACGACGCGACGCGCGTACGGCGGCCGGCGAGGTTGAAGTCCCATTTCGTGTCGCTCGCCGTTCCGGTGAAATCCACGTAACCCGCGTTGTAGAGGGTAATGTTGCCGGTGATCTTCCCGCTGAACGTCCCGCAGTCGCCGGTCGAACCGGAGAAAGCCTCCAGGCGGTAGGCGGCACTGGGGGATCGGTTGGTGATGGTGCCGCTTCCCTGGAGCATGTAGTAGACCGTCCACGTGTTGGAGCTTGAACCGGGAGTGTCGGCGTTGAACGCCGTTACGAGCGTCGCGCCCGCGTCGACGGTGAGGACGGCGACGTAGCAGATGCGCGTCCACTGCTGCGGCAGGGCGAGAGTGCCCTCCTTGACGGTGATCTTCGTCATGAAGTCGCGCGTGGTCGGCGCGCCATTCCCGTTCGCGAGCTCGAACTCGCCGCCGCCGCGCTTGACGAGCTCGCCCCACTTGATGTGGGCGGCGTCGTAGTTGATGTGGGCGTAGGTGAACGGACGCTCGAGCCGCTGCACGTCCTGGCCCTCGCCCACGGTGACGTCCAGGATGCTCGTGGGCGAAAGGGGGAGAAGGCGTTGCACCGTGTTGACGAGCGCAAGGGACGCGCGCCCCGCGTCCGTCGTCAGGTCCAGGCAGGCCGTCACGCCCTCCGGTATCTGGATGACGTCGTCAGCGGCGGAGGGGACAATCCCCTCCTCGTAGCTGGCCGGCAACGTCCAGTCCCGCACGCCGTCTTTTACCGTAAACGTACCGCCCAGCAGGGCGCTGGCCACGCACCACGCGACGACGCCCACGAGCGCCGCCGCCTCCGCCTTATGGAAACGCCACATGACATTACCTCCTATGGAGTGAATTACATGTCATGAA
>ERZ842401.8303-NODE-8303-length-10263-cov-16.379702_pt1 | contig 10263 bp, 14 predicted proteins | sample MGYA00521270_ERZ842401 | MGnify/ENA primary metagenome ERZ842401 (study PRJEB31892, sample SAMEA3878208) | bioreactor metagenome | biome: Moose rumen | place: Sweden | collected 2011-10 | study: EMG produced TPA metagenomics assembly of the PRJEB12797 data set... | reverse complement strand
CAAAGCAGAAGGAAGCGCAGGCGAAGGTGTGCGAAAAGGCGAACATCGTCATCACCACGGCGAAGGTCTTCGGGCGCAAAGCTCCGCGCCTCATCGAAAAGAATGTGCTTGACCGCATGATGCCGGGTAGCATTGTGGTGGACATGGCGTGCTCCACGGGCGGCAATGTGGAAGGCTCAAAGCTCTTTGAGAATGTCGTGACCGAAAACGGCGTGACGATTATGAGTGGCGACTTGCTTGAACGACAAGTTCCCTATGACGCTTCAAAGATGTTCAGCGGAAACATCACCGCATTCCTTACGCACGCGGGCTTCTACGACAAGGAAGCAAAAGAATTCAAGGTGAACTTGGACGACGAGATTATGAAGGGCTGCCTTTTGACGCAGGGCGGCGCGATTATTCACGAACGATTTAAGGCGTAAACGAAGAAAACGGCTATGGCAGATTGGAGCGCAGAGCAGTACAGCAAATTTGAGAAGGAACGCACGATTCCGTCTTTGGATTTGGTGAACGCGATTGAGACGGGTGAAGTGAGGTCGATTCTCGATGTGGGCTGCGGACCGGGGAACAGCACGGCGGTGCTGAAAAAACGGTTTCCCGACGCGCGCATTGTCGGCGTGGACAGCTCTGACGACATGCTTGCCGCCGCCCAAAAAAAGCATCCCGACCTTGCGTTCCGAAAACTCACTGTGCCTGAGGAGCTTGGCGGAATCGGGCAGAAGTTTGACATCGTGTTTTCAAACGCGTGCTTGCAGTGGATTGTGAATCACACGGAACTTTTGCGGAAACTGATGAGTTTGGTGAATGACGGCGGTGTGCTTGCGGTGCAGATGCCCTCGCAAGAAAAACTGCCCCTGCGAAAACTCGTGCAAGATGTTGCGGCGAGCGGAACATGGGCGGATAAGATTTCGGTCGTGAAGAAAAGCAATCTGCTTGCGAAAAGCGAGTATTTTGATGTGCTTTCCGAAATCGCTTCGGATTTTCGCCTGTGGGAAACGACTTATTTTCACGCGATGCCAAACCACGAGGCAATTGTGGAATGGTACAAGGGCACGGGGCTTCGCCCCTATTTGGAGCCGCTTTCCGATGGCGACAAGGCGGCGTTCGAGCGCGATGTGCTTTGCGCGGTGGAAAAGGCGTATCCCAAGCAGAAAAACGGAGAAATCATTTTCCGATTTCCACGGCTGTTTTTTGTTGCGAAAAAATGAAAAAGCGTTAGGGATTGCAGGGGCGGCGTAGCCGTTGCGAAGCAATGGAGCGTGAGCGGAAGTCGCGAGTTTGCCAAAGGCAAACTCGTAACGAGAAATGCTTTGCATTTCTCGCAAAAGCCCGACGGCGCGAGTTTTGGTAGCGAAGCGGACAAAACTCGTGAAGTGAGCGTTAGCGAACGGCGAACGCCATAAAAATATAGGAAAAAAATGACGAACAAAAAAATCGACCACGGCGAGAATTTTGACTTCGGGCGCACTTCCGAAAACTACGCGCGTTTTCGGGACATCTATCCGCCGCTTTTTTATGAGAAAATCGTCTCTCGCTCGCTTTGCACGGCTTCTCAGCGCGTGCTTGATGTGGGGACGGGAACGGGCGTTCTTCCGAGAAATCTCTACCGCTTTGGCGCGGATTGGACTGCGACCGACATCTCGGAAAATCAGATTGCTGAGGCGAAACGGCTTTCACGCGAGGCGAATATGAACATCGACTTTCGCGTGTCGTCCGCCGAAAAACTTGACTTTCCCGATTCTCGCTTTGATGTGATTACCGCGTGCCAGTGCTTTTGGTATTTCGACTACGAAAAAATCGCCCCGCTTTTCCACAGGATTTTAAAGCCGCGCGGAAAACTCGTCGTTCTCTGCATGGAGTGGCTTCCGTTCGAGGACGAAATCGCCGCGGCGAGCGAGGCACTTGTCCTTCGCTACAATCCCGCTTGGACTGGCAAGGGAAGCACGAAACAGCCGATTCGCCTTGACAAGCGGTTTTTTGAGCATTTTTCGCTTTGTGACCACGAAGAGTACGACCTTTCCGTTCCGTTCACGCGCGAAACATGGAACGGACGCATGAAAACCTGCCGTGGAATCGGAGCGTCGCTTTCCGCAGAAAAAATCGCCGAGTGGGAAACGGAGCATCTGGCTCTGCTTGAAAAAATCGCGCCACCATCGTTCGAGATACGGCACTACGCGGCGATTGCGGTGCTGGAAGCGAAATGATGATAAAAGGAGCGGCGCTTTTTTAGGAGCGAATCGGACAAAACCCGTGGAGTGAGCGTTGGCGAACGGCGAACGCCCGAAATAAAGGAAAACAGGAGGTTCAATATGGAGGCTACTGCGGTCAAAGAGGAGGCAAAAAGCATCATCGACGGACTGGACTATGCGCAGGCTTTGCGTGTGGTTGATTTTGCCCGAACGCTGGAACGCACGGAAAAAAAAGTCGATGTGCGTGACTTGAGAAAGTATTGGGGAAAAATCGACTTGGACATCGACCTTGATGCTTTGAGGGGGCGGAATGACCCTCGCTGATACATCGGTGTGGATTGACAGTTTTCACGGCGGCAGTTGCAAGGATGTGATGAACATTCTTCTTGCGAACGGCGAATTGTGCGTGAACGATGTGATTCTGGCGGAACTGCTTCCTTCAATGAATGTTCGGAATGAAAACGAGGTTCGTGAGCTTTTGCTTGCACTTCCGAGGTTGCAGATGAATGTTGACTGGAACGGAATCATCGCCATGCAGACGGAGAATCTTCGCCACGGACTGAACAAGGTCGGGCTTCCCGATTTGCTGATTGCCCAGAATGCGATACAGAGCAATGTGAGCCTGTTTTCAATCGACAGGCATTTTGCGCTGATGAGCGGGTTTCATCCGCTTGCCATGTTCAGTCCTTCAAAGAAATGAAAAAGCGTTAGGGATACGAAAGGCGGCGTAGCCGTTCTGAAATGAGCGAAGCGAATGGAAGAATGGAGCGACAGCGGAACCTGTAGTAGCCCGACCCGCGCTTGCGCGGGTAACGCCATAAAAATATAGGGAAAAGGAGGATTCATAATTGACGGTGCGGGAGCACTATCTCAAGGATTTTGAGTAGCCTATGAACATCTTGATTCTTAACGGAAGCCCGCGACGGGGCGGAAACACTGACGCGCTTGCCCGTGCGTTTCTGGACGGAGCGAGACTTCACAACGAAGTCGAGCTTGTCTCGGTCGCCGATTACACGGTCAGCCCGTGCATCGGGTGCAATTCGTGTTTTTCGCGCGAGGAGAATGCGTGTTTCCAACGCGACGACATGGCGAAAATCTACGGGAAACTGAAATCCGCCGAGATGCTCGTAATTGCCTCTCCTGTTTATTTTTACGGAATTTCTGCCCAACTCAAAGCCGTGATTGACCGCCTGCACACGCCCCTGCGCAATTCGTTCCCGACAAAAAAGCTCGCCCTGCTCCTCGTGGGCGCGGCGACGCTCCCCGAACTGTTCGACGCGATAAAAACGCAGTACCGGCTCGCGCTCACTTTTTTCGGCTTGGAGGACGCGGGGCAGATTCTCGTGCGTGGCTGCAAGGACAAGGGCGACATCGAAAAAACGGACGCGCTTGCACGGGCGTATTCGCTCGGCGCGGGAATCGGCGCGTAAACTGGGAGCGCAAAAAAGGCTGCGGTTGTCGTTGTGTATGTATGCGATGGCACAAATGTGCTATACTATGCGCGGAGGAATGGAAATGGCACGGACGATGCGGGAGCAGTTCAATCGCATTGCGAAGGAGTATGACGAGAACAGGCGGAAATTCATCCCTTGTTTTGACGATTACTACGGTTCGGCGACCGATTTTATTGCGAAGAGCCTTGACCGTGCGCCTGAGAGCATCGTTGATTTGGGCGCGGGAACGGGGCTTTTGACGGCGCAGTGGCTCGCTCATTTTCCGAATGCAGAGTACACGCTGGTGGATGTCGCCGAGGAAATGCTGGATGTGGCGCGGAAACGCTTTGACGGCGTTCGGACGGTGCGCTATGAAGTCCGCGACTACGCGAAGGATTTTCAGGACGAAAAAGCCGACGCGGTGATTTCCGCCCTGTCGATTCATCATCTGGAGGACGCGGACAAGCGGCGGCTGTTCGCCCGCATTTACGAGAGCCTGAACGCGGGCGGGATTTTTGCGAACTACGACCAGTTCTGCGCCGAGGACGCGGAGCTGAACGCGAAAATCGAACGGTACTGGGTCGGCGAGATACGCTCGTCGGGCATTTCTGAAACGGAATACGAGCGGTGGCAGGAACGCAAAAAACTTGACCGCGAATGTTCCGTCGCACAGGAAGTCCAGTGGCTTAAAGACGCGGGCTTTTCCGCGGCTGAATGCGTGTATCTTAATAGGAAATTCGCCGTGATTGTGGCGAAAAAATAAAGGAGGTGGTGGCTTAATGGCGATGACAGCATTGAGCGGCAAAATCTGCGGGCAGACGGTCGTTCTTGACGGCGAAGTTCCCGAACGCTACGAGGGCGCGGCGGTGCAGGTGTATCTGCATGAGCCAGCGAAAATGAGCGTGGAGGAGCGCATTGCAGCTTTGACCGCATTGCGCGGCAAGGGAGGCAAATGCTTCCCCGAGGACGCGACTGCGTTCATACGGAGCATGAGGGACAATGACAGGTTTTAACGCAATCTATCTTGATTCCGCGCCAGTCATCTACTACTTGGACGACATCGCGCCGTACAACGACATTGTTCAGCGCGAAATTATCGACAAAGTGGACTGGCAGTCGCGCTTCGTTTCGTCTACGATTCTGAACACCGAATATCTTGTGTACCCGCTCAGAAACGAGATGCATGAGAAAGTGGCGGCTTTCGAGGAATTCAAGGCGATGCTTGCGCTTGAAATGCCCGCCGTGACGGACGCGGTTTCAAACTATGCGGCGCGACTTCGCGCGAAGTACCGCGGGCTGAAGGGAATGGACGCTCTGCACATTGCGACGGCGGTTCTGTCGCAGTGCGATGTGTTTGTCACGAACGACAAGCAGCTTTCGCAGGTGTCGGAAATCCCTGTCCTGCTGCTCGATTCGCTTGGAAACTGAGTCCTTCGGGAAAATAAAAAAGCGTTAGGGATTGCTTCCCTGCGCGAAGCGCGTTCCGAAGCGGCGGTGGTTGAGTTTGTCGAAACCACCAAAGCGTAGAAATGGAGCGACAGCGGAAGTCGCGAGTTTTGGGAGCAAAGCGGACAAAACTCGTGAAGTGAGCGTTAGCGAACGACGAACGCCCAAAAAAAGAAATTACGGTGGTTCGGGTGAGCCATCGAAAAAAATAAGGAGCAAAATATGGATATAATGCTTATTTTTGTGTTTGTAATCGCGGCCTTTTTGGGGCTGGAGTTGATTGCAAAGGTTCCGTCGCAGTTGCACACGCCGCTTATGAGCGGCACGAACGCGATTTCGGGGATTACGGTGGTCGGCGCGATTTCGATTACGGCGGCTGCTGTGACGGTGGACAATTTTGGCTACAGCCAACTGGGGTCGATTCTCGGCTTTTTTGCCATCGTGTTTGCGACCATCAATGTGGTGGGCGGCTACTTGGTCACTGACCGCATGCTTGGCATGTTCAAGAAAAAGGATTCTAAGGACGGTAAAAAATGAGCAGAGTTTTGTTGAACGACACAGTGATTAAAATCCTGTACATGGTTTCCTGCATTTTCTTCATTCGGGGAATCAAGCTTTTGGGAAAGGCGACGACGGCTCGCAAAGGAAATTTCTACTCCGCCGTGGGTATGCTGATTGCGGTCATCACCGTTCTGTGCGAGAAGGGCGTTGTCAACTCGTGGAATTCCGACTTCCGCTTCAACGGCTATGCGTACATCATCGTGGCGGTGCTGGTCGGCTCGCTCATCGGCATCGTGTGGTCTAAGAAAGTTCAGATGACGGGGATGCCCGAATTGGTCGCGCTTTTTAACGGTTTCGGCGGCTTGTCGTCGTTCCTCGTGGCGATTGCGCAGTATGTGGCGCAGCCAAAGGCGGGCGACTACTTCACTTCGGTTTCGCTCGGTCTTACGATTGCGATTGGCGCGGTGGCGTTCACCGGCTCTCTCGTGGCCTGGGGCAAGTTGAGCGGAAAGATGACCTTCAAGGGCTGGGTGATTCCTGCGAAGAATGTGGTGAACGCAATTTTGTGCGTCATCGGTCTGCTTGCGATTGTCGCCTATTCGTTCTTGACGGCGGAAAATCCGTTCGGATTTGCCGAGATTGAGAAGTGCGGCATCATCGTTTCTTCTGCGGCGTTCCTGATTTTGGGCTTTACGATGGTAATCCCGATTGGCGGCGGCGATATGCCGGTCATCATCTCGTTCCTGAACGCTTTGTCCGGCTTGGCGGCGGCGTTCGCGGGATTTGCAATCGACAACTCGGTCTTGGTCGTGTCGGGCTGCTTGGTCGGCGCGTCGGGATTGATTCTCACGCTGATTATGTGCAAGGCGATGAACCGCACCTTTGGAAGCCTTTTGTTCAAGAGTTTCGGCGGCGCAAAGAAGAAGGGGGCGGCAGGCCCTGCAAAAGAGCCGAAGGCGATGAGCGTTGAAGATGCCTATATGATTCTTGAGGCGGCGAAGAATGTGGTGTTCGTTCCGGGCTACGGAATGGCGGTCGCGCAGGCGCAGCACGCGGTGAAGGAACTGTGCGACAAGCTGGAGGCGAACGGCGCGGAGGTGAATTTTGCGATTCACCCGGTCGCGGGGCGCATGCCTGGCCACATGAATGTCCTTCTTGCCGAGGCGAATGTTCCCTACGAGCAGCTGAAAACTGCCGACGAGATGAACCCGCAGATGAGCAATGTGGATGTGGCGATTGTCATCGGCGCGAACGATGTCGTGAATCCCGACGCAATCAACGACGAGTCAAGCCCGCTCTACGGAATGCCGATTGTGAACGCACACGAGGCCCGCACGGTCTTCGTCTTGAAGCGCGGCAAAGGTACGGGTTTCAGCGGCGTTGAGAACCCGCTTTTCACGAACGACAACACCGTGATGATTTACGGAGACGCAAAGGCGACGGTGAGCGCGCTGGTGAGCGAGTTCAACGAGCAGTAAGCAACAAGGGGCTTTAAGTCCCCTTGTTCATGGCGTGACAAGAATTGCGGTGGTTGTGTTTCGACAGGCTCAACAACCAAGTTTGTCGAAAACAGCATTCTCCCGCTTCTTGTGGTTTCGATACGACCTTCGGTCTACTCAACCACCACTTCCAACATACTTTCTGTAATGCTATCCAAATTCCATTTAGACGCGCAACGGCATTTTGCCGGTTGCGGAAATTCCGTTTGGACGATGAAATTACAAATATTTTTTGCTCGTTTTCGGCTTGGTGAAGGAAAACACATTTGTAATTTGCTCAAAATTCCGTTTGGACAAGCAACGGCATTTTGCCGTTAGCCAAAATTTCATTTGAACGACGAAAACGCAAATGTTTGTCGCTCACTTTTGCGTTGGGGAAGAAAAACCTTCCCGCGTTTTCAGAGAAATTCCGTTTGAGCGAGGAAAACGCCGCGCGTTTTTGCGGAAATTTCATCAGCGGGGGAAAACGCGGCGGCAAGATAGCCGAAATTCGCCCAGCGGAGCAACACGGCACGGCGTTTTTGTCAAAATTCAGTCAGCAAGGAAAAACGGCAAGTATTTTTCGCCAAAATATCTTTTTCGTAAATTGCAATCATCTTTCCGCTAGTTCACTTATTCATAATCTCCAAGAATTCCACCAGTTTTTCTTGTTGTGCTTGCGAAAGTCTTTCCCATTGGGCTAGGAAATTGCTGTTTTTAGGGGGGCTTATTTCATTTGATTCTGACATATCAAGCAACGACTCCAGCGATGTATTGAGGGCGTGCGCAATCTTTACTGCCAAGTCTGCGGCGGGAACGCTGTTCCGTTTGATTCCTTTCGGAATGTAGGAATCGGGGAAATCTGCTTTTTGCGCGAGTTCTTTTCGTGACATTCCCAAGTATTTCAATTCATCATCTACATTCTGCCAAAATCCCATAAGGTAACTTTATTGACAATTGGTATTTTTTGCTCTTTACATCTACCCATAGGTTTTATTTTATGTTATAATATACCTGTAGGTATTTTTCAAACTTGGAGGAAAATATGTTCTGTTCAAAATGCGGAAATGAGGTGGCGGACGGTACGGCATTCTGCCCGAAGTGCGGTACAAAGGTTGGTGTGGGAGAAGCGACTCAGACGGCAACTCCTGTTCACACGGAAAGCGATACTGAGGCAAATTCCACCGCCACTACTAAGCCGAAACGCAAGGGAAGAATCAAAATTGTGCTTGAAAAAGCGGGCGCACCAACTGTTAGTGTTGAATGTCCTGCAAAAATAAAGCAGAATCCCGCGCTTGTCCTTTTGACGATGCGGACTTCAGGGTTTCCGCCGCTCAATGTCACGCCGAAAGACGGGAAAGGCTTCGGGCTTCATTTGGCTGCGTTCGCATCGATTTTTGTGCTTGCGGCGACAGCACAGTTCATCGGGGTGGTGGGGATTATCCTTGCTCTTGCTGACCTTGTGTTTAACTGTTTCCTTGAAGCCAATTACTATTTTAAATTCATCAAAAAGAAAATTAGTGAAGGGTATTCTGTAAAAGATGCGGAGCAGCGCACATTATGTGAGATGGCTGGCATATTCGGAAAAAAATAGGAGGAAGAAAAGTATGTTCTGTTCAAAATGCGGAAATGAGGTGGCGGATGCCGCGAGGTTCTGCCCGTCATGCGGGGCGGCGATGGACGATACCCATGCGGACGGTACGGAAACTGCCGCCGATGATATGGCAGGCGCGGATACTGGTACGGACGGGAGCGTTGCAACATTGAGGAGTTCTGGCGGTTTAATGGGCTTGATTCGGAACAACATAGGCGGGCTTATAGTCGCAATCGTTACGGATTTGGTAATAGTCGTAAATAGTTTGAGCGAAGACGGAGATGTCTCTCATCTCCCATTCTTCTTGATTGGCGCACCTTTCTCGGTCATCACAGGTTGTATCGGCTGGTCAATCGCAAAAAAAATCAAGCAGCATTTTGCACCTGATGTTATCTATTACACAAAAACATCAAGCCTTATCTCAAGCAAACTGTGGTGGGGCGGCGGAATACATATATTCTGTAGCATCATCGGAGCAATCTTGCCGTCTGCAATTATCGGTGCGCTTTTTGGTGCTGAGTAACATTTGCAAAGCACGGAATCACAGTGAATTAGAAAAATGAACTGCCGTATCAGTTTTTATCGATACGGCAGTCTTATGAGGAAAGCTTATGTGCGCAAAAAAGAAAAAGCAACAAGGCAAATGGATAATCATTCAGCCACCGAAGCCACTTCAAATATTCGGCGGTATAACACCACCATATCCAGAGTTCCCCAAAATAATGGTTACTAGTAACTACGATTTTCCAGGGAATCCGAATCTTCCTTGCAATCCTCAGACAAATCCTCCTTATCCGTATGGAATGGATAACAACGGAATATTTTTTATAAATTTGAATTCTCCGTATTTTTACTGGTTTGTTCACCAAAACAAGATTGAAATGCCCACAAATCTTTATAATGGAGAAGTCCTTGTAAAGCATCCTTATTTAACGAAATATATTCCCATTGAAGATGCGGAAGAAGAACTTTTCAGATACAAGATGGAAAATTTTAGGAAAATAGCACAGCAACTTGGTGTAAAGAAATTAGGAATTCATACAAATGTGGAGGCAACTTCTCAACGGACAATATGTGCGGATAGTCATGTTGAATTTTTACCTGTTGTAAATACGGCTTTGGATTATAACTCAGAAAAGATAAAGCAATTATTTCAAAATTATCAAAAGATAGACACTTTTGAAGGAACTGTTTCAGAGGATGCCGTAGAAAAAGCAAAAAAAATTGCTGATGATTGCGGATTGTCGAACGAAGAAAGTATAAAAGAACTTATTGACCTGCGAAATTCTGAAAATCCGCTCAAAAGTCGTGCCGTTCGTATGGAAGTCAGCAAGGAATACAACGAAACGGTTGATTTTGCTTTTAAACTTAAGTTTCTTGGATTGAAATTTAATACAGATTTCGATTCATTATTGGCACGGCGAAATACGGTTGTCTGCGAATTTTACATTGAATTTTGATAAGCAGATGCGTTAAGGATTGTAGGGGCGGCGAAGCCGTTGCCGTAGGCAATGAAGCGCGAGAGCGCGGATTCCGCTGACAAAAACTAGTGCCGTAATCGTTCATGGGGGCTATCTTACAACGCTCACTCTCTCTTAAACCGATAGACTAGGCAGAAAACC
>ERZ842401.8302-NODE-8302-length-10264-cov-6.333039_pt1 | contig 10264 bp, 5 predicted proteins | sample MGYA00521270_ERZ842401 | MGnify/ENA primary metagenome ERZ842401 (study PRJEB31892, sample SAMEA3878208) | bioreactor metagenome | biome: Moose rumen | place: Sweden | collected 2011-10 | study: EMG produced TPA metagenomics assembly of the PRJEB12797 data set... | reverse complement strand
AGTTCAGACGTGTGCTCTTCCGATCTAAAGAACATGTTTTACAATTTGAATCACATTTAAAACATCGATAATTTGACATATAATAATCATCATCACAAGTATCACATTTACAATTATCTTCGTTTAAAGTTTTACAATTAGTTTTACATTGATAACATTTGCCAGAAAGTAAGAAATAGTTATCTAAACAAGAAGAGCATTTTTTTGAATCCCGTTTTTCTCGCCATAAGAACGGTGTCGTAAACAAAGTTTGAGCAATGCACCGCCGTTTCGGGGGAAAATCCGAATTCTTTTTGAAGGAAATCCGCGCCGTAATTTCCGGGAACGACGGGCAAGACCGAAAATCCTTGCGCCTTCCGCACATTCATTTCAACTTGAATCGTGTCCAAAATCGCCTGTTCGCTCATCGGCTCAACGATTCCGCTTGTGCCAAGAATCGAAATTCCGCCCACGATTCCAAGTTTGGGATTAAAAGTCTGCTTTGCGATTTCCTCGCCATTCGGCACGCTGATTTCAACTTCAAGGGATTCCTTTAAATCTCCAAGTTCCGCCTGCACGCCGTCACGAATCATTTTCCGTGGAACGGAATTGATTGCCGCCTCGCCCGCTTTTTGGTCAAGCCCGGGGAGCGTCACCCGCCCCACTCCCTCGCCGCCGATGATTTTAATTCCGCCCGCTTCACTCGCTTCATTCCGTTGAGAATTTGTGACTATCTTTTTCGATACTTTCCGCACAGTCGAAAAAATTTTGATTCCGTTCGTCACATCACTGTCGCTGCCGCTGAATTTCTGCACGGAACACGATGCTTCATGTTCTGAAATCCGCTGATTCTCAATTTCAATGCAGACTTTGATTCCCTTCGGCGTGGTCAAAATCACATAGGGAACGATTTCGCCCGTCAAAAGCATCCGCGCAGAAGCAACACTCGCTGCCTGAGCACAAGTTCCCGTCGTAAAGCCGAAATCGGGCTCGCCCGCTTCTTTGAGGAGAAAAAATGACTTTGTGGGATTTTTCGACATCCTGTCGTGACAAGTTTTTGTTGCCAAAAACTTGCGGTCATCTGTCTTTTTGCCGCCTCCATGCGGCACATTTTCGTACTTCTTTAACATTATACCTCAAGTTTAGTTTATCGCTCGTGAGAAAGTTCGTACAAAATCGCGTTGCAGATTGCCGCCGCCACTGTGCTTCCGCCCTTTCTGCCCTCGTTCACGATGTACGGCACGCCACTTTCCATAATCATTTCTTTTGCGGCAACCACATTCACGAATCCCACGGGAACGCCGATTACCGCCACGGGTTTGAAGCCCGTTTCCATGAGCGAGCAAAGTTCGACAAGTGCCGTGGGCGCGTTTCCGATTGCGAAAATGAGCGGTTTTTGAATTTCACTCGCCTTTTCCATGCTCACCACCGCCCTCGTTACATTCCGAGATTTTGCTTCCTGCGCGACTGTTTCATCTGCCATAAAACAGTGCGCTTCTCCGCCAAAACGAGCGAGCGTTTTTTTGTTGATTCCCGAAAGAGCCATGTTTGTGTCGGTGATAATGTCTGCACCGCTCTGAATCGCATTTTTGATGATTTCAAGCACATGCGGAGAAAAACGCATGGTTTCGGCAAAGTCAAAATCCGCCGTTGTGTGAATCACGCGCATGATAACGGGCGCAAGTTCTTCGGGAAGCGAGATGTGTTTTTCGCGCAATTCCTGAGCGATGATTGAGAAACTTGTTTTTTCGATGTCGGCAGGCGCAACATGTTCAAGCGCGGTTTTCACGGCTCAGCCTTTTAAAATCGCTTCGATTTCGGAAAGTTCTTCTTGTGCGAACGAAAGATTTTCGAGCGATTTCACATTTTCTTCGATTTGGCTCGGTCGGCTTGCTCCAATCAGCACGGTTGTGACCGCCTCGTTGTGCAAAAGCCATGCAATCGCCATTTGAGAAAGTTTTTGCCCTCGTCGTTCTGCAATCACATTCAGTTTTTTCGCCTTTTCAAGCACTTCGGGATTGAATTTCTGAACGATAGAAGTTTTTCCTTTTGCAAGCCGAGAGTCTTCGGGAACGCCGTTCAAATAGCGGTCGGTCAAAACGCCCTGAAAAAGCGGTGAGAAGAGCGAAAGCCCCACGCCGTTTTCTTTTGCCCACTTGTCAAGCCCGTCATCTTCGACCCAGCGGTTGAGCATTGAATACGACGGCTGATTTACGATGAACGGAGTACGCAATTCCTTAAAAATCGCGGAGATTTCTGCGGTCTGTTCGCGGTTGTAATTTGAAATGCCCACATACAAGGCTTTTCCTTCGCGCACAATCTGGTCGAGCGCAAGCGCGGTTTCTTCAAGCGGGGTGTTCGGGTCAAACACATGATGATAGAAAATATCAACATAATCCACGCCCATGCGTTTAAGGCTCTGATTCACCGAAGTAATGAGATATTTTCGCGAGCCGTTTCGGTCGCCGTACGGACCTTCCCACATTTCGTAACCCGCTTTTGTGGAGATGCACAATTCGTCGCGGTAGGAACGCAAGCCACGGTCAAGGATTTTTTTGAAATTCTCTTCGGCAGAGCCATTGAACGGATGACCGTAATTGTTCGCAAGGTCGAAATGCGTGATTCCGAGGTCAAAGGCGGTGTGGCACATCTTTTCGGCATTCTCAAAAACCGAGCCGAAGCCGAAATTCTGCCACAATCCGAGCGAAATTGCGGGAAGTTTAAGCCCACTCTTTCCGCAGTGACGGTAAATCATTTTTTCATAGCGTCGTTCGTTTGCTGTGTACATAAAATCTCCTTTTAAAATCCGCGCTTGCGGTGGTGGTTTATTCTACCATAGGATTTCATTTAATTCAGTGTTTTAGCCCCATGATTTCGTAGATTTTTTGCATATCAAGGTGTTTTCTGAGCGTGTCGGCAAGCAGATTGTACTGACTTTCCTTGAATTCGCGGAGATTTCGCGCCGATTGTGGGTTTCCGTTGAGAATTTGTGACCGACTTTCCCCACCTGAGATTTCACTTTCGTTTTGCACGGTTTCTGAAAGAGCAAAGCCCTTTCGTTTCGCAAGGATTTCGATGAATTTCTGCGCGAAGTCGCTTTCGTCAAACAGCCCATGAATGTAAGTGCCGAACACATTCCCCTTCACCGCGCCATCATTTTTTTCTTCGCCCGAAACGCTATCGGTGATTTGCGAGAAATAAGACGCTTCCGCCCCCTCAACAAAGTGCGTGCGCCCCATGTGGATTTCATACCCCGAGACAGGAAGAGAACTAAGAGAAGAAAACAATGCCGCGTCATCAGAAGAATCGCAATTTTCCGTTTTCCCTTCGCAGCACAGCTGCTCGGAGACTCGCTCAAAACCTGTCTCACAGGTTTTGCCGGCAAGCCGTCGCTCCCTATTTCCGTTCTCAATTTTCAGTTTTCCAAAAACCCGAGTGCGCGTTTTTTCCGAAGAAAACTCCGTCTCCACAGGAAGCAAGCCGAGAGCTTTGACGCACGAAACGCTTTCAGTTTCTTCGTTGCCCGTGATTTTCTCCCCGAGCATTTGGAAGCCGCCGCAGATGCCGACGATGGGCGTGCCGTTTTTCGCTTCGGTTTGGATCAGCTCCGAAAGCCCCGAGGAAGAAAGCCATTCCAAATCCGCGAGCGTGTTTTTTGTTCCTGGGAGAATGATGCAATCGGGAGAACCCAAACCTTTCGGTTTTTCGGCATAGTAGAGATTGACACCCGCGTGTTCTGCGAGCGGATTGAAGTCCGTGAAGTTTGAAATATGTGGCAAACAAACGACCGCTAGTTGGACTTCGTCTTTTTTATCTCGAAACTTTGTTAAAGTGTGCAAATTTTCAGACAGAGAATCCTCATCATCGAGCTGAATTTTCATATATGGAACACAACCGATGACAGGAATGCCCGTTTTTTCTTCAAGCATTTTGATTCCGCTTTCAAGAATCGACTCATCACCGCGGAATTTGTTGATGATAAAGCCTTTTACGCGCGACCGTTCGTGAGGCGCGAGCAATTCGACCGTTCCCACGAGCTGGGCAAACACGCCGCCTCGGTCAATGTCCGCCACGAGAAGCACGGGGCTGTCGGCGATTTCCGCCATGCCCATGTTCACGATGTCGTTTTCTTTGAGGTTGATTTCGGCAGGGCTGCCCGCCCCTTCAAGCACGATAATGTCATGCGCGGAAGAAAGCCTTTCATACGCTGATTTTATGTGCGGAACGAGCGATTTTTTGAAGGCGAAATAGTCCTTTGCGCCCATGTTGCCGAACACTTCGCCGTTCACAATGACTTGGCTTCCCGTGTCGCTCGTGGGTTTGAGCAGAATCGGGTTCATGAGGACGCTCGGCTCTACCCCAGCCGCCTCCGCCTGCATGACCTGGGCGCGCCCCATTTCCAAGCCCTCGTCCGTGACGAATGAATTCAAAGCCATGTTCTGCGACTTGAACGGCGCGACCGAAAATCCGTCTTGCGAAAAGATTCGGCACAAGCCCGCCACGATGAAGGATTTCCCCGCATTCGACATTGTGCCTTGAATCATGAGTGATACTGGGGATTTTAAGGGGCTTTGCCCCTTAGGAGAGGGGGTAGCGGAAAACGGGAGCGAAGCGGACGGTTGGAGCGAGGGGGGGACAGCCCCCACCTGTTTTTTGCAAAAATTCTGCACGAGTTGTAAATAGCCCGGCTCTGTGTCGAAAAAATCGCCCGAAAGGTCGTAGAGTGCGCGAATCTGCGCCTTGCAGTCGGGGAGATTTCGGGAAAGCTCGCGGATTTCGCCCTTCCCCACGCAGAGAATCCGGCTGGAGATTTTGAGCGCGAGGTCGATTTCGTGGAGCGAGGCAATCACCGTCACGCCGCGCGCGCTCAGGTTGCGGAGAATCGAAAGCAGCTCAAGCCGCCACTTGATGTCAAGGTAGCTCGTCGGCTCATCCAAAACCAAAAGCTTTGGGTTCTGACACAACGCCCGCGCGAACATAATGCGCTGTTTTTGCCCGTCACTCACGCGCATAAAGTCTTTTGACGCAAAATCCTCAGCATGAACGAGGTGAATCGCCTCATCAACCGCTTTTTCGTCCTCAGAACTCAGAACGCCAAAATAGCCCGTGTGCGGATAGCGACCGCTCGCAACGACATCGCGGCAAGTAAGCAGCTCGGGCTTCACCGACGAAGTGAGCAAGACCGACATTTTTTTTGAAAGCTCTTTTTGCGTGTATGAGGTCAGCTCCGCCGAATCGAGGAAAACCGCGCCTTCAATGGGGGCAAGCTGGCGGATAATCGTTTTAAGCAGCGTGGACTTTCCCGAGCCGTTCGGTCCGATGAGTGCAAGGATTTCGCCGGGGCGCACGGAGAGGGAGATGTCGCTGTGCAGGGGGGAGCCGTAGCCGATGGAGAGATGGGAGAGCATGAGGAGCGAGGGGGCGTTTAGTGGCATGGGAAAGCTCCGGTGGTATGAGGCGCGATTATTGGGTAAAGTTGATTGAAATTGTCTTTTATGATTTCGTTTGGCATTTTTACTCCCCTACCTCAGCCACTTATCCAACACCGCCTGTTTCCGTGCAGGGCATTCTGCCATTGTCTGTTTTGCCGTGACGATTTGCGCTTCTAGCGCGGTGATTTCTGAGACGATACGATGCTGTTCTTCTAATGGGGGAAGTGGAATCCGTAAATCTTCATAAAAAGAAATTGGTACTCGTCTGTGACCGCTTGCGCCGGTCATGTTTTTCTGGGCTTCTTTGCGGATTTCTGCCCTATTCAAAAAATAGAAGACGAAATCTGTTGAATAGTCGGTTTTTATCCTAAAGACATGAAATTCCGAACTTCCCATTCCGATTTTGTTCGTTAGATTTCTTGCAAGCGCACATTTGCCGTTTTCCATGCATGGGGTGATTTTTGCGATGATAATATCATTCTCTGCAAAATAGGTATAACTTCCTTTTCGTAAATCGCCTAGCTGCCTGTCATTTTTCTTTTCAATAAAGCCGTCATTGCTTACGGAAGACATATCCACAAAAGAGACGAGTGTATCATCTGAAAGAGTTCGAATGTCGGATTTTGAAGGATTTATGACCGAACATATTTCTTTCAGCGATTTTGTGTTACCATGTACATCTGACATTATCGATGAAATTTTCATTTTGCAATCAGCGATTTGGGTTTGCGCATTCTGATATTCCGTGTCAATCGTTTCGCATTCGGTTACAATTAATTTTTGTACATCAATTGACGGTAACGGTATCTGTGTTGTTTTCAGATATTTAAAATGTCTTTCGTATCGATTTGCTTTTTCAATTTCTAGTGATGAAAGGCAGTAATAAAAATACTTTGTATTCAGTTCTGACTGATTTGTCTTTAAGAGTTGCGTTCCGTCAGCACCACGAATGAATGGAAAATCAACATATTTGAAAACACAAGTGTGGTCGCCAAAAACAATCAAGGGCAAATCCGAAATCACATCTTCATTGTCGGCGTATCCCGAAATAAGTTTTTCCGACTCTTGCGTTATGACAGGATATTTTCCCGATTCTTGAATTTCGTTCTGCTCGATTTTTGTTTTGTTTCCTTCTACAGGAATCAATAGATTTTCAATATATTTCAGCGGATACTTGCTTTCAATTCTCATCTTTCCGCTTTCACTTTCCACGCTCGTTTTTATTTCCATATCAAAGTTCGGGCGCGAAAAATCAAACATATCCGCAGAACGCGCATAGCTCACATATTTTTCAAGTTCAGGGGTGGCAGTCTGCTCGCAACTGAACGCCTGACGGACGAGCCATGCCAGTTTTTGCGTGTCGGCACGGTCAGCAGGATTTGTCAAAAGCCCGCCATTTTCTTTTAAGCCTTCGTCTCCGCGCCGTTCGCTGTTTTTATATCCGAGGAATTTCTTTTGCTCGGCAGTATCGGTCGGGGCATGGATTATGAGCGTGTGCTGATTGTAGGTCAGGGCAAAAATGAGCAGCTTCGTTTTTTCACAGTCTTTTGCCCATGCGTAAAATTCATTAGTCAGAATTTCTTTTTGTTCCCTGCTCGGTTTCTCATTCTTTTTGAGCGGCTCGTTTGACAGTTCTCTTCGCTCTGTTTCGGCGATTTTTTCAAGAGCTTTTTTTGTGCTTGTCAACCCCATAAAAGACGCTTTATAATCAGCAAAATACGGAGCAAAATCATCCTCAAACACAGATTTTGCCTCTTTTGCAAAAGCGCAGTATGCTTCTTTCTGAACGGCAATTGTTTTCAGGTATTCGTCAAAAATGTGCTCATCGTTCCAGTCCTGCAAATCTTCCCCGCTCAAAATGGCGTTCACGCTGTCTTTTAAAAGATGTGCCTTTTGCGGCGGAAAGTCAAAATGTTCAAGAAACAATATATTTGTCGCAACGCTCGTTTTTCCGAATGCCTGCCCGCCAAAACAGGCAATGGCGCGGATATAAAAATTGTGGAGCAGAATTTCCCGCGTTTTTATATCAGAGCCTTCGTGATTGTGAAGCAAAGAATCGGGCATGACGATTGCGGCAATTCCCTTTGGCTTTAAAAGGTGGTGCATCCGCTCAACAAACACATTCTGAATATCACCGCAACTGAACGACATGAGTTTTATCGTTTCGTAGGTATTCTGAACCCTTCTGCTTTCATGTGTTTTAAATGCATCAACGCTGTAAGGCGGATTTGCCACCAAAATATCGAATGAGTTGAGTTCCCCAAGAAAGACTTCATCGTGTTCCAGTCCGTCCGCAGCTTTTATGTTCGCATTGGAAGCACCATTTAAAAGCATTGCGACTTTGCTGACACGCGCCAAACGGTTGTCTTTTTCTATGCCGTAAAAGTTCTTTGAAATCTCCTTGTCATCAATCTCTTCCGCATAGTCTGATATGGCGGAAATTCCTTCGGTCAAGAAATGCCCAGAACCGCAGGCAAAGTCAATCACTTTTGGCACGGTGGAATTTCCGCCCTGCATATACCGTTCAAGGGGAAGCGAATTCCACACAAAACGGGTTATGGGAATCGGCGTGAAAAACTGCCCTGCCTCCTGCTTGAAACCTTGGTCAAGAAGATTCTCGAACAGTTCGCCCAAAAACTGCTGCTTGCTTGTGTAGGCAAGCCGATAGTTCTGGAACAATTCAACGACTTCAACAAGGACTTTTCCGTTCTGCAAAAACAGTTTTTCGTTGTACACTTCGCGGAACGCAAACACCTGACAGGAAAGCATTTTTGTTTTCTGAAAAGTCGTAACAAGCTCGTTTTCAAGCTCCGCCCTGCGTTTCCCGGTAAAGTCGTTGAGCGTCTTACGAATATAGTCATTATCAAGATAGAAAACGGATTCCTTTAGGTATTCGTCCATTCCAATCTGGAACAGAGCAAGCAGCCGTTCATACAGCGTATAATAGTCATCAGTGCCATCGACATATTGGAAATGCATGATGTCATCTTGACCACCGTGCTTTTCTTCATCTACAAACTTACAGATAAAAAGTGAAAGCAGCTTGTTAAAGGCATTTTCCTTGTCGCTTATGCTGTTATGCCGTAGAATCTCGCGGAAGCGGTCTGTAATGCCGTCGTTCTTATCAAATTTCTTTAGGTCTTTGTTTTTTATCGGCACATTTCCGATATTGTAGGCGACGGCATCATCCCCGAATATGATGTTATGATAGGTTTTCTTGGAATATGTTTCTTCCCATGTAACAAAGAAGTCTTCTGCGGTCGAGGCATTTTTATACAACAGCACAGACTCATCTTCTTTTGCCAAAAGCTCCACATTTTTGTCATCGAAACTTCTGACGATTTCTTCTTTAAATGTTATCTCATCGTTCTTTTCATCATAATCAGAAGCATAGAGCTGAAGCCACTGTGTAGACCGCGCTTGCGCCCAATAGCTGAAAAGTTGTTTTCCCGCGGGGTCATTGAACAGTTCCTTTTGAGCAGCCTTGTATGTATCTGCCCGCTTGCATTCGATTATCAAATATGCCGTTGATTTGTCACAGTTCTCGTCTTTTTTATAAACAGTAATATCAGCCCGACCGCCCTTTTGCGTGTGTCCTAAAGTCCATTCCTTTTCAAGAAAAATAGTGTCCGGGCTGTAGCCTTTTACAAGCAACTTGTCCACGCACTCTAAAACGACAAAGTTCTCATTCTCGCTGAAATTTGTCGTTGTGTTATCGCCAGTGTTAAGGTTTTGAGGGTATTCGATTTTTCCGTTCTTAAAATCTACTCTTATGTCACAGTCAAAATTGGCATAATGCTTGGTATAGACATCTGTGCCTTCTAGCAAGAATCCCATTAGGTTAAGAACTTTTCGCAAATTTGTGGCTGTAATCATTTTTACCCTCTATAAACCATTATATCATAACAACAGTTTTATTTCCGCCCCTTCACCCGCATTTCCGCTTCTTCCAGCATCTTCATTTCCGCTTCGTCCGCGCGGTCGGCTTCCTGCGCATCAAAGGCTTTTCTGCGCTTGTCGAATTCAATATAGATTTCTTCTACCTGCTGTTCCATCTGCTTGTGGGAGCGGCTTCCTTTGTCGTCCAAAAGCGGCAGGTCGTGGTCGGTGATGAGCTTGTCAACATTTTCTTCCCAGTAGCGCATTGTCAAGTCTTTGCGCATTTTTGCGCGAAGTTCTGCGCTTTCAAGGAAAATCGTCACGATTCGGTTGAGCGAGTCAAGTTCGTCCGCCTTAAGATAATTTTTGCTCGTGTAAATGTCCTGTTTGCGCACGATTTTGCCCTTCCAACTAGTCAGGTTCATGTTCGGCTTGGAACTGTCGGCACGGCTTAAGATAAGTTCGGCGGCAGTCTTGCCCGTGACGGCATAAATCAATTTGTTCTGCGTGGCGGCAAAGAACATCTGCGTTGCCTTGTCGCTTGCGTCATAATCGGACGACAGCGCGAACAAATCGCGGACTTTCTGATAAAAGCGTTTTTCGCTCGCTCGGATGTCGCGAATTCGCTCAAGAAGCTCGTCAAAGTAGTCGGGGCGACCGTCAGGATTTTTCAGCCGCTCGTCGTCCATCACAAAGCCTTTCTGCAAGAACTCGGTCAGATTTTTGTTCGCCCATTTTCTAAACTGCGTACCGCGAACGCTCCGCACCCGGAATCCCACCGCAAGCACCATAGGAAGCGCGTAGTAAGTGACATTGTAATTCTTGCCGTCAGAGGCAGTTGTCAAATAATCTTTGACAACTGAATTTTCTTCTAATTCCTTATCCTGCAACACATTAACAATGTGATGACTGACCAATTGCTTGGAGGTGTCAAAAAGTAACGCCATCTGCTGCTGGTTCATCCAGATAACGCC
>ERZ842401.8301-NODE-8301-length-10264-cov-7.174944_pt1 | contig 10264 bp, 9 predicted proteins | sample MGYA00521270_ERZ842401 | MGnify/ENA primary metagenome ERZ842401 (study PRJEB31892, sample SAMEA3878208) | bioreactor metagenome | biome: Moose rumen | place: Sweden | collected 2011-10 | study: EMG produced TPA metagenomics assembly of the PRJEB12797 data set... | reverse complement strand
AGCATAAAATCTACGCGCCAGAAGACCAGGCAAAACTTGCCATTGAAAAAATCAATGCTTACGACAAGGCTATCAGTGAAGTAGTAGTAGACCAAAAGAGTGCACAAGCTGAATATGATACTGCAACTGCAAAACTCGGCGAGCAAAAAGCTGGGGCTAGGAATTATAACATTAATGATAATGCCACGGTACAACAGATTAGAGCTTCTATTGTAGAAAAACAGGTAGAGTTAGTTGGCTATCAGGAACAATTTACAGATGAACATCCGCAGGTAAAACAAGCAAAAGCACAACTGGCTGACCTCAATCAAAAACTGGTAGAAGAAGTCAACGCCGTGGTAAGCTCTAACGCCGCAACATTAAACTCTGCCTACGCTACCTTACTAGCCAATCAAGCCGTAGCCGAAGCCAAAGCCGGAGCAGCCACCGCCAGCAAAGAAGCCCTGGAAGGCAAGAAAGCTGAAGTAGAGAAAGAAATGGGCGACCTGCCGGATGCAGTAATGAATTATATCTTGTTGCAAAGCGATGCTAAATTAAAACAAGAAGTATATCTAAATTTAGTAAAACAATGTGAGCAGGATAAAGTTCAAGAAGCCATGGAAAGTATGGATATACAAATTATCGATGCTGCTAATTTACCGGATGAGGACATGCCAAGTTCACCAAAAAAGAAATTTATTACGTTGATTGGGTTGTTACTTGGATGTATGCTAGCCTTTGGATACAGCATGATATGCTATAAGAGAGAGGTATAGCTTATTCTTAATAAATGCAGAGAATAATTCAGTAGAATTATTCAGAGCAAAATTTGCATATTATATAAATTATAAATAGTGGAGAAAAAATATTGAATGATTTGTTTATTTTATCAAATGCCAGATGCTATGGTGGTGCAGAAAAATCTCTAGAAACAATATTACCTGAACTAGAAAAAGAATTTAATATTTATATTTTTATAGAAAATGATAGTCACTATTCAGCAATCAAAGAAATGGGACTTAAGAATACAAAAATAATAATAATGCAGAAAGGAAAAAATATTGTTTCAACCATTGTTAATATAAACAAAATAAAAAATCTTATATCTACATTGAATGAAATGCCATATTTTTTGACGAATACAAGAAATGGAGCAATATATTTAGCAATTTTGTCAATGATAAAACATATAGATTATGATAAAACGATCATATATGTTAGAGATTATTTATGGAAATATAAAAGAATTGTTTTCGGTATACTAAAAAAAGCACATTTTGCAATACCTACTAAAGCTATTCTAGATCGTACTGGATATTTAGATAAATATATAAAAAAAGAAAGAGTACATGTAACATTAAATGCTATAAGATTTTCAAATGAAATAATGAAAAATAAAACAAAAAAATATATATTAAACTTAGCCAATTTTTCAGAGTGGAAGGGGCAAATTTATTTAATCAAAGCTTTCGAAAAGTCAAATTTAGCTCAAGAAGGATTTAAACTGCATATTTGTGGTGCTATACATGAAGAGAAATGTTTTGAAAAAATTAATCAATATATAAAAGAACATAAAATGGATGATGATATAGAAATATCTACATTCACAAATGATACAAGTAATTTATATAATGAATCACAATTTGTAGTAGTCTCCTCTATTGGTGATTATGGTGGACCAGAAACATTTGGTCGTACAATCATCGAAGCATGGTCGCATAGGAAAACGGTTATCGCATTTGATGTCGGTGGTCCATCGTATATAATTGAATCAGGTGTTAATGGAATTCTTGTTCCTGAAAAAGATATTGTTTCTCTTGCAAGTTCTATGTGTGATTTAGCTTTTGATAACAATTACAGAAATACATTAGCACAAAATGGTTTTGAAAAATCAAAACTTGAATATACTCCACGTAAAGTAGTAGATAGATTGTTAAAAATATGGATTGAGACTTGATAATATGAAATTATACATTGATAATTTAATATCGTTTATAATCATTTGCTATTTCTGTACATTTATTATTTGGCCATTGCCTATTCGAGCCGCTATTTATAGTCTAATATTATTATGTGAGTTATACTATATATTTAAAATAAATCCCTATTATCACATACTTAGAACAAATATTATGGGGATATATTTATTGATATATATAATGTATATTATTGCTCATCTATGTTTTATATCGTCTGATTTTGAGAGTCTTGGAGTTGGAGCATATCAATATTTATTTTATAGTTCTTTTTTGTTGTTTTCGTTATATATCTCTAAACATACTACTATTACAAGATTTCAAAACATGCTATGTTTAATAGGTGTGTTAGATATTATGGTTGGTATGTTAGAATATATTCTCCAAGTACCTTTATTTAGGAATTCTGATAATATTGGATTTTTAGCAGAAGGTGAAACATATTTTAGAGCATCTTCCTTTTTTACAGCCCCCATGATCTTTGGGGATTGGGCTGGTATATTTGCTTTATCTAGTTTGAATTTATATCACACTCAAAAAAATAAGCTTTATATATTACTATTTATAATTTTTATATGTGGAGTAATCATATCCTATTCTAGGGGATCGTGGTTAGCTACCTTAATAGGATTAGGAGTATATTTTTATTTATTACTAAAGAAGAAAAATTTATCAAGAATACAAAAAATAATATTGTATTTTATAATATTTATAGGTGGGGCTTTATACTGTGGGAATATGAATGATAATGATGTTGCGTTATTTAATTTTATTAATAGTATCGGCGATTTTGAAACAAATCAATCAAATGTAGGTCGTATGTATGCTTGGATGCTGGCGGTTGATACGTTAACTAGTGATATACATAATCTTGTATTCGGAATAGGCTTTGCAAAAACAGGTGCATTTTCTACGAGCTTATTTGTTACGGAGAGTGGAGTTCTTAAACGATTAGTTGAAGGTGGAATATTTTTTGGTTTTATATATTATACAATGATAGTTTTTTTTATGCTTAAGCTGAACTTAATTATGAAAAATGAATCATGTGAAAAAAATAAATTAAAATTAATATATTTGATTGCAGTTATTACTCTAATTCTTCTTCATGATATAACATTGCAAGTAACTGAGGATTGTAGTATATCTTTTGCTTTTTGGTATGTGATTTCATGGATATTTATAAAATGTAACAACTTAACAAATAAAAAAGATTATAAGATGTAAATTGGTGAAAATATGGCTGATAAATTAGATATAGCGTTTATTATTTTAAATTACAATATTTTCGACGAAACTGTTGGATGTATTGACTCTTTAAAATCAAATATAGATACTGATAAATGGAAAATTTTAGTGGTTGATAATGCGTCAAATAACGAGATAAGAGAAAAGTTGATTTTTACTTATAGTAAGGATAATATAGTTGAATTACTGTTTCTAGATACCAATTTAGGATTTGCCAAAGGAAACAACGCCGGTATTGATTATATTAGAGAAAAATATGAAGTTGAATTTTTGTGTTGTATTAATAATGATACATTATTGGAAACCAAAAGATTTTATCATAAACTAAAAGAAATATATGAGAATAAGAAAGTAGCAGTTATAGGTCCTAAGATATTTTTGCGTAACGGAGATGTACAGCCTATATTGGGCAAGCTTCAATCTAGAAAATATTATTTAAAGAAATTAGCTAAAAAAGAAAAAGAGAAATTTTGGTTCTATTTATTAAAAAGATACGTTAACAATCTGTTCATAGTTAAATTGTTAAGAAAAATCAAAGACATAAAATTGATAAACGGAGCTTATGTTGAACAAGTCGATATTGTACTGCATGGTTGTTTTTTGATTTTTACACCACTATTTTTTGGAGAGATGAAAGGATTTGAACCGGATACATTTCTCTTTAGAGAAGAGGAAATACTATATTATAATATAAAAAAACACAATTTAATATCATTGTATTCACCTCAATTAGTGATTAAGCATTTAGAAGATGTTTCAACAGAATCAATATGTAATACTAATCGGAGTAAATATGAATTCTTTAGAAAATATCAAATAGATTCGCTACGTATATTAGTAAAGAAAATGGAGATGTGAGCATGAAAAGTATTGCATATTTTTTAAATGTACCTTGGAGCTGGATAAAACAAAGACCGCAATTTATAGCAGAACAATTAACAAGAGAGTTTGATGTACATATATATGAAGAGTTAGAATTCAAAAAAAGAACTCAGAAGAATAAAAAAAAAGAATCAATGACATTTCATAAAATGTTTAGGCTACCATTACAGAGAAAATTGCCTATTTTAAAATTGAATCATTTTTTTTATAAAATTCAGCTAAAAAACAAATTATGTGATTACGACATAATCTGGCTTACGCATCCAACACAAATTAATTATATTGATAGTAAATTATCTAATGCAGTAATAGTATACGATTGTATGGATGATATGTTGTTATTTCCTACTGTATGTGATAAATATAATTATTTTCATTACAGTGAGTTAACTTTGATAAATAGAGCTGATTATATATTCTTTAGTTCTGAATATTTAAAAAAGAAAATAGAAAAACGATATAAAAAAGATTTAAATCAAAAGTCATATATCGTCAATAATGCGATAAATAAAAGTATGTTGAAAATGAACTATCATAATAATAGTAAAAAAAACAAATCAGAATATAAACATATAGTTTATATTGGAACCATTGCAGAATGGATAGACTTTAAACTGTTGTATGAAAGTTTAGATATATTCCCAAATATACAATATGATTTTTATGGACCTTTTCGAACGGAAGTCCCATATTCCCATGATCGATTAGTTTTTCATGGAACGATAGAACATGATGATGTGGCAAAAGTATTAGCAGCGGCAGATTTACTAATTATGCCATTTCTTGTTACAGATTTAATCAAGGCTGTTAATCCAGTTAAATTATATGAGTATATTTCATCTGGTGTTCCAAGTCTGGCTGTAAGATATGGCGAAAGTGAAAAGTTTAGCGAGTTTGTTTATTTATATGGAAGTAAAGATGAATTTTATAAATATATTACAAATTTAGTAAATCATGATTTACCAGTATTAAAAACATTAAATGAGAGACGAAATTATCTAAAAGAAAATACTTGGGATAAAAGAGGAATGGATATTGTGGAGAAACTATATAGGTTAGCAAAATGAATAATTTTTACTTTGTAATTCTAAATTATAATAATTATACGGATACAGTTGAGTGCGTTGAATCTTTAATTAACAGTGTTCCAACTACAAATATAATTATTGTAGATAATAATTCTTCAGATGCATCTGGATTATTGTTGAAAGAAAAATTTAATAAATGTGTTTTATTACTATTAGATACGAACGATGGATATGCGGCAGGTAATAATGTTGGTATAACTTATGCGATTAAAGCGGGAGCAGAATATATTTGTGTACTTAATAATGATGTGACCTTACCAGAAAATTTTGTAATAGAAGCTCTAAAGGCATTTAATGAATGTGTAGATTTAGATATCATTGGGCCACTTATATGTGAATATTCAAATCCAAATTATGTTCAGTCTGCAGGTGCAATGATGAAACTGCATATAGGACGTGGATTTTTTCTTCATATGGGAGAATTGGCTGATGAATGTGATCTTACAGGCGATCAACCTGATTATTTAAGTGGAGCTTGTTTCGTTGCTAGAAAAAAAGTATTTACGGATTTAGGTTTGTTACCAGAATTATATTTTCTATATTATGAAGAAACGGATTGGTTTTTTTTAGCGCAAGAGAAGCATATAAACTTTTCTTGTAATGTAAGACTTAGAGCCTATCATAAGGGTTCTGCTACAGTTAGTATGCTTCATGGTATTTCAAGGTATTATCTGACTCGCAATCAGGTGATATTTGAACGTCGCAAAGCTAATTGTTATCAATTTTTATCTTTTATGTTATATAGTTTTTTCCGTTGGATATATCATTTTGCAAAAACTCATAAAAGTGTGTTTTCACTAAAAGCATTTTATGATGGATTGAGATTTAATCTACCAAAGTAGAGAGGCGAAAGATATAAATGAATGTCTATGATTGTTTTACTTATTATGATGAACTTCCACTGCTGAAAATACGGCTAAAACTTTTAACTCCTTTTGTGGATTATTTTGTCATTGTAGAGTGTGATCACACTCAACGGGGAGATTACAAGGGATTTAATCTCCCCGTTGAGTCAGTTGAGTTGCAAAAATATGCAAGTAAGATTCGTTATATAAAAGTGATAGATGCACCTAATGTACAGGGAAATGGGCAATGGGAGATTGAGCATTATCAACGAAATTGTATTTTGCGTGGCTTATACGATTGCAAGGAAAATGACTTGATAATGATTTCTGATTTAGATGAAATACCTGCTCCAGACATTTTAAAATGTCTACAAAAGAAGAATATAAACAGACATTATAGTAACACTTCCAGACTTAGGAATATAAAAGAATTCTGTAGATTGGTAGGAATTAATATGAATTTATGGAGAATGCAAAATTTAACAGAAGTGTTAGAATACACACCTGTTTCTTTGCATATGCGCATGTTTTATTATTACATGAACTGCGAGGCCAGAGCGAGATGGTATGGCACTGTACTGACGAAATTCAAAAATCTTGTTGTACCACAAACACTTAGAATGCAAAGAAATAGTTTACCTTCGATAGACTGTGGATGGCATTTTTCCTATCTTGGTGGTGTAGAAAAGGTGAAACTGAAGCTGGCTTCAATTGTTGATGATACTCCTGCTATTATGGAAATTATGGAAAAATATGGTAGTGACGATGCATATATTGAGTCTTGTCTATCTAAAGGGCAAGATATTTATGGTCGAAAGGGGAAGCAATTTGAATATGATTTTATTAGTCCATTAGATGTAGGTTTGCCGAATGTAGCTGATATTGCAGTGGAGTGTCCAGAATTTTTTCGTAGATGAGGTGAAGCGGGAATTTTGAAACGTATAGCTATTATTGCCACATGGTGTGGAGTTGTGAATCGCGGAGCAGAGACATTTTCGATAGAACTAGCCAAGAAATTACGTCACCATTACAAAATAAAAGTATTCTCGGTAGGAATTGCACCAGAAATTGCTGATATAACTACTAAAGTTACCATGGATATGTCGTGGTGGAGTAAAGTGCTGAAATGGGGAGAACGCAGTTCAAGCATATTTCGCAAGGTTTGTGGTCACTATCCGCAGTTTAGTTTTGGTGAGTATCAACAAACTGTTTTTGTACGTAAGGTTTGTAGAGAATATTTGCAAAAACAGGATTATGATTTAGTACTGGCTTGTTGTGGGGGGATTGGTGCTCATGAGTTGGTTAAGTTGCGACAATTAAAAGGAACCCCTTATGTATATGTGAATCATGGTGGATTGGGGCGTTCAGAATTTTTGGCACTATTGGATAAGCCTGATTGCTATGTGACCATCAGTAACTTGCAACGCCGTTGGGCAGAGTATCACTATAGTAGGGTACGCCGCATCCCTAACGGTGTGGATTGTGCTAGATTTGCCGTTAGAAAAAATACAATAAAAAAAGAAAAAATTGTACTGGATGTAGCGGCTCTAACGGCTTTTAAACGGCCAAAGCTTTTAATTGATGCCATGCGATATGTACCAGATGCAAAACTGCTTTTGGTTGGAAGGGGCGAAATGGAAGCAGAAGTGCGTGAGTACGGTAAAGCGGTTTTAGGTGATCGCTTTGAACTAAAAGCTGTTCCCTATGTAGAAATGCCTTCTATATATCAGCAGGCAAGCGTATTTTCACTTCCTTCGTATGATGAACCTTTTGGAATAGTTTACTTAGAGGCCATGGCATCGGGACTCCCCGTGGTTGCTCCCGATGACGAAATCCGGCAGGAACTGGTAGGTAAGGCTGGTATTACTTGTAACGTTACTAATGGGAAGGCATATGCCACAGCTATAAAAAGAGCATTCGCTACAGAGTGGGGAGATAAGCCAGTCAAACAGGCTAAGAAGTATGATTGGGAGATGATCGCTGAGCAGTACAGAAATTTATTTGAAGATGTTATGAGTGATTATCATGAAAGTAATTGAACATATACGAAGCAGCAAAATTTTTCATAATTTATCCTATACATTGATGGCCAATACAATAAATCAATTAAGAGGATTTTTATTGGTATGGACAGCAGTAAAATTTTTATCTGTTGAAGCCTATGGTGAATTGGTGCTGGTAACTTTTCTTATTGGCACAGTGGTTGATTTGTCTGATTTTGGGGTAAATGTATCAACTACGAGATTCACTGCTAAATATTATCAAGGACATGATTATGGGCGATTTTTTTCAACGATAATATATTCGTTAAAACGAAAATTATTCGCGTTTGTGTTTGTGGCGATAGGTTTGGGAATTTTTTCCGAAAAAGTAGCTATTCTGATTTTTAATAATGCAGCTTTAGAGAATTATGTATATTTGTCGATAATTGCGATTTTCTTTGGCATGAACGCTGGCGTTATCAATTCAATAATACAAGGGAAACAAGCTTTTTCAAAAATGCTCTGCATTGCTGTTGGAACAATATGTATAGTATTTTTATTATTTTTGGCTTTATGGTATGCGAATGAATTAGACTTTAAAGGTTTTGTATTCTTGAATATTGCTGTGGCTGTGTGTTCATGTTCTTTGGGCACATTTCTTATTCGTAAAGATATTCAGAGATCTTGGAAATTTAAGTATAAAACGAAGGAAATTCGCAAAGAATTCAATAATTTTGGTAATTGGATGCTGATATGGTCGATATTTGTTATCATAAAGAGCAAAATTGATGTCCTGATGATTGCACAGCTGGCAACGACAGAGCAGGTAGCGTATTATGATTTGGCGAATAAGTTTTCCAAGCCACTTATGCTGATTTTTTCATCTTATGGGCAAGTGTTAACTCCTATGTTTGCTGGTATACAATCAACTGAGAAATTGCGTTTTCTAGTGTCGCAGACAAAGAAAAGCTGCGCTAGTATAACCGGTATTTTACTAATCGGTATATTGCTAGCACCTTATATGATAGAGATTATAGTAGGCAACGGTTATATGGAATCGGGTTTCCTGTTACAGATGATAATATTATCGTTGGTTTTTTTTGTATGGACAATGCCTTTTAATTCAAGTTTATTTGCCTTAAATAAACCTTTTGTTTTTTCCATCGATACAGTGATAGGGATGATAGTTACATTACTTGGTAATTATTTATTAATTCCACTATGGGGCGCAGAAGGGGCAGCAGTAACAGTGATAATGGTAAATATAGTATCTCTTATTACATCGGCATATTTTTACAGAAAGTTTATGAGGTGAATTATGCATAATTATACGATAACAGGTCATATGATGGTGAAAAATGAGGCGAATTGGGTTTGGTATTCAATTATGTCTGTTATTGATTTTGTGGATGAATTGATTATTTTTGATACGGGATCTACTGATAATACAGTGGAAATTATAAAATCTATTGTAAACGATGATAAGTATAGGCATAAGGTTATTTTTGAGGAAAAAGGAGCGGTGTCTGTTCAAGAGATAAAGGATATCAGGCAGGAACAGATAGATAGAACTAAAACAGATTATTTCTTTGTTATTGACGGTGATGAAATATGGTATCAGGAAACACTGAATAACATTCGTATGCAATTAAATAAATCGGATACACGAATAGAACTTTTGTGGGTAAAAATGCTAATGGCGGCGGGGGATGTTAGGCACGTGCGTGATGGAGTACGTGAGCAGTACCATATGACATTGCGGGACGAAAATGGAAGAATGGTATATGAGGCGACAGGCTCATATACCATTCGTATTTATTCAATGCATATACCGGGAATAAACTGTTCAGGAGATTATGGAGTAGAAGGTTTTTGGGATGATAAAGGGAATGAAGTACAGGCGGGGCCGTACAAGTCTGAGTTAGCTGACGGATATTATTTTCACGCATCATATTTGCCAAGAGCCGGAAAAATTGAAGGTGATTTGAGTATAGCTTATCGCGCAAAGAAATATCATGCTGATTGGGATTATAAATTACCAAATAACTTTAAGTATCCCGAAGTGTTTTCGCGACGTAATGAAGCGAAGATTAAAATTTTTGATCCATTTTCCTTGCAAATTAGTAGATTATATAGAATGTTGCATTGGGCAAGAAAGATAAAAAGAATGTTAAAAAGGGGTTGACAAATGAATAATGCAAGATACACTTTCGACAGACAGACAGACAGACAGACAGACAGACAGACAGACAGACAGACAGACAGAC
>ERZ842401.8300-NODE-8300-length-10268-cov-7.204739_pt1 | contig 10268 bp, 14 predicted proteins | sample MGYA00521270_ERZ842401 | MGnify/ENA primary metagenome ERZ842401 (study PRJEB31892, sample SAMEA3878208) | bioreactor metagenome | biome: Moose rumen | place: Sweden | collected 2011-10 | study: EMG produced TPA metagenomics assembly of the PRJEB12797 data set... | reverse complement strand
TTTTCAGGAAAGTGTACAGAAAGCAAATCAGTGTTATAGAACATGTTAGTACAATATAAAAAAACAGGAGAGCCATAAAAAACTCCCCTAATTAAAATTTAACTTGAGAAAAAACTATTCGCCTGATGTGATTACTCCGTGCAGTCGATACCCGTAATACCTTCAACAGTTCCAAGACGGTCATTAAGTGCTTTCCCCTGTGTAGCATCAAGTGCTTTACCTGCTGTCGCTGTTGTAAGGTTATTAGCAATTTCTGTTCCGTCATAGCTCGGAAGGTTTGACCAGGTATTAGTTCCGTCGCCTGACTTCATTTCACCTGTATCTGTTGCAATAACAATTTCACCTGCTGCTGGAACATAGTTAGATGCCGCAAGGGCTGTCGAAGTACCTCTTTTGTGCTGAATAATACCGATTGACATTACGTTTTCGCTAAATGTAGCCATAATAAAAACTCCTTAAAATTAAAATTTATAAAATCTCACCGCTATCAAGCGTAAGATTTAGATTATTCATGCTCTCGAGAACTGCATGTGTAATCTCATGTTGTGATAATGACGGATCAATTCCTGAAAATCCTACCGTCATTTTTCCTACTGAAGGACGTTCATATTTTTCATAAAATTCCTCTGCATAGCTCATAATATAAACGCCTTCAATTTCTTAAATTCATTCTGACACTCCTTAACGGCTTCATCGTTGTTGTCAAGGATAGCCATAATGCACTCCCACCCTAAACTCTTCATTCGTTTACGAGTGTTTTCAAGATGTTGTTTGCTTAACTCTTCACGCTCAAGACGTTCACTGATGCTTTCCTGAGCTTTTACAAGTTGACCCTCTTTAACCGCATATAAAGATGTGTCAATCTGTAAATCGTCATTTATTTCCAAAAGAGCGCAATTCTCTGAAGTTTCAGGTTGTGAATCTGAAATAACTTCACTGATAATGCGCCCTGTTTTTTTCTCATATTCAATATAGCGAGCCATTAACATCACTCCTCTAATGTATAATATGTTGTACCCGAACTAGGCATACACACCCATTTATTAACTGGTGGAAAATAAATTAAATCAGCTATTTCAATTTCACCGCCGGCAACATCTGACTGTTCCCAATTCTCAAGGTCTTTGCTGAAATAAACATATTGCCCTGAACTGGGGAATGCACAGTATTTCCCTAATTCTTTTGAATATCTTACCCCTTTTACTGCTTCCAAAGGAATAGGAGTATTATTAAATTGTTCCCAGTTGAGACCGTCATTAGATACATAGAATATTTTTTCATCAGTACTTCTTGCAAAAAACTTTCCTAAATCATTACGCCACACAAGCTCCACTAAATCTTTAGGAGCTGTCTCAGTATTTTTTGTCCAGTTTTCCCCGTCAGTTGAAATTGCTGTACCATCCGACCCTGTTAAACAAAATATTCCATTATCTTCAGACCATTTCAAGCAGGCTTCATTAACTTTTATACCGCTACGATAAATAGTCCCATTATCTTGAACAACTATGCCCCTAATTTTTAACATATTCCCATTTTGGTCGCTAACTAATATTATGTTTAACGTAGGAGAATAACAAATTGCACAAAGACCTCCGATGTAATTTTGAATACTTGCACTCAATGTTATCACAACACTTTGATTATAGGCATTTACCGTAATAACTTTATAACCCATAATGGATAAAATCTGACCGGTTCTCGAATTATAACAATAATCCTGTACCTCGCTGCCTCCTATAGAACTGTAATTAAACAAATAAGCCTTTGAATTATACATAAATTTTGTTAAGTCCTTTGTTCCAAGAATATGAACGGTATAAGTGTCTTGTATTCTTAACGGTATCATTAAACATTGCCCGGAATAGCTTGTTGCACTCGCTTCATTATCACTATAATACATTCGATAAGTATGAGGCGATGATACAAACTGAATATTGTTAATCTTAGGTATCGTATTTGCCACCCACGTATTATTTTTAACGTTAATATTTACATTTTTAACATCCACCCCATAATTAGTTTCTACAGTAACTGGAATAGTGTAGCTTCCGCTCTCTTCAGGAGTTCCGCTGAAAGTCCCTGTTATTTCATCAAAGCTCACACCGTAGGGAAGATTTTGCGCTCCCCAACGCACTCTTGTTATTAACTTTGGCATTTTATTTATCACCTAAAATCGCTATAAGCGTTTTCGGAGAAATCAAAAAAACAATATCTTTGAAGTCGTATTCAGGGTAAATTCTTGTAAGCTCATCTCGTCTGGTATAAAAAGGATAATAATTTATTGTAGCTGTAGAATAATTATTTACATACCTTTGATATAATTTCCCGTCTTCCGTCAAAAGTAGAATATTATATTGACTTCCGCAGACCCTTTTTATATCGTAATTTCCTAAGTATTCAAACTTATCAAGAGTAAGGCTATTAGAACTCGTATATCCACAATATACATCATTATTTGCTGTCGTAAAAAGAATTTTTGTAGAGTATAACTGCCAAAAATCCCTTATATTACCTGCTTCTTCCGCTATACGAATAACAGACATATCATAAAGATTTATTTTACATAGTTCATTATCTGAAGTTAAATATACAACCATGTAACTATTATCATTACCAGATTGTGCTGGCGTATAAACCATAACAGCTTTTTTTATTTCTTTATCTAAATTAAAAACTGTTGACCCTGCTATTGAGTGTATCGTTTTTATTGATTTCTTGTCTAGCCCGATACCTGCTATCTCATCACCTGCATTACGACCATAAGATGAAGCAGATATATCAAATATCCCGTCTGTACCTTCAGGTTTTGCAGGAGCTAAATTTAAGCCACCGTTAAGATATGCCGTGTAATCAGAAAGCCTGTAAGCTATTCGAGGAGTATCAGGAGTTGATATTGCATTTCCCCGCCACCCCGCCATTTCTCTTACATTAGGAATCGGACAATTCACAGGTTTTGTACTGTCAAAATCACTAATCGAAATGAAATATTCATCAAACGGTATACCGCATACATAAAAGCCTGATACAGTACGAGCTGCAAAACCGTTTATTACACTGTATAAAACGGAAGCGGAAGGCATATTTAATTTTCTAAAGCCGTTTTCATCAGCTTCAGCTCCTTCACTCCATAATTCAGCCTTATCCCCTACAGCGTAAACCTTATATGATTTACCATCAACAAAGATATTCACATCTTCCTGAGCTTCCCCGTAATTTGTAGTTACCTTAACAGGCACGGTATATTCCCCCACCTGTTCGGCAGTTCCAGTAAACGTTCCCGTATTCTTATTAAAAGAGAGGTTCGAGGGCAACCCCGAAGCCTCCCATTTAACACTGGTTATTAATTTAGGCATGATTTTTAGCTTGTTTTAGTTACATTCGTTCCTGTTACAGTATATGCCGTCATAGCTTCGTCTGCTACACAATTTACAACTTGGTTCGGGTCAATAACAGGCTTCCAACTGTCAGGAATTGCAACTACTATGGATATATCTTTCTCATCTTGTCCATAATTAGTAACTACCTTGACTTTTGCTGTATAAGTTCCGGGCTGCACACCGGGTGTTCCTGTAATTTTTCCCGTGCTTGCGTTAATACTCAACCCTGACGGAAGGTTTGTTGCTGACCAGGTTACACTCGTTATATTAATTGCCATGTCTACCTCCAAAAATTCCCCTTTAATTTTATAATCTGTTATTGCTTTGCTTGCAATCGCATTTATTACCTGACCTTCCTCAATTATTGGCGGATATTTCTTAGTCATTTGTTCGATAATCCAATTTAATTGTTCTTCTGTCAGGTGATAATGCCCGTTTTCATCTCCTCCGAGCAAACCTGCTAATCTTTCATGGTTCAAATCTTCAGGTTTAACTTTTTGCTTCAGAGGAGGGTCGATACCTGAAAATCCCACCGTCAAGGCTTCAACTTCAGGCTTCTCGTAACGCTCAAAAAATTCTTCTACTAATTCTCTGTATTTGCTCATATTCCCATCTCCGAAATATCAGAGGCTAATATACCCTTTGTTGATAATGGGGTACCGTGATAATCATCGCTATTTCCAATAAAAGGGCGTATAGTTAATGTTAATGTTTTTTTATCATAATAATTTTTAGAATTTATTACTCCTACATCTATATAATATGTACCTTGTGTGCACCATACTTCCCTATCAACCTTTGACAAATAAGCGTATACTTCTCCTGTGGTGCTATTTTCATATCTTAAAACTACCCCATAAGGTAATGTACTATTATCAACAAACCAACGCAAAGGCTGTTCTGATGACGTAGCATTAGTCTGAACCTCTAATAAACTCTCTTCGCAACCTCTGTTTGCATACATAACGTAATTATTCGTTTTTGTAATAATGTCTTTTTTGACTAATTCAGGCTCAGGCTCAGGAGTAGGAGTTGGGTCAGGTTCAGGTTCAAGCACAACTACACCGTTAATATTAATCTTCACATTCTCTGAAGCTGTCCCGTAATTTGTAGTTACACTCACTGGAACTGTATATTCTCCTTCATCTTCAGGAGTTCCGCTGAATGTTCCGTTAGTGTTGTTAAAATCCACTCCGTAAGGCACATTTGATGCTGACCACCTTACTTTTGTTATTTGCTTGGGCATGGACTATATCGCCTCTGCATAAATTTCAGTTTTGCTTTCATTTTCAATTCCTACAACACGGATATACGGCGCAATTCCCCAATCTGAAGTAACTTTATAACATTCTCCGCCCTCTACTTCAATTCCGATTTGAGATGTTCCAAAATATAATTTAATAATCCCTGCTTCAACTCTCATTTCAAGTTTATATTTTTCGCATGGCTCTAAATTGAATTTTCTCTCTAAACCTTCATTAAAGTTGAATTTTCCGCTTAATAATATCTGACTTGGTACTGAAGGATAATTTGCGTCAACAAGTTCAAGTCCCAACTGCTGATACAGTATCCATGTTTTCAACGCATATTCTTCTTCAGGCAGAAATGTGTAAATTTTCCCGTTAGTTTCATAATTTATAACACGTTTGGTTTTATTCTTAAACGTTGGCATTTCATCACCTCTTTAATATCCTATCGCTATGTAATAACACCTTACAGGGTCTTGATAATTTCCTACTTCATCTGCGTATTGCGGATAAAAATAAAACCCTGACGTTGAAAAAGTGTCATAGATTACTTGAAAGAAAAGATTATTTCTATAATTACAGTCTGTTTTAGTTTGCCCTAAAGTTAATACAACATTAAACAATGTATTTGGAAAGTTTTTCGGAAAAGAAACCCATTTCTTAGTCTCTGAGTCGTCCCCTGTAACTGTATATTCTTTATAACCCCATTGAACAATCAGACCGTTCGTGAATTGTGCATATCCGTTAGGTTTATTTTGATAAAAAATTATACCGTAATAATCAGGGATTACATCATTAATAAAATCCTCAAGTCCTAAAACTTTATTAGCACCTATATTAGCGTTAGTTAATGTCCCTACAACCTTTGAAGCGTCTATATCTCCCGTTAAATCCGAAAAAGCTAATGACGGTTTCCAGTTCGGATGTGGATTATCACTGTTTATATGGTTCTTAATAGCTGTTGTAACATCGTCTGCTGCAACTTTTCCGTTATCAAGAGAATTTAATATACCGTAAATCTTTTTTATTTCCTGTATATGCTTCCCGAAAGCGTCCTTTGTGGTATCTCCGCCGCTTCGGAAATCAACAGGAAATCCTTCACTGAAAGAACCTAAAATCGCCATTCCTTACACCTCTACAATCTCTAAACCAAGTGTCGATACTGAACAGCCGCCTCCGTTAATCACAATCTCAGGAGTTATCGCCCAATCTCTAACTATGCAACGCCTTCTCGCAGTCATCGCACCGCCTTCAGAGAATAATGGGTCATCATCTTCGCTTGCGTATTGTGTATCGTTCGGAGGGTCATAAATATAATCCTCTGTTTTTCCCGAACTAAAGGGCATTCTGAATTTTCCAAGCACCAATTCCGCTGAACAGCTAGGCATAATCGAGAACGAAGCGTAAGCACCTTTTATCAAAGTCTGATGTCCGCTTAAAAGTGTTCCTAATACCATTTTTGCGGAAATATTTTTTTTGCTCATTTTCCCGCTCATATAATCTTTTATTTCATCTTGGATATAACCATCCTTAATTTCGTATAAATCTTTACCGATGAAAGCAAAAAGAGTGTTGTCAATTCCTACCGCATAAACTAAAACTTCAGGGAATAAAAACTTTGTCCAAATTCCTCGCGTGTAATCAAGTACCCAGATTTCTTTCGATGAACTTGTCGGAATAACCCATAACTGTTGCTTAACAGGTATATCCCATAATTGAGCGGTGTTATCTATTAACGGTGTTAAAGCCGTTGATACTTTCCTGTCTGGCCATGCGGTTTTAATTTCACCGTATTCTGTAACGCTTGATAATGACGCAACCCCCGAAACCGTGATATAAAAAACATCATTGCCTATAGACTGCGTACTCAATGTGTTGAATGTGCCTGTATTATGTGCAACAGCAAGCACTGCCCATTCAGGAAATTCACCCGTGAGCCTCCAAATAATCCCCTTATCAGGCTCATTTTCAGGAGACTTAAACACAATTAAATCCTTTGATAACGGCACGACTGCTTTTATATTCATTCCGTCTTTATACCCAATTTCGACAAACTGCCCTGTGCTTTCATCATCTGGATCGTTATCCCACTTAGTACAATCTCCAACCCATGAAAATGTTAAAGTGTCATCACCGCTGACAACGCCGACACGCCCGTTTAGTATAAAAACTTGACGGCAATTTTTGGGAGAATTTTCAAGAGTTTCAATGCTTGGTAACGCTCCGCTATCGCTAAACCTTTGCAATTTACCACCCGAAGCAACTAAGAAATCGTTATCCCAAGCTGCTATACTCAGTTTTCCCCCTCCTGTTAATAACCCCTGAACAGGCCAGATATTATTCCAACGAAAATAATATAAGTCTCTTGTTCCTACAGGTTTAACCAAAAAACCTCGTCTTCCCTGAACTGGAACTACACTTTCAATTCTTGTTGCAAACCTTCCAGACCATACAAGACCACCCCTAACTGTCATAGCCCCCGTAGCGTGTGAAAATTCAACGTTTAATGCCTCTTTAAGCTCGTTTTTAGCCATGCTTTCGGACGGAACAGCTAAATTTAATCCCCCGTCAAATGCAGGATAAAAAATCCTCTGGGCTGCTTCACCGTGTTTATTGCTCAACCGTGCCATTATTAACAGCTCCATATCCCATTAACATTAAATCCTGCGACACGTCAAATTCATGTTTGTTAAGTGCATAAATTGCAGCTAATGCCGCAATCGTCATATATTGGTCATGCTCGTAAGGCAAGTCCGCATCTTCATCAAATTTCGTAATGTAAGGGAGCCTTGCAAAATATCGCACGGGTAAATTCGCTGTATTTCCATAACTTTGAATTACTTTTCCTTCTATTACAAAAGGTACAACACCGCAAAACGCAAGGAAATCATCAGGAAGGCTTGTTCCATTTTTAACTCTCATTTGTTGAACGAGCCTTAAATCCAAATTCGCCGCTTGACGTTTGGAATATTCATCAATAGCTCTATCAAGATAATTCAATAATTCCTGAGTGCCTTCAGGTTCTTCAAGGTTACCTCCATCTGTAAAGCCCGTTGCCTGTTCATCAGCTATTAATCGTCGAACCAACGCTAATAAGGTTTTTTGTGTCATATCCTACCGCCTAACACCTGAACCGCTCCTACGTTCTCAAAGTGTGTCATTTCCCTGTCTGCTAACGATTGAGTACATAACTGGACAATCTGATTAGCCTTCTCAAGATTATTCCCGTAAATAGCCAGTGAAATTTGCTCAATATACGGAGACATAGCTTGAGGAACGTCAAGGTTATCCGAAAAATCAGTCACTCTCAACGGCACATAATAATACTCAAGTCCGTAATCTCCTTCAGGAGCATAAAAAGTATTGCCTACTATGCGATACGTCCCTTCAGTATTAGGCTGATAACTCACGGGAACAGCGACAAACCCGTTACCTAAACCTACCTGATGAATTTTTATAAAATCAGCAGGCAGTTCAGTTTCGTGTGATTCATCAATAACTAAAATTTTTCTTTTAAGCCCGTATCGCACATATTTTTCGCTCATCTGGATATAAAGCAGTGAAGCCGCCTGATTTATAGCTTCTACAAGCTCAAAATCAGATACTTTTACACCTTGCATATCCCTTAAAGCATATTTTAATGACTGAGCTAATCTTAATACAGGTATCATTTTTATATCCCCCCTGAAGAGCAACGCCAATACGGAAAACGTTTTAATAATCTCCTGAACGCAGCTTTATCGTTATTGTGAGCAAATGCAAGGTAATCTAAATCGTAGTTTGCCGCAAGCATTGCAGCTTCATCAACTGGAATACGTGCAACTTCACGTCCTACAATTTTCCCGTCCTCACGAATAAATCCCTTGCCTTCCTGGACGCTTTGCCAGTTCTCACTCTCTTGTTCATCTGTGTTTAAGTGATTAGTTAATTTATACTCGTCTCCGCGCTGTTCCAATTCTTGAGCAATAATCATCAGTTTGAAACCGGCACAACACCGTTTAATTTCTCAATCTTGAAGTGTGCTTTTTCGGCTCTCATCTCAAGCGTCCACTCCCCGTTAATCATACGCCTTCCCATGTCGTTAATCTTGGGAATTTCCCCCGTCTTGAAATTTCGTAAAAATGCTTTCTTAATGTATTCAGGGCTTAATCCGTAAACTTTATCGTTCTCCATAAATCTGTCTGTAAGACACTGAAGTGTTCCAAAATCCGTCTCAAGCACCGAAATCATTTGCGTTAATTTATGGGTTTTATTACCCTCCATATATTTAATATTTCCTGCTGTGAAAGTTGATACAACACGTTTATTTCTTGGTGATACAAGCAATACTGAAGGTTTGCCTCCGCAATTCCAAACCTGTTCAAGAGCATTGTTGATTAAATCGAAAGTCAAAGCTCTAGCAGCATTTGCAGTTAAAACATTCGTGGTGATCCAATAAGGTAAGCCTGCGAATTGTCTAGCTTCAGTCATTGAACCTTGAATGGGCGGATTATCCTGCGTTAATAACGCTTTTTCGCAGTCAAACGCAAGCTCTTTCATGTTTTTCTGCATCTGATAAGCAATTTCAGAGCGCAAACCGTAATGTAAAACAGCTTCTTGAGTATCTGTAACCTGAACGCCCCTGTGCATAATCTGAGTAACATTGCTAAGTCGTTTTCTTGGCTCAGCATTTACCGTGAAATAGGTGTAACCTTCAGGCTGCTTATTCTCTTCTGCTTCCCCCAATCCGTCTTCTAACCACTCATGTAAAACTTGAGTAGCTTTAGTCCTTCCTATTCTCGAATATAAAGGTGTGTCATAAGGAGCTATATTAGTGATAATCTCGGAAACATCTTCCTTATTCCCCACTGCCTCATAAGTATTACTAGCCATAATAAATAACCTCTCTTTAATAAAAATTTATATAATTAAAAAGTACTTTGCCCCCAGTAGGAGGGACTTTTATTAACTTATATCAGGAAATCTGACAAAAGTGTGCTCTTAGAGAAATCTACAGAAGCGAACAAAACTAACATTTCGCAGATTTCTGCCAAATGTTAAATACTATACAATTCCCATATCCATCAGAGCTTGAGCTTGAGCGTCTGTATCAAGCTCACCGAAATTTCGCATATTAAAACCGTTAGCTGTTGCTTTTTTATGACCGCCCTGTGTACCTTCTAAAACAGGCGGTATTCCAACTCTCTTATTTTGGCGTGGCTCAAAATTCATCAGCTTATTTTGTTGAGCCTGTTGTGCTTGTTGTGCCTTAGAATATCTGAATGCTTGATACCAGCCAGCTACAACACTGGCAATTTTTCTAAAATCACCGCCATGAGTTTTTGCATGTTGAATTAATGCGTCATTTATCTGTGCAGGTATTTTACCGTCCTTAGCAGCTTCAGCCGTAAACCATTTCTGATATTCTGCAAAATCAGGCTGAATTGATATTTCCGCATTTACCTGACGTAAAAACTGATAATCATTCGACTGTTGTTTATAGTTTGCAACTTGTTCGTTACGTTTTTGCAGAAGTTCACGTCTAGCCATTTCACGTGCTGCGGCATGCCGGCTTTCATAAGCAGGTTCAAAATCTTCAGGGTCTGTAATCCCTAATTTTTGACATGCAAGTTTTTCAGCTTCACTCGATAACTCATCAATCGAG
>ERZ842401.8299-NODE-8299-length-10271-cov-6.614330_pt1 | contig 10271 bp, 1 predicted proteins | sample MGYA00521270_ERZ842401 | MGnify/ENA primary metagenome ERZ842401 (study PRJEB31892, sample SAMEA3878208) | bioreactor metagenome | biome: Moose rumen | place: Sweden | collected 2011-10 | study: EMG produced TPA metagenomics assembly of the PRJEB12797 data set... | reverse complement strand
TTGGGCCCAATCCCCAATCCCCAATCCCCAATCCCCAATCCCCAATCCCCTCAATCATTAAATTATTTATTAAATTTAATTCTTATATTAATTGATTATAATTATTTAAATTCTTTAAGCTTTATGCGTATTTTCCCATTCTTCAATTTTGAGTGATCTACCAATAGGAAACCAGGAAATGGATTCTTTATCAATTTGTTTTTTGACATAAGACTCTAAACCTGAATATTCATTAGGATCTTTTTCTTCCAAGTAAAACATATAAAAAAAATAATTATTAACACTATGATCTCGTAAATGATTATTAAATCCATCTTTTCCAATATAATATTTTTCAATTTTTTCTCTTTTTAGTCCACAAATAAAACAAAGTGTTTCCATATCATTTTCTAATTCTTCTCTATCACCTCTTAATCTATCTAAAGTACTAGTTATAATTCCTAAGACCATTTGCCAAACAATCGAAACCATTATAATTGAGTAAGATAAATCTAAAGCATATCGTTCCATATCTCCTGAATAATTTATACTTTCTTCTTTTGTGTCTATGAAATTTCCTAAACTTCCTCCTGATGTAAAAGTATTCGAATAAATATACATCATACATATTAAAGGACTGTTACAAGTATTTTCAGGCATTAAATCGTAATAACGATAGTATATTAAAAGAGAATAGGCATATATTAAGATAAAGAAAAATATAAAGGTATAGATTAGTTGGGCTAAGGGCTCATAAAAGGCGAGAAATATTATTTTTAATCTTGGCTGACTTTTAATGAACTCAATTAAATGAAAGGCAAAAAAGAAATGATGGACAAATAGACCTAAAACAGCGAAAGCCATATAAGCGAATCTATATAAAACATTAAAATTGAAGATTAGTTTAATATAAATGAAAAATTTATTGAAAAATAAAGAATATCCTTTTGCTTTGAGAAACTTATAAACTCGATTGATTTCAAATTCACTAACATATTCTATTTTATCTTCATAAGAATTTTTTAAAAAGTTTCTATACATATTTTTATAAATGATAACAGCATCTTTAAAAATGAATTCAAAGAAGATAATAATATTGAAACAAAGAATAATTATTCCCAAAATATGTAATATAGCCGTACTTACATTATTACTTAAATTAAACAATCTTATATTATTATAAACTTTATGATTGTCCTTATCTTTTTCTGCATTATATCCTAACAAAATTAAAATATTCATAACTACAATTAAAATTAATCCAAATAATTGAACATAATCCCGATATAAAAATAGATATTTTAAAGGACCTAATTTTTTATAGTTTTGTTCAAGGAAATCAATTTGTTTTAATGTTATATAAATTTGATCTCTTTCATTCAACATTGATCTCAATTTCGTTTGTATCGAACTTCTATCAGCATTTTCATCAAATTTTTTTTTCATTTTTTCATCATATGATTTAAAGAAATGTAATTTTGGACAATAGACTTTAAATACAATATTATCTTTTAATATTTCAATACAAATAGAGTTTTTAGCATAAAATTCTATCGCTTTTTCAACTACTTCAGAATTATTATTATCATTATTAAATATTTCTTTTATTTTTTCTTTCTGAACTTTATCATATTTATTATTATATTGTAAAATAAGAGTAGAATTTATTTTCAATTCAGTTTCTTCATTTTCTAAAGAAACAAGCGTTTCCATTAAGAAATATAAATTAAATCCAGCTTCGGAAACAACTTGCTTATCCAAATCTTCTATATTTTTTGTGTTTTCCTCTGTAAACAAAAAAAAATGCATTTCATCGGCTATTTTAGTATATATTTCTCCACACTTTTCAAATACTAATTTATAATTTATATCTCTTAAAACTTTTTTAATAACTTCATCTTTAACTTTTCTTCCTTCAATCATTGATAATAGAACTAAACTTATTTTAAATAGTAAAGTTGATTTTTCAAAGTGACTTAAAGTAGAAAATATTTTTTTTTGTTCGATATTATGAACTTTAGCTAAATCTTCTGTTGAATTTGAAGATATATTATAATTAATGTTCTCTTTAAAAAAAGTACCTGAATCATAATTTTTTTTAGTAAAAGTAAAAACTGTATCAGGCTCCATATAATAATCTGAATCATTATTATCTTTATTTTCATCTTCATTAAAACAAGTTTCATCCATTATTCTATTAAATAATTCTATTATTTTCGTTTCTATTAAATATTCTTGATTTTTTTTACAAGGTCCTTGTAAAAATTCGCAAATGGTATCTAGTAAAGAAAGTAATCTTTTATAATATAATTCAGTGTAATATCGCTTAAGATTTTTATATTTATCATTTAAATTTCCTAATTTTTCTAAAAGCATACTTAAATATTCGACCAATATATTCATAAAATTAAAAGAAATTCTATTATTTGTCTGTTCTCTTAAATAATTTTGTAATAATAAATTATGATTTTCTGTTAATAATTGGAGAAAACGTAATTTTTCTGAAATAATCATTAAATTTTGATTATCATTACTTATGTCTTCTAAAAAAGGATCTTCATTTAATGTATAGAAAATATCTTTGTCAAAAGTTTGTTTTATACTTTTAAAAAAATTATCAGTATTCGGAAGTAATTGAAATAATTGCATAAATTTTTTTTGAACATCTGTGTTCCCTCCTTCTAATATAGTTATGAAAAAATATATAATTATATTAAACACATTTTGTTGGAAATATTTTCCTCTTTTACTAGCAATTTTAAGGAAAATTTCAATAGTTCCATTATTTAGGACAGATTTTTGTGATTCATAAAAAAAATTATCTTTGAATTCAATTACTTTTAGGTCAAAAAAATTAGGATTATTTTTTTTCACTTTTATTTCTCTTTTTATTATTTCGGGAGTGACCGTTATTAAATAAGCCATTAATTCAATTAATTCTTTAATAACAGAGAAATATTTTGTTTTATCGACATTTTCTCTAATAAATTTAAGAAAAACATTAACCAAGTGTAATTCAGATTCATGTGCTAATTGATAATTACTTTGAATTTGAGTTTCTTTTTCTAAATATTTTTTAAGAAAAGCATGAAAATTTATTTTTGTTTTGATATGTCTCGCCATTATTTTTTTTTCTCTTTTGATAGATTTGACAATTATCTCTTCGCTTTCTATTTCATTGAGTAAATCATTTACAAAATTAATTGTCATATCATATATTATTTCACTCCTTCTGTTAGATTCATTTATTAATTCTGTTAATTTATTCTCTTCATCTTTAACAAATGTTTTTTCTAAATCTTGAATATATTTTATTGTTTTTGTCTCTTTTAATAATTTAACTGAATTTTTATTATTACCTTTGATATTGAATAAATTTTGAAATTCTCTTTTCTTATTTCCCATATATGTCAATAATTTTTTGAAAGATTTTTTATTTTTTTCATCGTTAAATTGAGCATATATCTTAGCCCATGTTCTATTAATATTTTTATATTCGTCTTTCGTTTTTTTGTAATCCTCATAATCTTTAAACCATTTTTCACTAAATTTACAAAGATTAGAATAAATCAATGGAAAAATTCCTTTAAAAAAATATTTATACATATGTCTCTTATACTTTTCATATATAATATTATAATTATTGTATTTTTTATTGAATTTAGCGAGTTTATTCACTTTATTGCTAATATAAATAACATAGTTTAAATCTTCTTTTAACCCAGAGTAATATATTTCTAAATTTTTCGACAAATACCTTCTTTTCTCAATAAACATACTATTTAAATGGAAAATTAATGAACAACCTATATATTTTAGCTTAAAATAATATTGAAGTTTGAGAAATATTTTAGTTCTTCTAAACTGCTTTGTTTTTATAATTAATTCGATTTGCTCTTCTGAAAAAGGTTGTTCCAATTCAAAAACAAATTTAATTAATTTTTTTATGTTTATTAAACTGAAAATATATGTTTTTATTTGCTGATTTTTTTTTATTAATCTAATAATTATTTTAATCAAATAATATGAATATACCATTCTATAATAACTTATTTTACAATAAACATCATTATCATAATGAGGATATATACTTTCTATTGTTTTTATATTTCTTAAAGTTCGTCCTGGATAAAGAGATTTTCTACCTAAATTATCAGTCATTGTTGATTCTTTTAGTAACATAGTTGCTCTTAAATTATAATTATTAATATTATAAGGAGTGATAATAGAAAATAAGTCAAATTCAATTAATATTTCTACTAATTTATTTAGCAATTTCCCTAAATTTTTTTCATCTGATATTTTAGTTATCAAATTTTTCATCAATTTTAATAACAAAGAGTATCCTTTCAATGATTTAATATACATTTTTTTTCTCAAATCAATATCATTATCTCTATTTATATCACCAATATTTTCTTCATTTTGGTTAAAAAATGTATTGTAATCAAAAAAATGTTCTTTTAATTGCTTAATGATTTCTAATTTTATTTGCTCATCTATTAGATCAATTAAAAATTTGTTATTATAAAGAACATATTTATTATCTGAAGATAATTCAACTATTAATTTAAGTAATCCAAAATTAAATAAATATTTATATTCTTTGGAGAATTCAACTAAATCAATTATACTTTTATTCAAATTAGGAGACGTGTTATGAATAAGTGCTATTAATAATTTAAAAATCACTTTCAATAATTTTTCTAAAGCTACTTTATATAGATGTTCTTTTTCTTTCTTATTATTTTCATTTATTTTATTTTTATTATGTTTTTGTCTTTTAGTAAATTCTATAAATGAATGCTTACTATTAATTGTAAATATATTTTTAATATTATCCACTTCATTATTATTATAAATAATAACATTATTTATAGTATATTCACTTTGGGGATATTCTTGTATTATTTCTTTCATAAGAGAAGATAAAATATTTTCCATTTGGAATGAATAAAGTATTTTTTGTGATAATTTAACTTCAGAATCTTCATAATAAGTATTTGATTCAGGGTCAATAATCATAAATAAATATTTATATATTGTATAATAAACCAAAAAAATATCTCTTTTATCTTCCTCAATTTCTTTTATATCAATATTCTCAGTTGGTGCCATATTTAAAATTCTTCTTGGAACATGATCTTCAGTCATCCAATTTTCTGTTTTCTCTGCTAATAATGATAATTCTTTTATTGATAAATTACACAAGTAATATTTTTGTAAATCTTCTTCTTTATTTAAAAGAAGCATATTTTTTAAATTGCTAAATAAATCACTTCTTTGTGTTATTAATCTTTTGAAAATCCTTAAAAATATTTTTGTTATTTTTCCGTTCACTGTCATCTCAAGAATTCTAATTATTAATTCTATTAAATTTTTTAAAATTACTGAATTTATGAAAAAGTTTTCAAAATTTACTTCTAAATATGGCATCCTTAGATTATAATAATATTCATTATCTGGATATTCATTATTATCTAATTTTACATTTCTTGAATAATAACTACTTTGTAAATTTTGGACATTCATATTTTTCCCAAAATCTTCCATTAAAGATGTTTCTTCACTAAACAAACTATTATTTAACATTCTTTTATTTTCTTCTGGAATTTTATCTTTTTTTAATAAGACATTCATAATTTGATTTTCATTAGTATTATCAAAATTAGGAAAGAATTTTGGAATACTATCATAATAATTGATTTTATTAAATAATTGATAATAATAATATTCATTATCCATTAAAATATCGTTGATTTTTGGCAAAGAATATAATTTCTTTTTAAAAATTGAATTATAATCATCTTTTTTTTCGTCTAAGTTTTCATTTTCATCAATTGTATCATCTATTAATTGATAATTAATTTTCAAGAGATTTTCAATAATATATATGCTCATGTCTTCCTGTTTTATATCCATTATATAATTTATAACTTTTTCTATCTCTTTCAAAATTAATATATATGAATTATCTAAATCTTTATTTCCTTTTGTTAAAATATTTTTTATTTCAATAAGTGTTTCCATAAGATAATTAATATTCGATTGAGTTAAAATATCATTTTTAGTAACACTTTTAAAATTTTGTGATATAATATTTTTATCTTCAGTGTTGTTGTCAATATTATTTAAAATTAAACTTGACAAAAAGAAATCATTTATTCTATCAATAACAAATAAAATATATTCTTCTCCAAGGGGTGATTCAAAATTTAATTCAATATATTTATATCCATATTTATTATAAAATGAATTCATATTATCTAAAATTCCTTTTTTATCAGATTTTTTAATATCATCAATAGACATTTCATTTATTAATTTTTGCTCTTCTTCATCATGATTTATTATTTCGTAAATTTCATCTTTATATTCAATATCTTTTTGTCTTGCTTTATTATTTTTATTATCAGATTTTTTATTTATTAAATATTCTTCACCATAAATTATATTATATTTTACTTCATCTCTTAAATTATGTAATCTTTGATTTAAATTATTATTAATAACTTCACTAATATTCATCGGAGTATATATGACATTTTCATATAAATGAAATTTGATTATATTAAAAATTAAATTAATATTAGCAGTATTTACTAATATGCTTCCGTATTTAACATTATTTAACAAAAATAATGATAAACATAGAATTAAATTTAGCTTATTCAAAGTAATATATGTTTTTATTTTATCTTTATTTATTCTCTCTATTCTTAAATTGGGAGTTACTCTTTTAATTAATGTAGGATAAACATTCATTATATGAGGCTCAATATCAATATAAACAAAATTTAATATATTTATTAATCCTGCAACTATTTCTTGATTAAGGTCAACTTTACTAATATGATAAATAAGATGGTCCAAAGGAAATATCTTTCTAATTTTTTCAATACAAACATAATTTCTTCCATAACATAAATTGGCATATAAATTAATTTGTACAGCTAAATAACTGATAATACCTTGTTGAGCGAGAACTCGATTATTACAAAATTCTATCAAATTTTTTTCTATAAAATTTTCCTTCTCATCCCTGTAAACTATTTTGAATGCAATATCATCAAATTGAGGCTTAATATTAATTAAAAATCTTTTTTTCCCTTTATAAAATAGTTCCTCAAAAATATATTGTTGATTTGATGTTATTCCAGAATCTCCCGATTTTAAAAATTTTGAAAGAAGAGATAAATTCTTTGGTTCATAATTTTTAGATTTATTTAAATACCATAATATCTTATCTATAATATTACCATCCTCTTCACTATCAGATTCTATATTTAATTCATTTTTATTATTTTCTCTGTTATTAATAAGATTCATTATATTTTCATTTTCTTTCAAAAGATCCATAAAACATTTAGAAGCTTCTTCATAATCTAAAAAATAATATAAAAATAATTGTTTATAATTAAAAGCTATCTTTTTATTATTATTATTTTTTTTACACATAGATGATATGAATTCAAAACTTAATCTGATTGATTCATTTATACTTTTAATTAATTCCAATACAATAAAATCTATATTATTTGCTAATTCTAAACGATTTTTTTTATTGATAGTTTTAATAGTTTGTAAAGTATTTTTTTTGTTGTCTAAATGAAGTGTATTTCTTAATTTTTCTGCCTCTTCCTCTTCTTCAAATCGTTTTTTTGTATAATCTCTATATTCATTATATAAATCACTAAGATTTCTTGTGAATTCTAAATATTTAAATGCTTTTTTAAATAGACCTTTTTCAAATAAAAATTGTTGTCTATAATTTAAAGGTTTACCAGGAGAAATATTGATATCATATTTTCTAGAAAAATTATTCATACAATAATCAATAATATTTCTAAATGATTCTATCAATAATAATACTTTATCTTTAATTGATTTAAGTTCACTAATAGTTGATTTTTGACCTTTATAATTATTTTTATCATTATTCATATGACCTGTATTATTTTTATTATTTATTAGATTAGATTTTGTTGCTCTTCTTTCATGATTACTTTGGAAATTATCATTAATATTATTTTCAAAATTATTATTTATATTATTATTAGATTCTATGGATTCTTGTATTGAATTTATATCATCTATTCCTAATAATTTTCTATAGTCTTTATTTGTAATAAAATCAATCTCTTCATCTATTTGATTTTTAAAATATAATACTATAGATATTTCTAACGATTGATTAGCTTCAAATGGTATTAATCTTATTAAATCAGAATCATACGGGACAATACTTAATGTTAAATTTTGAACATAAATTTTTTTTTCAACAGTTGGATTATATAAATCTTCTTTAAGAAGGGTTTTAGTTTTATTTAAATTTCCAATTTTATTAGTTACTTCATCAAAACATAAAAATTTTTGTGTTTTGATATGGAATATCCTCAAAATTTCATTATTTTTTATTTTATGAATTATTTTTTGCTTTTCATTTTTTTTATTATCTATGTTTTCATTATTTTCTTTTGATTCATTCTTTTGTTCCTCTTCTTCTTTCACCTTATCATCTTGATTTTCTTCTTGATTATCTTCAGAAACCAATCCATATATTTTAGATTCTATATATTTTAAAGATTCTAAATTTTGATAACTTTCTAATAACATCCAATTACAATTTTCATCAGGAACATCTTTTAATATTAAATTTCCAGTAGTTTTTCCATTTTGTTTTTCATTATTATTATTACTTTTTTTATTTTCAAATTTTTTTTCTTGAAATCCTAAATATTTTTTAGATATAATATGACGAAATCTTACGATTTTATGATATTCAACATAAGACGGCATTTTTAATTCCATTTTTAATTTTAATTTTGATCTCAAATATTCATCAGTTAATAACTTAAGATCTATGACTTCATCATATTGTTCAATAAAAAATAATCCATTAATATTATTAATAGATTTTTCTTTATCAGTTGAATCAAATGAAATTTTATAATTATTTTTAGATGAATGACCTTTGTTTTCAGTTACAGTTATATTACTATTTAATCTATTCATTTTCAGTATATCAAAATTATTTTCCATATTTGTTTTTGTATTTTTATGATTAGGAAGTTTATTATTTTCTTTATTAATTGTATTACTAATTAAATTATTTGAATTTGTATTAATACTAAAATTCCCAGTTGAATGGATTCTATTCATATTAGCTGCATTTTCACTTGTATTTAATGGTGTATTATTTATATTTATATTTTCATTATTTGCTTCTATTTGATTATTATTATTTATTTCACTTTCAAATTTTAAACTTTCAATTTTAGGAAAAGTAATAATATTCATAAATTTATTAATACTTTGAACATTTAACCAAACAGGAGTTGCAAATGTTAAATTACTTGAAGATGGGTCAATATAATTGGAACAAATTTTTATTTGAAATGCTTGTCCTTGTCCTTCGTTAAAATCAAGAATGAAATTTGTATCGCCTTGATTATTTTCTTTTATATTATCATTATCATTATTTGTATTAGTATTTTTTTCTGAATATTTTGTCTTTACAATTAAACAAAGATTATTATTCCACATATTTTTTTCTCTTTTACATATTAAAACATTTTGATTCGATAAAACGTTTTTTATATTTAAATTAAATGAATTATATTGTGCAAAAAAGAAAATACATTCTTCTGAATAATTTGAAGTTAATACTAAAGCTGTGTTTTTATTCGATTCGCTTCTTTGAACAAAATTCTGTGTTTTAAAATTGATTAAAATAAAATCATCTTCATAATTTATAGGTTTACCTATATCATCCATAAATTTTTCATTTTCAGAATATACATCTTGTTTTGCTTCTTGAAAAGCTTTGATAACTTTTGTAATATTATTTTTAAATTCAGCATCATATACTAATGTTTTCGAAGTATTTATTTTTTCTTTTAATATTGATAAGCTTTCATTCAATAATATTTTATTATTCATAAATTGATCTTTCATTTTTGGAAAAATAATGAACAAATTTTGTTCAAAATCTTTGAGATAAATTGAATCATTTGATAAATTTGTTTTTTTTATTTCTACTTCAAGATTTTCTTTAATAGTAAAATCTCCACCTGATAATATGTTACGTGTAAGTCTTTTCTCATAAGTGAATTCTATATAGATAAGATCTCCATATTTTATCTTTTCATGAATTTCATGTTCTGCCATTTATTTTAAATTTAAAATAATAAAATATTAAGCAATAAATTAGTATATATAATTTTAAAAAAATTGATTCCTTAAAATGGGGATTGGGGATTGGGGATTGGGGATTGGGGATTGGGGATTGG
>ERZ842401.8298-NODE-8298-length-10273-cov-4.420532_pt1 | contig 10273 bp, 8 predicted proteins | sample MGYA00521270_ERZ842401 | MGnify/ENA primary metagenome ERZ842401 (study PRJEB31892, sample SAMEA3878208) | bioreactor metagenome | biome: Moose rumen | place: Sweden | collected 2011-10 | study: EMG produced TPA metagenomics assembly of the PRJEB12797 data set... | reverse complement strand
CGCAGTTCATCCCCGGCAAAAAACTCCAGTATCTTTCCCGCAACGGCATTCGCGTCAACGCTCTCTGCAACAAGACCCGTGCCCGTGTCGCCTATGGTCTCCTTGAGCCCGCCCACGGCGGTCACGACCATGGGCACCTCGAAATGGTATGATGCCGAACTGACCCCGCTCTGGGTGGCGCTGCGGTAGGGAAGCACCGTGAGGTCGGCCGCCGAAAAGTATTTCTTCACGTCTGCATCGTCGATGTAATGGCGGAAGACGTGTATCCTGCTCCGGGCGGGGGAGGCGTCGATTGCGGCCTGGTACTTGTCGAAGGATCCGTAGCACTCCCCGGCGATGATCAACTGATAATCGTCCGGAAGGGTGTCGAAGGCCTGCAGGAGAATATCCAGTCCCTTGTATTCGCGGATCAACCCGAAAAAGAGCAGGTTCTTCATGCCCGGCCGGAGTCCGAGAAGGCTCTCCGCCTCGGCGCGAGGAAGTTTGTCGCCGAAGTGGGAGTACAACGGATGGAAGATTACCTTGGAAGGCAGATCCGGTGCCCAGCGGTGAAGATCGCCGGATACGGCATCGCAGAGGGTGATGCATCCGTCCAGGCCGGAAAGGAAATATTTGGTGAAGGGTTTGTCGATGATGTGCCTCTCATGGGGGATTATATTGTCGGCTATGGCCACCACCTTGCATCTGCCCTTCATGGAACGGGCCACATAGCCCAGCGAAGGTGCGAAATATGGCATCACATACCGCATCAGCAGCAGGTCGGGCTGCCATCTGCGGATCTTGCGGGCAGCCCCCGGCCAGTTCAGCGGATTGGCAGTGTCGAGCACGGCTTCCGCATCGATGGGAAAAGAGTCATCCCCGGCGGAGACATATTGTGTCTTGCCGGGGAAGAGGAATCCCGGATACTGCCGGGAATAGTTGAATGCTTTGACATCCGCCCGCTTTCCCAGTTCTGTGTAGAGGTTTCCATTGAACTGGGCGATACCTCCCCTGAAGGGATGGAACGCGGACAGGATGGCTGTTTTCAAATTATTTGGTCTCCTTGGCCTTGGTCTTGACGTATGCTGCGTTGAGGCCTTCGAGAATCTCGTCGGTGATGTCGAGTTCGGGATCGGCTGCAGCTACCGGAGCGGGAAGTACGGCGCCCTGGGTGCTGATGATGAGGGCGTACTTCTTCTCGGCGTTGTATTCATCAAGATAAGTCTTGATAGCATCGGCGATCTGGTTGAGCATCACCTGCTGCTCTTCGGCCATCTCCTGCTGCTTCTGGGCGGCATACTGCTGGAAACTGTTCTGCTGCTCCTGAAGCTTCTGGCCCTGTACTTCCGCAACGCTGCGGGTGAGAAGGCCCTTGTCGATCTTGTCCTGGAATGCCTTTACATCTTTTTCGAGTTTGGAACCGCGGCGGTTGATTTCCTGCTGGATGCTGTTCACCTTGGTCTCTACGACGGAACGGAGGTCGTTTGCCATGTCGTATTCTTCGAGGACGCGGTCGAGGTTGAAATAAACAATGGCTCCTGCTGCAGGGCCGTTTCCGCTTTCAGCGCTTTCGGCAGCGGTATTGGCAGCGGGTTTGCCGTTGTTGCAAGATGCAAGCGCCAGAGTCAGAGCGACGGCGCTGAGGATGAGAGCAATTTTTTTCATATTCATTTATTTAATTGTATTCTGTGCACAAAGCCTACAAAGATAGGCAAAAATATTCTAAATCCGTGCCAAGTATTCTTTAATAGTGCGTTCCAATCCCATATAAATGGCATCGCAGATGATCGCATGCCCGATCGAAACCTCGTCGGTCCAGGGTATTGTGCGGATGAAATAAGCGAGATTGTCGAGATTCAGGTCGTGCCCTGCATTCAGTCCCAGGCCTGCTTCACGTGCGGCCTCAGCTGTTGCCAGATAGGTCTTTATGGCTTCTTCGCGTCCGTCGGAATAGCGGGCTGCATAGGATTCTGTGTAGAGTTCCACCCTGTCGGCGCCGCACTCCTTTGCTGCTACTGCCATCTCCGGTTTTGGATCGATGAATATCGAAACTCTTATGCCTTTGGTGTGGAAGAGGTCGCACAGCGACGAAAGGAATTCCCGGTTGGCGACCGTATCCCATCCTGCATTGGATGTGATTGCATCGTGTGCGTCGGGCACCAGAGTCACCTGGTCGGGCACGACTTCCAACACCAGATCGCGGAATGACTGCGGGGTGGGATTGCCTTCGATATTGAATTCGGTGCTGAGCAGCGGCCGTATGGAACGGACGTCGCTGTAGCGTATATGCCTTTCGTCGGGCCTGGGATGTACTGTAATGCCTTGTGCGCCAAATTTTTCGCATTTGAGCGCGGCCAGGGTAACATCCGGCATATTGCCGCCCCTCGCATTGCGGAGGGTGGCTATCTTGTTGATATTTACACTCAGTTTGGTCATTGTGTTACAAAAGTAGCAAAATCGACTGAAAATCGTAAATAAATATTAAATTTGTAGGCTTAAATGAAAATAGGTTATTACATAAAGAACGAATCCCTGAAAGGCGATGCGCGCATTGAGGGAATGCTGTCGCAGTTGTCGGCAGCAGGTGTTGTGCTTTATGGGATACACTGCAGCAAATGCGTCCGGCCCGACACTGCCATGGTGCTGAGCCTTGGCGGTGATGGCACTTTCCTGAGTGCTGCCCATCGTGTGGCCGAAGCGGGGCTTCCGATACTTGGAGTGAATTTCGGCAGGATGGGTTTTCTCGCAAGCAACAGTCCCGGCGATGCCGTCGATGCCATTCTCAGTGGCAGATGGAGCGTGGAGGAACTGGATGTGCTGAAAGTAGTCTGCGATGTCTTGCCGGAAGGTGATTTCTGGCCTTATGCAATCAATGAACTCAGCCTGCACAGGGACAGCGCCGCCATGCTGGGGATAGATGTAAGCATTTCCGGGAATCCTCTTCCGACTTATTGGGCCGACGGACTGCTGGTTGCTACCAGCGCGGGGTCCACTGCATACAGCCTTAGCGCGGGCGGACCTATCTGTCTGCCTTTGGCCCCTGTCCGGTTGATTACTCCGGTGGCGCCCCACAATCTGAACCTGCGTCCTCTGGTTGTGCCCCGTGATGCATCCATCGAGCTCCGCGGGAATTCCCGCAGCGGCAACATGACGCTCAGCCTCGACAACCGCAGCTACACGGTCGCGTGCAGCACCCTCGTCAGGGTCGAACGTGCGCCATTCGCCCTAAAGCGTGTCAGCCTTGGAAAATCAAATTTCATAGGAGCCCTCAAGAGCCGTTTCTTCTGGGGGCAGGACGTTAGAAACACTAAAGACTGATATGCAACTCCCGGCCAAACTCCCAGTACATATTTCCATCATCATGGACGGTAACGGCCGTTGGGCCAAGGAACGCGGCCAGCAGAGGGCTTTCGGCCATGCCGAGGGCATAGAGAGCGTGCGTGCGATCACCGAAGCCTGCGCCGAGTGGGGTATACCTTATCTTTCGCTTTTCGCCTTCTCCGAAGAAAACTGGGGTCGCCCGCAGGAAGAAGTGGATGCCCTGATGAAACTGATGTTCAAGGCTGTGGCGGGAGAGTACGAAACCATGATGCGCAACAATGTGCGCTTCGTGGTGCTGGGCAACAGGGCTCGGCTGGATCCCGTTTTGAACGAAGCCGTAAAGCAGCTGGAAGATTCCACCGCCGGCAATACCGGACTTACCATGATAGTTTTCGTGAGTTACAGCGGCAAGTGGGATATCCAGCAGGCTGCCGACAGGATGGCCGCCGAAGGAGGAAGCAGCATCGAACCCTATCTGGTGACCGCCGGCTTCCCCGATCCGGATCTTATCATCCGCACTTCCGGCGAAAAACGCATAAGCAATTATCTGCTATGGCAGGCCGCATACAGCGAATTCGTTTTTACCGATACACTTTGGCCTGATTTTAGAAAGGATAGCCTCCTGGCCGCCCTTGAGGAATTCGCCTCCAGGGACAGGCGTTATGGAAAAGTCAAATAAGAAGAGATGATTAGAAAGATACTTGCCATTTCGGCCCTGCTGTTTGCGGCAGTCGTGTCATACGCCCAGGAAGGGGGAGTGGAGGTTGATTATACCCGTCCTGCCAAATACATAGTGGGCGGAGTCAGCGTCGAAGGCAACAACTATTTCAGCGAGAATCAGATTATACAGCTCACAGGTCTCGAGAAAGGAATGGAAATCACCGTTCCGAGCGATGAACTTTCCGGAATTGTCAGGCGCCTCTGGCTGCAGCGCTATTTCGAAGATGTATCGATGGAGATCGATCATCTGAGCGCCGACCGCGATTCCGCCTTCCTCAAGATCGTCATCATCGAGCGTCCCAGGGTATCACGCTGGTCGTTCTCCGGTGTCAAGTCGGGAGAGAAGAAGGACCTCATGGAAAGACTGAGTCTGCGCCGCGGCGGGGAATTCTCCGACTATGTCGAGAAGACTTCGTCCGATATCATCAAGAAATACTATGCCGAAAAAGGCTTCCTGGATTGCCAGGTGAAGGCCGAAGTTGAAAAAGATACCATTATCCGCAAGGCCATACGTGTAAATTTTGCAGTCGACCGCGGTATAAAGGTCAAGGTGCAGGACATCAATTTCATCGGCAACGAGCATGTGAAGGACTACAAGCTGGCCAGGAGCATGAAGAAGACCAAGTCCCGCAAGTACTACAACTTCTTCCATTCCAAGAAATTCGATCCTAAGGAGTATCCCAACGACAAGAAAACTCTGATCAGCGCCTTCAATGAGGCAGGCTACCGCGATGCCCGTATAGTCAGGGACTCCATCTATACTATCGAGCCCGGCCGTCTGGGAATTGACATAACGGTCGAAGAAGGCGACAAGTATTATTTCCGCAATATAACCTGGACCGGAAATTCCGTTTATCATGCCAATCAGCTGAATGACGTGCTCGCCATCAAGGAGGGGGACGTCTACGATATCGTGACAATGGAAAAACGTCTCAGAGGCGGCGGAAAGCAGGGAGAACGCGATGTTTCCAAGATGTATCGCGACAACGGCTATCTGTTTTTCAATATCACTCCCGTGGAAACCAACATCCAGAACGACTCCGTGGATGTGGAAATGCGGATTTCCGAAGGAAAGCAGGCTACGCTCAACAATATCGTGATCAACGGAAACGACCTCACCAGCGAGAAAGTCGTACGCCGTCAGCTCTTCACCCGTCCCGGTTATCTTTTCAGCCAGACCGATTTCGAACGTTCCGTAAGGGAGATCGCCTCCCTGGGGCAGTTCGATCCGGAAGCAATCATGAGCTCCGAGGGCTATTCAATGGTGCCCAACCAGCTGAACAATACTGTAGACCTCGTTTATAATGTAACCGAGAAGCCTTCCAGCCAGTTGGAGCTGTCCGGAGGATGGGGCGGCCGCACCTTCGTCGCAACCGCAGGTGTGTCGTTCAACAACTTCTCCACCCACCGCATGTTCGAAAAAGGCGCCTGGAGACCGGTCCCTCTGGGCGACGCTCAGAATCTGTCGTTCCGTTTCCAGACAAACGGCAGTTACTATACTGCGCTATCCGCGAGTTTCGTGGAGCCATGGCTCTTCGGCAAGAAGCCCACATCGCTCAATCTCTCGGCATATTATACGCGTCAGACCAACTCCACCTACTTCAACCTGACCCACGACCGCATGATGGAAATCTACGGATTCTCGGCATCGCTGGGTAACCGTCTCAAGTGGCCCGACAACTATTTCGTGCTGTATAACGGATTGAGCTGGCAGACCTACCGGCTCACCAACTGGTATTCCGGATATTTCTTCTTCGACGACGGTCTTTCGCATAACCTGAGTTACACCTTCAACCTGACGCGCAATTCCACCGATCAGCAGATTTATCCCCGTGTGGGATCCGATATCTCTTTCAGCCTGTCGCTGACTCCGCCGTATTCCCTCTTCCGCAAGCATACATACGATGCCGCCGGCAACCGCATAGCGGTCGACAGCTGGAAAGATATTGATTACAGCACCTGGGATTCGGATCACCGCTTCCGCTGGATTGAGTATAACAAATGGAAATTCTCCGCGGCCAGTTACACCAAACTCGTGGCAGATCTTGTGCTTATGACCAGGGCACAGTTCGGTTATCTCGGGTACTACAATAAGAATTGGGGATATTCTCCCTTCGAGGGTTTCCTGGTCGGAGGTGACGGCATGTCGGGTTACACCACCTACGGTTCCGATATCATTCCTCTCAGGGGTTATGAAAATTATTCTCTCACTCCTTATACCCAAACGAGCTACAATGCCAACCGTCAGGCCTATGCGGGCAACGTTTATGACAAGTTCACAGTGGAACTCCGTTATCCCGTGATCATGGAACCGTCGAGCACCATTTTCGCGCTGGTCTTCCTGGAGGGGGGAAACTGCTGGTCGTCGATACAAAATTTCAATCCTTTCCAGATCAAACGCAGCGCCGGAGTGGGTGCGCGCATCTTCTTACCGATGGTGGGTCTGCTCGGCATCGACTGGGGTTACGGATTTGATGACTCTTCGATCGGAGGAAGCCAGTTCCACTTTATTATAGGACAACAATTTTAATTAGATTTGATATGAAAAAAATTATTTTGATTGCAGCGGTTTCGCTCATTGGTGTGGCAGCTTCGGCCCAGAAGTTCGCTCACGTGAATTTCCAGGAGCTTGTGCAGCTCATGCCCGAGTCCGACCAGGCTCGCGCTACCATCCAGGAGTCGCAGAAGAATGCACAGGAATCCTATCAGGAGATGATGAATGAATTCCAGGACAAGTACAGCAAGTATCAGCAGAACGTGAACAATTATACGCCTGCCACCCGCAAGACCAAGGAAGACGAACTCACCAATATCCAGCAGCGCATCCAGGAGTTCAGCCAGAATGTCGAACAGGAACTTCAGGAACAGCAGCAGCAACTGATGGAGCCCATCTACAAGAAGGCCCAGGAGAAGATGCAGGAGATCGCAAAGGCCGGAGGATACATCTATGTATTTGACCGCGGCTCACTCCTTTACATCGACGAGGCTCAGAGCACCGATATCACTCCTGAGTGCCGCAAGGCTCTGGGTATTCCTGCCGACAGGACTCTCGAGAGTCTCCAGGCGGAACTTCAGGCTCAGGCTGCCGCCGCCGCTGCACAGTAACAGGCGATCACCCTCGTATTAAAACTGTAACCAAATATTACATAGATCTATAATGCAACATACGGTAATCGATGCCAAAGATGTTGTGATCAGATTTGCAGGAGATTCCGGTGACGGCATGCAGCTCACCGGGTCTCTTTTTGCAGATATGTCCGCCATTTACGGCAATCAACTGTCCACCTTCCCCGATTTTCCCGCCGAGATACGCGCCCCTCAGGGCACAGTGTCCGGCGTATCGGGTTTTCAGGTGCACATCGGAAGCGCCGACGTGAACACTCCAGGTGATTTCTGCGACCTTCTCGTCGCTATGAATCCCGCCGCTCTTTATGCAAATGCGAAATGGTGCAAACGCACTGCAATGATCATGGTCGATTCCAACGCTTTCGACGAGGCAGGGATGAAGAAGGCCGGTTTCAAGACCGACAATCCCTTTGCCGAACTCGGCGTTGAGGACCGCGTCCTTATCGTGGCCCCCATTACCGAGCTCACCGAACTGAGTCTCAAAGACAGCGGAATGGATACCAAGGCCATTCGCAAATGCAAGAACATGTTCACCCTGGGAATGGCCTGCTTCATCTACGACCGTCCCCTCGATTACATATATACCTATCTTGAGCGGAAGTTCGCAAAGAAACACCCCGAGGTGATCGAACCCAACAAGAAGGTTCTGAAGGATGGCTTCAACTATGCATCCAACATGCAGATGATTGCCAATACCTATCATGTCGAGCCAGCGCATCCCAAAAAGGGAACATACCGCAACATTACCGGCAATCAGGCGACAGCCTGGGGGCTCCTCGCAGCCTCCGAGAAGAGCGGACTCCCGCTTTTCTGCGGGTCTTATCCCATCACGCCTGCGACCAATATCCTCGAAGAACTGGCAATACACAAGAGCCTGGGCGCAAAGACTTTGCAGGCTGAAGACGAGATAGCGGGCATATGTACCGCCATAGGCGCCGCCTATGCAGGAGACCTTGCGGTCACCACCACCTCCGGTCCCGGCCTGTCGCTCAAGAGCGAAGCTCTCGGACTCGCTGTGATGGCGGAACTTCCTCTTGTGGTTGTGGACGTTCAGCGTGCAGGTCCCTCGACTGGCATCCCTACCAAGACCGAACAGACCGACCTCAATCAGGCTCTCTACGGCCGCAACGGGGAGTGCCCTGTGCCTGTGGTTGCAGCGCATTCACCTTCGAACTGTTTCGACGCGGCCTTCAATGCGGCCAAGATAGCCGTGGAACATATGACTCCAGTAATGCTGCTATCCGAAGGCTTCCTCGGAAACGGCAGCGAGCCCTGGCTGATCCCTTCGATGAAGGATTATCCCGCAATCATTCCTCCTTTTGCAACCAGTATCCCCGAAGACGGAAATTTCAAGCCGTTCGAGAGAGATCCCGAGACCCTCGTGCGCAAATGGGCTGTCCCGGGTCAGAAGGGCTTCGAGCATCGCGTGGGCGGTCTGGAGAAGAATCACAATGGAGTACTTTCTTCGGATCCCGCCAACCATGCACTGATGGTGGCCGAACGTGAAGCCAAGGTGCAGAAGATTGCGGATTTCATCCCTGAACTTGAAGTTGACGGTCCCGGGAAGGGAAAACTGCTGGTCGTCGGCTGGGGAGGTACCTTCGGGCACATCCTTTCGGCCGTGAACGAAGTGCGTGCAGAGGGTTTCGAAGTGAGCCGCGCCCATTTCGATTACATCTATCCCGTTCCCCGCAACACCGCCAAGGTTCTTGACGGATTCGACATGGTTCTCGTGTGCGAGCTGAACAGCGGGCACTTCGCCAATTATCTGCTCGGGCTTTACCCCGGAACCAAGATACTGAAGTTCAATAAGATACAGGGACAGCCGTTCCTGGTTAACGAGCTCGTGGCAGCTATAAAGGAGGTTTTGTAGTATGGCAACTCTTTCTTTCAAGGATTTCAAGTCGGACCAGGAGGTCCGCTGGTGCCCCGGCTGCGGCGACCACGCCGTGCTGGCAGCCCTGCAGAGGGCTCTTCCTAAGGTGAGTCAGGCTCTCGGGTATGAGAAGGAACGCTATGTGGTTGTATCCGGAATCGGATGCTCCTCGCGTCTGCCTTATTATATGGATACCTATGGATTCCACAGTATCCACGGCCGCGCCACCGCGATTTCTACCGGTATCAAAGTCGCGAATCCCTGGCTGACCGTATGGCAGGCCTGCGGCGACGGCGATGCGCTTGCAATCGGCGGAAATCATTTCATCCATGCGATCCGCCGCAATATCGACATCAATATCATACTCTTCAACAATCAGATATACGGACTCACAAAAGGCCAGTATTCTCCTACCTCCAAGTTCGGAGCCATCACCAAGACATCTCCCTACGGCACCGTGGAGCATCCTTTCAATCCCGGAAGCCTGGTGCTCGGAGCGAAGGGAACCTTCTTTGCCCGCAGCCTGGATGTCGAACTCAAACTCAACGAAGAGATAATGACGGCGGCCGCCCTGCATGACGGCGCATCGGTGATGGAGATGCTTACCAATTGCGTGATCTTCAATGACGGCGCCCATCGCGACATTTCCGATCCTGCCACCCGCGCCGACCGCATCATAGTGCTGCGGCACGGCGAGAAGATGCTTTTCGGCAAGGACCGCGACAAGGGCCTCGTGCTCGACGGACTCGGACTGAAGATCGTGACCATAGGCAAAGACGGTTACACCCTTGACGATATTCTGGTGCATGACGCCCACTGCGAGAATGCAGGCATCCACATGATGCTGGCGGATATGAAGTATCCTGATTTTCCCGTGGCCTTGGGAGTGATACGCGACGTGAAAGACATCACCTACGACGACGGAGTGCGCGACCAGGTGAAGGAAGTTATGTTAAAATCGAAAATCCACTGCGTGGACGATCTGCTTCACAGCGGATCCACGTGGGAAGTGAAATAATTCCAAATAATTAATAACCAACATGAAAACGTCAGAAATAATGGCGATGCTCCAGGCGAAACATCCTGGAGAAAGCGAGTACTTGCAGGCAGTTCAGGAAGTACTCGAAAGTATAGAAGAAGTTTACAATCAGCATCCCGAATTCGAGAAGGCGAAAATCGTGGAGAGGATGGTTGAACCCGACCGTATCTTCACTTTCCGCGTGACCTGGGTCAACGACAAGGGTGAGGTTT
>ERZ842401.8297-NODE-8297-length-10274-cov-3.072903_pt1 | contig 10274 bp, 9 predicted proteins | sample MGYA00521270_ERZ842401 | MGnify/ENA primary metagenome ERZ842401 (study PRJEB31892, sample SAMEA3878208) | bioreactor metagenome | biome: Moose rumen | place: Sweden | collected 2011-10 | study: EMG produced TPA metagenomics assembly of the PRJEB12797 data set... | reverse complement strand
CTAGCAATTTAAAAAAATTGCTAACAATTAACGATCGAATTATTACTGAACTAAAATATACTGAAATTATATATCAATCCGATTTAGAAAATTATTTAAGTAAATACTCTTCAATTAATAAAAAAGAACCATATAGAATTAGCTATCATATTTCTTTAAATGATGGCAAAGATAATTTCTTAGTTGAAGAACAAGCTAGTCCATTTTTAAGCATTGATAATGAATTAATATATTGTGGGACAATTGAAAAAATCGAATTAAATCAAAACATACTAGAAGAAGTTGATAAATCTCGAGAATTACTTCAATATCAAAATTATGCTAAATTAGTAACTTTTTTAGAAAACAATCGTAAATCTCGATTTACCGGATTTATATTTAATTTTAATTCAATTACATCATTAGATAATGTTAATAAAGAAAAAGCATTAGAAAATATTTATTTAAATATTAAGAAAGTATTTAATAATGTGATTTATAACATTGATAATTTATTTATTATCATAACTAATGAATTAAAACAAAGAGAATCTTTAAAATTATGTAAAGATGTTTTAAATGTTGTCAAAGATGTTTCTAGTTATACATTCTATTCTTATCCTCAACCTTTAGTTAGAGTCGATGATTTTATTGAAGTTGCGAAATTTTTGATGAGAAATAGTACTGGATATATTGAATTTAATAATGAGAAATATGCTGAATATATTCAAGCGACCACAATTTCTAATTGTGTTAATAAAGCAATATTATCAAATTCTATTAATATCAATAAATATAAAGTATCATACAATTATGATTTCGTTGGATATAAAATTACACCAAGTATAAAAGGTGTATACAATGAAGATAGCTTAAAAGTATGTAATAATACTTTAATTAGTAAATTAGATATGGCAATGATTAATATCATTAATTATTTGCCTGGTATTAGTTATTATAATATTTCTTTAAGTTCGTTAGTAAATATTGTTCAAAGAAAATTAATAAACTTAAATAAAGAAGTCATATTTATTTTAAATGAAGACAAAGATATTAATGCAACTGATTTTAACTATTGTTTAAAGAAATTAAGTAAAATTAATGCCAAAATCGTGATTACAGAAGATTATCTTAAAAATATTACAATAGGAAGTTTATTCTATTATGCTAATGTTATTTATGGAATAAAAGGTGCATTATTAAAAGATAATGAGCTTTTATTAAAATCTTATAATCATAATTTTATTTATGTAAGTAATTCTAACTTTAAGATAGCAAAAGAAGTAACAAACGAAGAAGAATAAATAATAAATTAATAATGGTGAATTATGAATAAAATTATTGATTTTTTTAAATCATTATTTGTACCAAGAAAAATGATTAGACATCGAAACAATCCAATTATTATAGGTATTGTTTTAGCTGTCTTAATAGTTTACTTGTATATGTGGCCTGTTAATTCTTATTACAGTAGAAATACCCATAAACTTGTATTAAAAGAAAATTTAGAATCATTACAAGTACTAGAATATATGCCAAAAAGTGGTAATGATTTGCAACAATTTGTTTCGAAAATAAACGATAAAGGAATAGAAGTTAGTACCGATAATGTTATTTCTTGTTCGAATTTAGGTTGTAAAGAAGCAAAAATCAATGTTAGTGATAATTTGCTTGGTTTAATCAGTAAAGATTATCTTAATTCTGGTTTTTGGTTTTTCACAAATAATACTATAAATGAAGCAGCACCAAATGAAATTATAACTGCTCCAAATATTACATCAGTAAATAACGGAATAATTATTAATGAAATTTCATCTTTGCCTCTTACAATCGATGGAATAAATGAAAGCGATACTATTAACACTATAACTGTTACATTAAATAATAAAAGTCGTATCCTAATTAATAATGAAACTTTATATAATGATATTATTATTACTGATTCCACTATTACTTTCAGTGAAAAAGATAATTATTTAGTTATTAATGGTATAAAAACTAGTTATCTTATAGATAATTATTCAGTCATTTATTATGTTTATAATCCAAATGTAACTTATTATGAAGATAATTATTCTTATATAGGTGAAGATGGTTATGTTAAGAACATCAAGTTTGTTATTGACTTAAGTGTTAATTACATTCAATCATATGAATGGAAATATGATAGCACTAATGGTTTTAATGGCAATTTAGACACTACTGAATATTATTATTTAATGCTTAATAAAGAAGGTTTATATTATCAAGCTCATCCATTAAGTATTGAAGATGCTAATTTAGTCCATAATGGAAAAACACTTGAATCAAGTGCAATTGTTAGTGGATATAATTATAAAAAAGTTGATCTATCGAATTTAAATGTTAATAATTTCGGTTCAAGTTTTTTGATACTGATAGAAACTGGATACGTAGATAATGTAAGAACACAATATTTATTTGTATTATTATTTGATATTATTTTAATGCCATTTTTATTCTCAATATTATTTTTCATATTATTTAAGAAAAATGGAAGATTAAAAAAATATAAAGAATATTTCAATATTGCCAGTATTTCCTCTGTCCTCCCTACAATTATCGCGTTCATAGTGATTTGGATTTATCCACCAGTATTTAGTTATGTATATTTAATTTTATTCGGATTATGGTACTTATTTAGCATCTACCGAATCAATTCTTATAATGGACCAATGTAAAATAATGTGAGGCTAATAAAAATGAGTAGAAATTTAAGCAGAATTAAAGCTTTGTTTGAATTATATCAATATGATTTATTAAAGTCAGATGATAATATTCAATATTTTGATCAAGAATTTCCAAAACTTTTAGAAGAAGTTAATGAAGAAAATGATTCTAAATATGAATTTTCTTATGATGAAAAATTCTCTAAAGAGTTATATCAAGGTGTTATAGATAACTTAAGTGATATAGATAGAACTATTGCTATTAGCCTTACTGATTATACATTAGATAGACTTGGATATATTGATCGAAATTTAATAAGAATTGGTGTTTATGAAATTGTATATTTACATGAACCAAAGAACATTATTATCAATGAAATTATAAATCTATCAAAAGAATACACACAAACAGAAAGCTTTTTAAGTTCACGTTTTAATAATAGATTACTAGATAATATTTGTAAAAGATTAGGTGTTTAATATGGATGAGAAAAAATATTTGACCGTTTCCGCACTTAATCGTTATATTGCATATAAAATAGATTCTGATTTTGCTTTAAAAACTGTATATATAAAAGGTGAAATATCAAATGCTCGCTTTTCTAAAGGTCATCTATATTTTGTTTTAAAAGATGATGAATCAGAAATTAGTGCTATTATGTTTTCAAGTATCGCCCAAAATTTAAATTTTGTTCCTGAAGATGGATTAAAAGTATTAATATGTGCTAGTGTTAATTGTTATGTGAAAAAAGGCACATATAATTTAATCGTTAATAAGATGGAAGAATATGGTAAAGGCTTAATTTATCAAAGGTTCATCGAACTTAAAAACAAATTAGAAGGCTTAGGTTTATTTGATCCAGAACATAAAAAAGCGATTCCTCAATATCCTAAATGTATTGGTGTTATCACTTCTAATAATGGCGATGCTATTAAAGATATCTTGTCTACGATTCAAAAAAGATATCCACTTTGTGAAGTTAGAATATATAATGCTTTAGTTCAAGGACCAGATGCTCCTGCATCTTTAATAAATGCTATTAAACTTGCAAATAGTGAAAATTTATGTGATACACTAATTATTGGTCGTGGTGGAGGAGCTATTGAAGATTTGGATTGTTTTAATGATCCCGATTTAGCTTATGCAATATATGATTCTAATATTCCAATGATAAGTGGAGTTGGTCATGAAAATGATTTTACTATTTGTGATTTTGTATCTGATTTAAGAGCACCAACTCCAACCGGAGCTGCCGTAGCCGCAACTCAAGATCGAAACATGATTATTGAAAACATCAATAATTTAATTGTTCAACTTAATAGTCATTATAAACATGTCCTAATTTATGAATTTAATCGTTATTCTAATTTAAATACTTTACTTAAGGCAAATAGCCCTCAAAACAAAATTGAAAAAAATGAATTAGAATTAAATAATTTAAATAAAATATTATCATTATATAATTTAGAAAACCGAATTGATTTATTAAAAGATAATGTGATTGAATTAAATAATTATTTAAATAATCATTATACTAATTATTTAAAGCACCAAGAGAAGAACTTTTCTTCAATTTTCGATAAATTAATTTTGGTTAATCCTTTAAATATCATGCAAAAAGGATATACTTTAATTTATAAAGATGATAACTTAATAAAAACAAGTAAAGAATTAAAATCAAATGATGATATTACCATTAAATTTAATGATGGAAGTATTGATGCAATAATTAAATAAATTATAAAAATAAATAAGGAATTATAAATAAATATGGAAAATAAATTTGAAGATTATTTAAAAGAATTATCAGATATCGTTAAAGAATTAGAAAGCGGAGAATTATCTTTAGAAGATGCTATCAATAAATATAAAAGAGGTTTGGAACTTTCAGAGATTTGTAAAAAGAAATTAGAAGAAGCAAAGGAAATAATAGTTACAAAAGCCAATTAATTTTATAGCGATAGAGGTAATGATATGGATAAATATCAAACATTGTATGAGATTAAATCTCCTCAAGATATAAAAAATAAAACAATTAAAGAACTAAATGAACTAGCTAATCTTATAAGAGAATTCATAATCGATAAAGTTAGTGAACATGGGGGACACCTTTCAAGTAATTTGGGTGTAATTGAAGCTTGTATAGCACTACATTATGTTTTTGATAGTCCTAAGGATAAAATAATTTTTGATGTAGGGCATCAATGTTATACCCATAAAATATTAACAGGAAGAAGCAAAGACTTTGATAATTTACGTAAACTTGATGGATTAAATGGTTTTCCAAAATATTCTGAAAGTGAACATGATGTTTATGAAACAGGTCATTCTTCAACTGCTATCTCAGCTTTATGTGGATTCTTAGAAGGGAAAAAACAAGATCCTGAAAACATAAGAAATGTTATTGCGTTTGTTGGAGACGGGGCTATGCAAAGTGGTGTTAGTTTAGCTGGCATTAACTACCTGGCCACAATGTCAACCCAAAAAGGCATCGTTATTTTAAATGATAATGAAATGTCTATATCTCAAAATGTTGGTGGTCTTGCTAAGACGTTCACTAAATTAAGAATTAAACGTTCATTTAAATTAGTTCGTAAATTAACTACCGTTGGCATGCGTGAAAGAATAAAAGCGGTACTATACCGTAACGTTAATTTCTTCAATCAGCTTAAATATAATTATTTAGGTCCTATTGATGGTCATAACATTGAAGAAATGGTTAAATATTTCCGTTATGCGAAAAAAAGTAGTAGCTCAACTGTTATTCATATCAAAACTATAAAGGGTAAAGGTTATAATTTCGCTGAAAATGATAAAACTGGTTATTACCATGGTCTTGGGGCATTTGATAAAGAAACTGGTAAAGTTTTATCTAATAACAATGATAATGAAATATCATTTAGTTCAGCTGTTGCACAAAATTTAGATAAATTATTTGAAAAATACAATAATGTGGAAATAATATCACCAGCGATGATTTATGGTTCTGGTTTGAGTGATTTACAAAATAAATATCCTAATCGTGTATTAGATGTTGGTATATGCGAAGAAAATTCAGTCATTATGGCTAGTTCCTTATCTATGTGTAATACTATACCAATCGTAGCCACTTATTCAACATTTATCCAAAGAAGTTACGATGAAATTGAGCATGATGTTGCTAGGAGTGATTCACATGTCGTATTCTTACTTGATCGAGCTGGTATTGTTCCTAATGATGGCGATACTCACCAAGGGATATTTGACATTCCAATGTTCAATACATTACCTAATATGATTATAACTGCTCCATCAAATTATGATGAAATTTATGAATTATTAGAAATGTCAATAAAAGTTTCACATCCATTTGTTATACGTTATCCAAAATGTAAAATAAATCTTAATAATCCAAACACAATCAAAACTGAATTTGGAAAATGGAAAATAATTTTAGGAATCAAAGATAAAAATATTATTACTTATGGTAATAACGTTAATGAATTTAAAGATTCAATAATAAAATACAATAAAGATGTAGGATTAATAAATAGTTTATTTATTAAACCAATTGATTTAGATTTATTAAAATCTTTAAATAATACAGAATTAATAGTTTATGAAGATTGTTATTACGAAAATTCTTTAAGTTCTAAATTAATAGAAGCTATTTATGATAATAATTTAAATATTAAAATAACAAAATATAATTTAAAAGAAATTCCATCATCAGGTAGTATAAAAGAATTAAGAGATAAATACAATCTCAATATTGAAAAAATAGTAGAAGACTTATAGAAGGAAATAAAAAATGTTACAGTCATTAAATGTAAAAAATTTCGCTATCATTGATAAAGTGTCAATTGATTTCGAAAATAAGATGACAGTTTTAACTGGTGAAACAGGAGCTGGTAAATCTTTAATAATCGATGCTATTGGTTTATTATTTGGAGATCGGGCATCTAGTGAAATGGTTCGTTATGGTGAGGCTAAAGCCTCTATCGAAGGAATATTTGCAAATTATCCATTTGAAATTAATGATATATTACAAGAAAATGATATAGAAGTTCTAGCCTTTTTAATCATAAAAAGAGAAATCTATGCTAATGAAAAAGCATTTCTAAAATAAACGGTGAGGCTGTTAGTTTAAATATATTAAATGATATATCAAATTATTTAGGCGATATTCATACACAATTTGATTCGATTAAACTAGTTAATCCAAAGAATTATTTTGAATTTATTGATAATACAGAAATTAAAGAATTGATTGATTTATATCAAAGAGAATTAAAAAAATATCGTAATATAAATAAAAAATATCAAGAAAAACTTAAAAACCAAAATGAACAGTTACAAAGACTTGATTTCCTAAAATATCAATATAATGAAATTAAACAAGCAAAATTAAGTGAAAATGAAGAAGCTTCATTACAAAATGAGTTAAAGATTCTAAACAATCATGAAAAAATAAGTCAAAATTATTATGATTTTTTGAATTATTTTGAGAATTTCAATTTGCTTAGTAATTTATATGAAGCAATTTCCAGTTTAAAAAAGAATATTAATTATGATGAAAGATTAAAAGAAAAAGTTGATCAATTAGAAGAATCATATTTTAACATTGAAGATTTATTTGATGAAATTAAATCTAATTTCAAAAATGATGATTTCAATCCTAATGATTTAGAAGATATCAATGAAAGATTAAGTGTATATTCTAATTTAAAAAGAAAATATAAGAAAACAACTGGTGAATTAATTTCTAGCCTTATAACTTTAGAAAAAGAATTAGATGAACTAGAGAATTATGATTTTTATTTGGAAGAATTAGAAAAAGAAAGAAATATAAGTTATAATGAAACTTTAAAATTAGGTAGGGAAATTAGTGAATTGCGTAAAGCAAATGCGGTTAAATTAACTAATGATTTAAATCAGGTATTTAACGAATTAAGCTTGAAAAATACAACATTTGAAATTGAATTTAAAGAGGTTAACGAAGAAAATTTATTTAAAAATAATGGTATTGATGTTATCGATTTTTTAGTATCATTTAATAAAGGTGAACCATTAAAACCATTAAATAAAGTAGCATCAGGTGGTGAATTATCAAGGTTTATGTTAGCACTAAAATCTTTGAGTTATCAAGATATAAGCCCAAAAACTTTCATATTTGATGAAATTGATTCTGGTGTTAGTGGAGAAGTAGCTTATAATATAGCATTAAAAATTAAATCAATCTCTTTAATTCATCAAGTTTTATGTGTTACTCATTTACCTCAAGTTGCATCAATTAGTGATTATCAATTAGATATATCAAAACAAGTAATTGACGAAAATAGAACTATTACTAATATTAAAGTTCTTGATTATAATGATAGGATTGAAAGTATTGCAAAAATGATTTCTGATGGTGAGGCAACACAAGCATCGATTGCTTTAGCTAAAGAGTTATTAGAGAAAAAAAGAAATTAAAATTATAAAAAAATAAAGCATGTTTCATAATAAGAACATGCTTTATTTATAATTTGTATAAAAAAAGAATAAGTTTGATCTTATCCTCTTTTATAATCTAGCAAGTACAATTATTAATGCAATTAATGGTACTAATAAAGTTAATACTGCGATTAAAACAGCGAAAAATTTACCTAGATGAGTTTTACTAGGGCTTTCAGTAATTTCGACTTCTTTACCACCATCTAATCTTGTACGAGTTTTTACATAAGGTTTCTTTTCTTTTTTATCCTTTTTCACTTTTCTCACCTCTAAAATTATGATATAATAAAATAAGATGTATTTTAAATAACTTGTATATATTATAACACACTTTTACATAAAAGGAAAGTAAAAAATGAATAAAATTCCACGAATTATATTACATATTGATATGAATTGTTTTTTTGCATCTTGTGAAATAGCAGTAAATGATGATTTAAAGGGTTTACCAATTGTCATTGCCCATAATGATCCACTTGATCGTGGATTAATTGTAAGTCCAAGCTATGAAGCAAGAGCCTTTGGGATTAAGACTACAATGCATGTAAAAGATGCTAAGCGTTTATGCCCAGAAGTGGTGATTGTGGAACCAACATACGATTTGTATCAAGAAATGAGTAATAAATTCAAACAATATTTATTAAAAATTACTGATAAAGTTGAAATGGCATCAATAGATGAAGCTTATGTAGATGTGAGTAGTTTACAACTTGGTGAAAAGACTATTGATCTTGCGAAAAAGATACAAAAAGATTTATTAACTTTATATAAATTACCATGTTCGATTGGAATTGCCCCAAATAAATTACTTGCAAAAATGGGTTCAGACTATAAAAAGCCTCTTGGCATTACTATAATGCGTAAAAGAGATATTGAAAAGATGTTATGGCCTTTAGATATTGGGGATATGATGTATATAGGCAAGAAAACAGCCCCTAAACTTAGAGAAATTGGTATAAATACGATAGGAGATCTAGCAAATTTTAAAGATATCGAATTATTAAAACAAAAATTCGGTGAAAATTTTGTAAATACGATGATACCTAGATGTTGGGGGAATGATGATAGTTTAGTAGTTACCGAAAGAGAGATGCAAACTTCGTATTCTCATGCACATACTTTTATGAGTTTGATAATTGATCGCAATATTTTGCTTGATACATTACACGTCTTAACAAATGAACTTGCGTATGATATGCAAAATGATCATCAATTAGCTATGAATATTGGCATTCAAATAAAAGATGGTAACTTTAATCAAAAAAATATGAGTAAACCACTTAACTCACCTTCCAATAATGATTGGGATTTATTTAATGCGGTGAAAGATGTTTTTGATGATTATTATTATGAAGGTTTAGGTATAAGATTAATAGGAGTTTTTTCTAATAGAATAATTCCAGAAACTAAAGCACCTAAACAAATATCAATATTTGATAATTTAGATGAAGTAGAAAAAGAAGCAAATATTAAAAAATTAATTGATTCTATAAATAAAGAATTTGGAAACAATAGCATAAAAAAAGGAATAAAATAATATGAATGAAGTAAATAATTTACTTGGTAGAATTAAAACTTATACAGTAGATAGAGAAACAAATTTAGGATATACACTAATATACAATGATGAAGAATATTTTTTACATCATAACGAATGTAATGGTAAATCATTAACGCCTTTTGAAAAAGTTAATGCTTTTATGTATATAGATAAAAAAGGTCGACCAGCATTAACATTATACAAACCATTAATAACGGTTGGTGATATTAATTTTTTAGAAGTAGTGAGTGTTAAAAATGATTTAGGTGTATTTTGTAATATAGGAATAAGTAAAGATATTTTATTATCCAAAGATGACTTACCAAGATCATATAGTGAATGGCCTAAAGTTGGTGATAAAATAATATGTGAACTTAAGATTAAATTTAATAAATTACAACTTAAAATTGCATCTAAAAATTACATATTAGCTAAGAAAGATCCTAATAATAAATATTTAGTAAATGAATATGTCCATGGTAATGTTTATCGAATATCACCAGATGGTATTAGTTTTGTAACAGAAGACTTCAACGTCATTTTTGTTTTTAGATCGGTAGAGCGTCGTGTAGGGAAAGAGTGTAGATCTCGG
>ERZ842401.8296-NODE-8296-length-10278-cov-15.279566_pt1 | contig 10278 bp, 8 predicted proteins | sample MGYA00521270_ERZ842401 | MGnify/ENA primary metagenome ERZ842401 (study PRJEB31892, sample SAMEA3878208) | bioreactor metagenome | biome: Moose rumen | place: Sweden | collected 2011-10 | study: EMG produced TPA metagenomics assembly of the PRJEB12797 data set... | reverse complement strand
GAATGTAATCGTATATGAGTATCAATTAGTTACGAGAACTTGGTACAAATATGTTGTGCAATTTCCATTGACAAACCATCTTGGATGTTATCTCAAAACCTTCTCAAAACCTTTATTCATCGGCACTTTCAGCATTCTCATCTGTGATATGCTCATCAATCTTGATGTGGAGGTCGCTAGACCTGTGCTTCAGCTTCTTTGCCAGGGTATCTGTCGTGGTGTTCCAGAACCAGGCAGGAAAGGTATACTGTGCGAACTGAGCGGCCAGTTTGTTCGGGAGATTGTACTGGTAGGCAATGTTCCAACTGAGATTTGCCAAGTCATGCTGTGTGAGTTGTTCCTTCTTACCAGTCTTCTCAATCTTGATTGGAAGCGTGGGCACGACAACGCTGTGGACAACTAATGAAACAACACACTCGCTCACTTGGAACAGTTCTTCGTCCGTGAAGTCAAAAGGCATCAAGGTTTGCCGCACATACGCCTGAACCTTTGCTAACTTTTCTTCATCTGCCTTTTCTTTTATGGAGATTAACTGTTCACGCTCCCTTTTGCAAGTCTCCATGAATCTACGTAGGCGTTCCTCTTGATTGAGGATTTGGTTATGCTCTGCCATTTCTTCAATGGGAGATTGTTGAACTGGCTTTTCAACCGGATGCTCGGCAATATATTTCTGTATCGCCTCCACCTCTATACGAGGACGGACATGCTTTTGAAAGGCATCTGCGTAAGCAAAAGTAATCTTTGCAGCAGCCCAAAAGCATAATCGCAGGAATCCATAGAAGCAAGCAAATAGCACTATTGCGATGCCGCCACACGGAATATATCCCCAGTGATGCGAACCGCATATCAGGATTGAAAATCCGATTGCCAATAACGCAAGCAATACGGAAATCGTTATATGAAACCACTTTGGCATATTATTCTTTGTTAATGATTACCCATTTGCCCTCTTTACGACCACCTTCACGAGCTATGATTCCCTTCTTCTTAAGTTGTGCCAAGTCGTTTTCAATGGTTCTGTCCGAAACAGTAAACTTTTCCGAAGTCTTTTCCGAAGTCTTTTCCGAAATCTTTTCCGAAATAGTCTTTGCGGATAAGAATGGGTCGGCTGAAATCATTTCTATAATAACCCTCTGACGTTCAGTCAATTCTTTTACGCCACCTTTTACGACATCTTTTACGACATCCTTGTTCAGTACGACCTGTTCTTTTATGAAATTTGGATGGCAAGGTATGTCTATCAAGAAGTAAGTACGTTCTTCATCCGTCTCAATGGTTGCGTGTGGGGATCCATTGGCCTGTAGTTCATCCTGAATAGTTGGGATGCCAGTAGCTCGGCCTTCTGTTAGGTCTAATTCTTTCAGGAACTCTCCCAACCTGCGGTTACGATAGCGACGTGAACGTAACGATATACCTTTCTGGACAGCCTCCATCGGAATGGTATGGTTGGGGCCAGAGAAACTGAGAATGGATATGCGTTCAGGCTCTACAGTGATTTCAACAGGTTCCCGAATCGTCCAGTCTCTATGATACAGACTATTGACAACAGCTTCTTCCAGAGCCTGATAGGGATAGTTGAAGAATGTTATGGATTGCGCCCTGTCCTTGGGCTTTATAATCTGTTTCTTGATGATGTTGGTGTTCAGGTAGCTCAACGCCTTCTCTATCATCTGCGGTACACTGCCCCTGATGGGTCCACCTCAATCAGGTTGTTGGGATTCTTTTCTCTACCTTCAGGGAAAAGGACTATTTCAATCTGAGCTTGACGGAAAAAGCGGTCAGGCCGTTCCGAGAACATCATCGCTGCCACATTCTTGATGCGCCATCCTTCTGGCACAGCCTCTAATAAGTCCATCTGCTCCAGCACATCCTCCATGTGGTCTGTCAACGAAATGTCTGCAAGACTACTCTTAACTTTCACGAGATAGTCATGCAGGAGCAATGGTGATATATCCGTCAGTTTGATGTCGTCGTTTCCGCGGTCATCAAAAGGCATCCGATTGGCAAGGTTTATCAACTCGCGCTCGTATTCGTCTTTCGGAACGATACTGCTACTATTGTAGCGGATGTAGTAGTTATATGTCTTCTGCTTAGCCGTTATCTGGTCAGGCACCTTGTATGGTCTGCGCTCACCTGGAGAGACCTTGATGACAAGAATCGTCTTTCCGTCTGCTTCCTCAATATACAATCTCGGCTGATAGTACGGGCGCATCAGGTTGTTATAACCCACCATATCCTTCTCGATTGGTTCGATTTGGTTAGGGTCAATTCCTGTAACGGGCCGTAACGGTCGCCCGTTCTCCTCTTTCACCCCAATGACTATATAGCCACCACCAGTTTCGTCAAAGTCATTGGCGAAAGCACAGATAGTACGGTATATAGCATCAGGGTTCCAGCCTGTCTTGTATTCTATGCGGTCACCTTCTACAGCACGTCCGCTCAGAAGCTCTTCTATGTTGATTGGTAGTCTCATGTTTCAGTTGCTAATTTATCGTTCTTTCGTTGACCAAAGTATATCCTTCACATCCACATTGAGACTCCTGGCGATTTCCACCAGAGTCTCCAAACTGGGCTGTGAAGCGTTGGTACACCACTTGCTCACCGAAGCAGGGTCTTTTCCCAACTGCTCAGCCAGCCACTTATTCGTTCTCTTTTGTTCGGCTAACACTACCTTTAGCCGATTGATGTCCTGTGCCATTATGTCTAATTATTGTTGTTTATGTTGCAAAGGTACTGCATTTCTCTGAAATAATCACATATTTTTATGGTTTTCTATTTCTTTATTTGCGTTTTAAGCAAATTTAAGAGCGTATTACCCATATTATTAGTATTACTCGTATTAATCTCTATACATTATTATAATTATATAGCTGTCCACGTTGCAAATGGCACATCTGAAAATACAAATATTAGATAGTGCTATCAATTTTTGGTGGCAAAACATCACTTTTCTCGCTAATCATCAATGATTCTCATAAAAATTGTGTACCTTTGTGGCAGATATCATAGTTGAGACCCCATGGAGCGTAAACTTTTGAATAGAATAAGAGTGGTTCTTGCAGAGAAGGACATGAACAATAAGCAACTTGCCGAATTGCTCGGCAAGGATCCCGCTGTAGTGTCAAAGTGGGTGACGAATACCAATCAACCCAATGTTGAAACCCTCATCCAGATTGCCAAGGTTTTAGAGGTAAGCGTGGATGATTTATTAAGAACTGAATGAATAAGGAAATATGAGCAATTCAAAACACTTCTTGCACAATGATGGAGACAACTCTTTGTCAAATGTAATCTCGCTAATTTTACCGAGCAAGGCTAAGAGCATGGATTTCCTCGTAGGTTACTTCTATTTTTCTGGTCTGAAAGAAATATATCAACATATTGAGGATAAACCCATGCGTATTTTGGTTGGTATGGATATGGAGCATGATTTGTTGCAACAGACCACCGAATTCGATTTCTTTGCGAAGCACTTCAACTCTTCAAGGCAGGAAAGCAAGAACAAGTTTTATGCTTCGCTTGTGGAATTGTTCAACAAGTCGGACTATTTCGAAAGTGATGCGGAAGCAGAAGCATTCCGTATCTACTACCAAAAGATAAAAGAGGGCACACTTGAAATTCGTAAAACAAAAGACCCTTGTCATGCGAAAATGTATATATTCTCATACAAGGATGAACTGACGGAAGATGGCAACGACCCTGGCACGGTTATCACTGGTTCAAGCAACCTTACCTATAGCGGATTGCGTTCAAACAATGAAATCAATGTGCGTTTCAAGGACAAGCCAGAATACGACGATGCCGAGGAGATATTCAATTCGCTATGGGATGATGCCATTGTCGTTGCCGACAAAGAACACATACAGGACTTTGAAGATAATGTCATCAAACATGTGTGGTATGACAAAATTCCTTCGCCATACCTCCTCTATCTGCGTGTGATACATGAGTATTTCCATATAGACAACAGCAAGCATATTTCAACTCCGAGTGAAATTACGCATGGTGAATTTAAAGACCTACGCTATCAGGAGGATGCTATCAGAATGGCTATCGACACCATTAACCGCCACAACGGAGTAATCATTGCCGATGTGGTCGGTCTGGGTAAAAGTATCATCGGTTCTGCCGTTGCCAACAACTTGTACCTTCGAACAATTGTCATTGCACCGCCACACCTTACTGCTCAATGGGAAGACTATCGGACACAATTCGGGGTTAATGCCCGTGTGTTCAGTCGTGGTAACCTTGACAAGGTCCTTGACTTCTACAATACCGCTAAACGTGAAGATGAGCAATGGCTTATTATGATAGACGAAGCACATGCATACCGTAATGAATATATCCGCGACTACGCCATACTTCATGAAATATGCAAGGGTAATAAAGTTATGCTTTTAACAGCAACACCTTTCAACAACCGCCCTGCTGATATATATGCAATGATAAAACTTTTCCAAGACCCCACAAAAACGACACTCCAGACGGTGGACAACCTTGGAAAGGAATTTACAACCCTGATATATACGTACAAGCGTATATCCAAACAGCAAAGGACTCATTCCATATCAAAAGATGAGCTGAAAGTTGCAATAAATAGTGTGGCAGAGCAAATCCGTAGGATAATTGGGCCTCTGGTCATCCGTCGTTCACGACTTGATCTAAAGAAGATTCCACAGTATAAGAAGGACATGGATAGCCAGAATATGGAGTTTGCCGACCCACAGCCACCACAGATAAAAGACTACGAGCTTGGCGACCTCGAAGAACTATACCGTTATACTCTTCGACGTATCTCTCCACGTCCAGATGACTTACGGAATATTTCAGAAGAGGAGGACATTGATGAGGATGTTCTTATGGAACAGATAGAACAAGAAAACAAGAAGTCAGCTGACGAATATTCATTTCAGGCTGCTCGATACAAGCCTTTGCTCTATCAAAAAGAAGATAAGAAAGAGAGCATCAAAAAAATCATTGAGGATGCTGGCCTTGAATACAATTTGTTCCTTGGGTCGCAGCGCAATCTTGCAAGTTTCATGCGTACATTGCTCGTCCATCGTTTTGAAAGTTCACAAGCAGCGTTCCGTGAATCTCTAAAAAACATGCTATATTATTGCGAGAACATTCAACGATGGATGGAGAAAAGAGAGAAGATACCCGTATTCAAAAAGGGGCAACTTCCTGACGTGATGTCCATGTACGAATCCACCTCTGACCAAGTGGAAATGATTTGGGAAGAGGTCATTGAGAGTCAGATTGAAGCTCTGAAATCTCGTGGTATGTTTGAAGTGCCTACGGAATATCTTAAAGAGGAGTTTTTCGACGACTTAAATGCTGATATTGAATTACTGAAGGACCTCAAAGAAAAATGGGACAAAGTGCCTATTGAGAATGACCCTAAGTTGAACGCCTTTGTTCAAATTCTCAATCAACAACTACATGATGACCCAAATCGCAAAATAATTGTATTCTCACAGTTTGCCGACACCGTCGATTATCTGGGCGCAAAATTAAAGGAGAAGGGATTGCCCGTCTTTGCCTATACATCCAAACAGGCAACGACCAAGAAGAAGGAAATTATAAAGGCAAATTTCGATGCTGGTTATCCTGACCACAAACAGGTGGACGATTACAAGATATTAGTTGCTACCGATGCCATCTCCGAAGGATATAACCTGCACCGTGCCGGTACAATTTACAACTACGACATACCATACAATCCTACACGCATCATCCAGCGCGTAGGACGTATCAATCGTATCAACAAAAAAGTGTTTGACCAGTTGTTTATTTACAATTATTTCCCCACCTCTATAGGAGAAACGGAAACGCGGACGAAGGAAATCACCACGCTCAAAATGGCAATGATACATGCCATCATGGGTGAGGACACGCAGTATCTTACTGATGAGGAAGAACTCAAAAACTTCTTTGCCAACCAATATAAGTCGCTTGTCGAAGAGCAGGAAAGCGAATCATGGGACACGCCTTACCGCGCAATGTTGCATGAACTCGAAAATACTGACGATATGCGACAGGCACTTACCATTCCCCTTCGCAGTAAGATACGCCGCCTGACCACTACGGCAGATACAGGCATCATTGCTTTTGCTAAGAAGGGCAACGATTATGTGTTTAAGCTCGCGGCATCCGATGGAAACATTTCCGATGTCTCTCCAGAGCAGGGATTGAAGATTATGGAGGCAGAAAAAGACGAAAAAGGATATAAACTTTCAACTTCGTTTACTCCGCTGTTTACTCAGTTGAAGCAAACATTGTTTACCCATGAAGCAGAAAGCGAGAAGGACAAGACCAAACGTGATGCCCTCGACAAGGTACGTTTGATAGTACAGACAGGCGTGGTTGACCGTGACTACCTCGAAGACTTGATAACGGCTATTAAGCACGACAGCATATCTGGCTACTCTCTTCGTCAGATTAACAGACTAAAACAAAAGGACTTTTCCACTCTTCCAGACTTGATTAGCCGTGAGTATGTCAGTGCCGCTCTTCGTGCATACGACAATGTTTCTCTTGGTACTGAAACATTGATAATTGCAGAGGAAATGCAGAATATCAATACCCATTCACAAACAGAACTTGAACTTCAGTAAATATGGATTTTCTACAGGAAACATATAAACGCAGTACTTTCACTCGATTCCTTTCTGACAACTTTCTGCCCGAGGATTATCAGGAGGGAGTAAAAGAGATAGAACTATCTAGAAACCAAAACTTCACAACTAAGGTATATCGCTTAGGTAAATGTGATTCTTTGGGATTGGAGGTATTTGAAATCCATCATTCATCGGTGGGCGATGCAAGGGTAGGTACAGCAAAGGACGCCTTCCAGATGCTTCTGCATCATAGTTTCTGCAACAGAGCCTTGGTTGCTTTCGTTCCTTCGCAGGGTGGACAGTGGCGGTTCTCGCTCCTGCAAATGGAAGCGGGACTGTCGCCGAACAATCGTATTCAGCGTTCATATAGCAATCCCCGAAGGTATTCATTCTTACTTGGTGAAGGAGCGCATACAAAAACACCTACGCAGTTCCTGGTTGAAAAAGGACGTGTACGTCAGCGTACAGAAGGGAATAAGACGCTTACACCTATACAAGACCTACAACATCGTTTCTCCATCGAGGCTCTCACCCAAGACTTCTATGGAAAGCTATACAACTGGTATCTTTGGGCTGTTGACAAACGCTCTGAGGTCTATTTCCCGAAACATCTTGATTCGGCACAAGATAAGTTCGAGAACAAGCAGATAAAGGTCATACGCCTTATAACCCGTATGCTCTTCGTCTGGTTTATCAAGCAGAAACACCTTGTGCCTGACAATCTATTTGATGTTGATTTCCTCAAAACTGTCTTGAAGGATTTTGAGTCCACATCAAAGGAGAACGGAAATTACTACAATGCGATACTGCAAAACCTTTTCTTTGCTACGCTCAATCAGGAAATAGATGGTAGAACGCTCTTCACCACAGCAAAAGGGTTGTCATCATATTATGGGAACAAACAGCTTTATCGAGATACTGACAACTCATATTTCACCTTCCCCACGGAAGAGCGTAAACAGCGTATAGTGGGACTGTTCAAGGATATTCCATATCTGAATGGTGGATTGTTTGAGTGTCTAGACCAGTACGAGGCAGAAGAGCAGGAAGACGGTAGTGAAAAGTTGAAACAGATTACTAACTACGACGGTTTCAGCCACCAGCCACGCAAACGGACAAACATACCCAATGTGCTTTTCTTTGCACAGGAACATTCTGAGACGGTTACAACAAAAGAAGCCACCGAAAACACAGCTGAGGAAACACAAGTAATAAGTGTCATGGGACTGCTTGAACTTTTCAAGCAATATAATTTTACGGTTGAAGAAAACACTACATCCGACAAGGAGGTGTCGCTCGACCCAGAACTTCTGGGGCGCGTCTTTGAAAACCTGCTCGCAGCCTACAACCCCGAAACGCAAGAGTCAGCCCGAAAGTCAACAGGTTCTTTCTATACACCTCGCGAAATAGTGGAATACATGGTGGAGGAGTCGCTGATTGCTTATCTTTCAGGGGAGTGTGGCAATGACGAAATCACTGTGCGCCAGCTTGTGAAAGATGACAATGCGCCACAGATTGATAATCCTGAAAAGATTATTAGCGACCTAAAAAGAATAAAAATCCTTGACCCTGCCTGTGGCTCTGGTGCTTTCCCTATGGGAATACTGCTTAAAATCACGGACATCATTGAGAGACTTACCCCCAAGGAGCTATTCAACCGCTACGAAACGAAACTTGAAATCATCAAAAACTGCATTTATGGCGTAGACATTCAAGCCATTGCGATGCTGATATGCAAGCTGCGTTTCTTCATATCTCTCATATGCGACTGCGAGAAGGATGCTTCAAAGCCTAACTTTGGCATCATACCATTGCCAAACCTTGAAACGAAGTTTGTTGCTGCCAACTCTCTGCTCCCCGCTAAGGTAAAACAGTATGATGAGGACTGGACGCAAGATGCACATCTGAAACAACTTCAAAAGGAGTTGCTAGACCTGCGTGTGGGCATCTTCGACAAGCGCACTCACAAGGCAAAACTCAACAATAAGATTGCAGACCGCAAAAAATGCAAAGAGATTGCTGACTACATTAAGCAGAATGCCACACAGCCTGATGAACAAAAAATAGCCAGACTACAGGCACAGATAGCACAATACGAATCGGAACTGCCCAAATATGCAGAAGATTATTGGGTGGATGACTCTGTAGTGCAGCAGACGTTATTTGGCGAGAAGACTCTCTTTAAGCGTAATCCCAACAAAGAGAAACGGGATGAACTGCAAGAACGCATAAAAATATGTAAGAATGAGATTCGAAAGGAGCAAAGCAAGTCAGCCATTCCAAGCTTTGAGCAAGCCGTTGAAGAAGTGACACAATGGAATCCCTACAACCAAAACTCAGTATCTCCATTCTTTGATGCAGAATGGATGTTTGGCATCGGCTTCAATAGTCCCACAAAACAAGGCGGCTTCGATGTGGTCATCGGTAATCCTCCGTATGTTGTATCAAGTACCCCAATGTACTCAAATTATCAAACTTACGATTGCCATGAATTGTATGCTTACTTCTATGAAATGGCGTTAAACCAACTTGCTTCTAATGGAATACTTTCATTTATTACAGCATCATTATGGGTAAAAGGCTTGAAATTCGACAAGTTGCGCAACTATCTTGAAAATAACATGCAGTTAATAGAGTATGTAAACCGTGGCGATGACGTATTTGAGAATGTAAAAATGCCAACTGCAACTATCATGGGGAAAAGGTGCAAAGGGCAATGGAGTTGTTCAGATTTATCTCCACTTACAAAATTAACTGCAAAGATGGAAGCAGGACAAAAACAGTTGTTCCAAATATCGCAAATTCAAAGAGGACTTGAAATTGGTCGTAGCGATGTTATGAATGAAGGTGACTTCCCATGTGTAACAGGAACTTTGGTCAACAAGTATTTACCCCACTCTATTAAATACATTTCCAAAGATACATTACTGGCAAATGCTAAGGATGAAAAATATTTTACAAATGAACGTATATTGCTGAGAGAAACAGGAAGTTTTTTGTTGGCATTATATCTGGATGAACACTTGTATTCTAACAGAAGCCTTTATTCAATCTTGATTACAGACAACAATTATGACACAAAATATGTATTGGCTTGTCTAAACTCTTCATTGCTGCAATTTTATTACCAAGTTAAGTTTAAGGCAGAAACAGATTTGTTCCCCAAGATTCGAATTGCACAAGCCAAATTGTTGCCCATTCCATTTGCAACCCGTCAACAACAAGAAGAGGTAATAGGCTTTGTTAATCTAATATTGAGTGCCAAAAAGACTAATCCAAGCGCAGACACCAGAGAGTTTGAACAACAAATTGATACAATTCTATATAAGTTGTTTGAACTCTCCCCAGATGAGGTGAATTTGATAGAGCAAGCCTAATTGGTCTGCTCTATCAATCTCATTTCCTCATCGCTTATTCCGTAAAGTCGATAGACCTCCTTGTCAATTTCCTCCTCTTCTGCTGTAGTGTCTGCTTGTGCATTCTCAGACTTTTTAGAAAGGATGACATCAACGATGTTTATTATTGGTCGTTGGAAAGATAAATCCACCAATGGCAAAGGGATTCCCTGTAAAGGTTCTTTGTCGACTTGATAATTGCTTCCTTGCATCTTTCCTTTGTGACGAAGCCAGAATGCAATTAACTTAGAATTAAGGACTCC
>ERZ842401.8295-NODE-8295-length-10280-cov-5.046161_pt1 | contig 10280 bp, 15 predicted proteins | sample MGYA00521270_ERZ842401 | MGnify/ENA primary metagenome ERZ842401 (study PRJEB31892, sample SAMEA3878208) | bioreactor metagenome | biome: Moose rumen | place: Sweden | collected 2011-10 | study: EMG produced TPA metagenomics assembly of the PRJEB12797 data set... | reverse complement strand
TGCTGGCCTTCCAGCCGTATGCCTCCATGACGGCACGGTCGTTAGCCTGGTGTGCCTTTTGTAACTCAGCAGGCATAGTTACTTCATCATAGAGATCTGCCAGACTCGATGTAGGGTATTGGGCACGGACATCAAGGATGTGCTGTGCCGTACGCTCAATTTTCTCACGCTGTTGTGGTGTAGCCTGTGGCCATGGGAAGGTGTTGTACACCTGTTCCTTTGAATAGCGATAATCACTTTTCAATCGCCCGCAGACAACTCGCATCCATGCCATGTGAACATTCGAGGTAAGTACCCCGAAATGATACAGTGTGGCATTGGGGATAATCTGGACGGCATCTGAAGCTACAATGCCAGCCTTAATAAAGCCGATAGGGGCATATCGTCTGCGCTCTGAAGACACGCGGGGAACAAGCAGACAGTCCACACCTTCTGGCTGTGTGATTTGTGCGAACATGTGAGGAACCTTGGCATAGCCCTGAGTGGTCTTGGCCGATGATGACAGTCGGAACTCCCGCACGGCCTGTACTCGCTCATAGAGCGTCTTACTGGCTTTGATGTCACCAGGGCCAGCATGGTGCAGCCAGAGACAGTAGCGGGTCTTTTGCTTGATGAACTCTTCCGCACCGATATACGGGCGAATCCATTGAGCCAACTGTGGCTCTTGCTGCAGCAACTGGTCACGTTCCTCCTCTGTCAGAACGAAATGACCACCGTCACGGGGCTGGTTGCCGAAGTTCATCTGGGGGACATCACACAGCGGAGTTTTCTGACTCACGGCAAACGTATTGGGGCCGTCGAAGAGATATGGACTGATATTCTGGGCGCGGGCAATCTGTCCACTGGCAGAAAAAAGCAGCCGTTCCTTCGGCTCTGTGGTGCTGAATCCGATGATGACGCAATGCACGGCTGCACGTTCACTGGCTTCGCTGTCCCAACGGAACGTCTGATAGGCGAAGTTGATCTTCACATGCAGTTCGTTCAGCAGCACGTTCCAGAGGATGGGAACCTGTGAGCCTTGGCAGATGCTGTTGGTTGACACCAGTCCAGCCCGGGCTGATGTTCCCTGAATGAGCATAGCAGCTTTCTTGTACCAGCAACATACATAGTCGAGATCCTGCACATCCTTGATGTTGCCGAAAATGGCCTGCACGTCCTTCTTCTGCTCGCTTCCCTGTGCCATCATTCTGGCACCGATGAATGGTGGATTGCCGATGATGTAAGACAGTCGCTCTACTGGCACTACATCCTTCCATTCGATACGGAGGGCATTGCCCTCCACGATATTCGAATAGGTCTTCAACGGCAGGAAGTTGATATCCTGATGGATGATGCGCTCTGTCTCGGCCAGCATCTGGGCTTCGCTGATCCAGAGTGCTGTCGTGGCCACCGTCACAGCGAAGTCGTTAATCTCTATGCCGTAGAACTGGTTGATGCTGACCTTGATGGGATTCACTTCCTCGAATCCCAGGAACGATTGCCCGTGATGTCGCTCGCGTATCACCTCATTCTCTAACCTGCGCAGACTGAGGTATGTTTCTGTCAGGAAGTTACCAGAGCCGCAGGCGGGATCAAAGAATATCAGTGAGGCCAGTTTTTCCTGAAATCCGTCCAGACGCTTCACACGCTGTTTCTCTACCCTTTCTTCCAAGATGGTATCGAACTCCCGGCGCAGGTCACTCAGGAATAGTGGATCAATCACCTTATGGATGTTCTCGATGCTGGTGTAGTGCATACCTCCAGCCCGGCGGGTCTCAGGATTCAAGGTACTCTCAAACACAGCACCGAAGATGGTAGGCGAGATTTCACTCCAGTCAAAATCAAGGCTGGCGTTCTGAAGAAGTGTCTGGCGCAGTTCATCGGTGAACTGGGGTATGTCTATCTGTTCGGCAAACAAGCCTCCATTGGTATATGGAAATGCTTTTAGGTCATCCATCAGGTAGCGGCTCCGCTTATCCTCTGGGGTGTTCAACACCTCAAACAGTCGGATAAGCGCATTGCGCATGTCTCTGGTGTCATAGCTTACCAGATAATCGTGGAACTGGTCACGCCCGAAGATGCCTGCATCCTCAGCGTACAGGCAGAACACGATGCGCACACAGAGGATGTTTAGCCATCGCAGGGCTTCCGGCGAATTGTCATCATACTGCGTCAGCAGGGCTTCATAGATGCGTCCGACAATCTCACCGGCTTTCATCGACACCTGCATCTCCTTTGACAAGTGTTCGCTCTTCTGGTCAACGAGGAACTGCAGACGGTAATACTCCTTTCCCAAGTCTTTGAGCCAGATTTCTTCCGGCTCTCCGTTGGGCTGGTTCATGTCGTAGACCAGGAACTGCTCGAAATTACAGGTCACAATCCATTTGGGATGTTCATCCACGGGCATGTTGGCCACATACCGTTTGGCCTGTTGGAATGGATTGAGCTTCGACCCGTCGCTTTGAGGGATAGGCAGTCGCAAGTCCTTTCCAAGCGACTTTTGTTCTATGAGTACCCTCGTCGATGGTATATGCCCGTCGATGAAGTTGGTGGAGTCCACCATGTTCTTCACCTGCTCTTCATAGCGGATGAAGGAAGGCAGGTTCTCGACACCATACACGTTAGTCAACAGGTCGGCCCAGAACAACTGGCTCTCGCCACGTTCATAACCTCGGCCTTGCCATCGCTCAGCGAACTCGGCGGCAGCAGCCGCCATCTGCTTCTCTGTTTTCATAAGCCTACTGCAATTTGGGGACAAAGGTACAAAAATTTATCCGGATAATATTCATCCAAATAAACTTTTTGACTACATATAATTATTGGTACAAGTACACATTATTGTATATATACAAGAATAATAGTGTACGTGTGGTTTTGTTTTCGTTGTGTACAATGTGGACGTTGAACACAATGAAAACACAAAGACATGAAAACATTCGGAATACCAGAGATACAAAGTATCTCTCTCTGCTGCATCAAGGGCGATGACGGCTCTATTTCTGTAACATCGTCAGCAAGGCCGATTGACGGACGGCATGATACTCCCTCAGTGCCTTGCAATGCAACTCCCTATGTCGATGGATGCCAGTGGACTGACTATCTATCGACATTTTTCGACGGCATCATTGATGCTGCCAAAAATCGTGAGCTGTATTCCCTGGCACTATTCCATATCATGGCATGGCACGTCCTATCGGCTTTGTTGTCTGATGTGTCGAAATGTCGCCTGATGTCATCACGCTTTGCTGTAGCAGGCATTGTTGCCAATGCTGTATTCCCCATATCCAAGGTTCCCTGGAAATGCAGTCACAGACCTGCGCTGTCCGGCTGATAAGTCCTTACTGATGTACAAACTGATGCAGAGCATTAGTCTGCATATCAGACGGACACATCATCCGGAGGTGTGAGTGGTGACAGAATATCATTCATAGACTGATATACATTCACCATGGCACGCCATAAACTCACACTGACAACGACTGTCTATGACCGAACTCTGTAAGCGCCGAATTATTCCATATACACTCTATATGGAATACGAATGCGTAGATAGTGGATGCTATAAACACACATAAAGAATCGATTATGACCTTTGTCTATATATAAACACTTATACAAGTGTACTTGAAAACCCTTATACCTGTATATGTATTCCATCCGAATACAGATATACATGAAAACGTAACGACACGTTTACATGTGTACGTGAATACAAAACAAGAGGGTTTTCTTACCTCTCCAACCCCTCAGAATCGTAAAAATCCCTGAAAAACAGCCGCCTTTACGACAGGACGGCATACTTCATCCTATACTTGAACGGTTAAGATGTTCCATATAGACGCTATATGGAAGAAACTGCTACTCGCGACGGGTGGTGTGATACTCATTGTCGCTGTCCTCGCTCTACATCTTTCATCATGTCCGTCACCCCTATAACGCCTTTTTACCTTGCAAAGGTAGGGTGAACACGGGATTAATTCAAGTACCGGTACCCTATTTCCTGTAAAATGTCACAGCAGCCTTCCGCAGATTGCTCACAATCTGGGTATTCCGTGAAATTTTACAGCAAATTCCTTGCCTTAATACCCTCTGAAGGTTCACTCCTTGAAACCTGCAAGTAAAAAGGCTATAAGGGTGACGGACATACCGATGATAAAAAAATATCGCGGGACACAATGAGACTTGAATAAAGAAAAAGGCTCAGGGACTCAGGAAACCCGATAATTCATAACAGCAACAACAAGAACCGTAGGCGGCGGGATAGAAACAGCCACGACGATATATGACAGAGACAATGACACTCTCAAAGGCAACAACAATGAAGGCCGTTGACCTGGGACTTCCTTCTGGAACTCTCTGGGCAGATCGCAACCTCGGTGCTGATGCGCCTGAGAAGTCTGGCGACTACTTCCGTTTTGGTGAGACAACTCCCTTTACCGAAAAGAGTATTCCTTATGTATATGAGAACTTGGGAGATGGTTTTGAGGTGGCTGGGACTGAACATGATGCGGCGACGGCTATTCTCGGCCCTGAGTGGCAGACACCATCGGAGGATCAAGTTAGAGAGTTGCACGACTATTGTACTGGCTCATGGGAAACCATCAATAGTGTTGACGGTCTGAAGGTGACAGGCCCCAATGGTAATAGCATCTTCCTCCCTCTTGCAGGCAACCTCAATATGTCGGGTGAACTGTCTGCATATGGAAAAGGTGGTAGCATCTGGTCATCTTCATATCTTGGGAATAGTTTGGGGCGACTGTTATTCTGGCAGTCTGGCTATTGGAATGTCGATGGCTTTGACCGTTCCTTCGGCTTCCCGATTAGACCAGTAATAAGTAAGTAATTAAAAACCGTAGGCAGCGGGATAGAAACAGCCAACGAAGCGTATGACAAACGTAAGAGCAATTGATCTTGGACTTCCATCAGGTACTCTGTGGGCTGACCGTAACCTCGGCGCTGATTCTCCTGAGAAGGCTGGTGGTTACTTCCAATGTAGCGATGTATCTGCAGACATTCAGGGTAAGGAGTGGCGGACTCCGACGGATGAGCAGATAGAGGAACTGCACGTCATGTGTGTGATTTCCTGGGAAGCTGTCAATGGAACCGATGGTGTCAGGCTGACAGGCCCCAATGGTAATAGCATATTCCTTCCTCTTGCTGGTATTCGTCGCAAGACCGGTGAACTGACAGGTACGGGCAAGTGTAGTGGCATCTGGTCATCTTCACGTATGAGCAAGAATACAGGCAGATTCCTGTTCATCCAGCATGATCTTTGGGACATTGATACCTGCGATTGCAATTTCGGATTCCCTATTCGGCCTGTTTTGAACTAAGTAAATAAGTGAAGTTATGAAAAGAATGATTGGTGATATCTTCGTGGATGGCATAGATGGTATGCAGGTTGTTGTAGTAAGAGCTTCCAAGGACGAGGGATGTAAGGCTTGTGCCTTCGCCACCTCTGCCGGAGGTGCTTGCCCGGGAGTCGTTTACGACCGTCACCCTTGCTGTGCCTCTGATAGAGAGGACGGGCAGGAAGTGTATTTCAAGTTAATAGGCTACGTGCCAGAGAAAAAAGAGAAACCTTTGGTCTTTAGACCGTTTGGTGGTTTTGGGTATGTTAAACATGATAGATTATGAGCGAACGATTGAATATTCTCTTATTAGTGGTAACCGGGAGTGCCTTCATGGTAAACCTAATGGTGTTGTTGTGGATGATGATGAACTTCGAATTTTAGCAATTAGGTGATGATGACTTTACCAACATTCAAGGTTATAATAGCCGGTGGGCGTGATTTCAGTGACTATGCGCTTCTGTGCGAGAAATGCGACTGTATCCTCTCCCAGAAGAGGAAAAGTCATTCTGTAGTGATCGTGAGCGGAACTGCCAGGGGTGCTGATAGTCTGGGGGAACGTTATGCCAATGAGAGAGGTTATCCCATTCAAAGGTTCCGTCCGGATTGGAAGGCTGCTGGAAGGGCTGCAGGCTTCGTAAGAAATGCCCAGATGGCTGATGCTGCCGATGCATTGATTGCTTTCTGGGATGGCCAGAGTAAGGGTACGGAAAACATGATAGGAATTGCACGTAAGCGTAATCTGCTTGTACGTGTAGTGGGTTACAAAACCACTGTTAATGAGTATTAAATAATAACGGAATGTGTACGTGGTTACAGTTTTTTTTGTATATTTGCAGTCGAATACTTGTCTGATGGCTTTAAGGTATTCCGCCCAGATCATGTTAGTGAAGGCGTAAAAAGGTTACGGTTACCCAGGGAAGCGGGTAATGTCGGTTGGAGTCACTGACTCGCTGGATGCGCGAGCACCAGCACGCGTTAGGAGGTGAAGCCCTCAAGTTTCCAAAAATCAAATTATGCATAAGAGTGGTCTTCACTCGCGAGAAACGCCGAATCACGCGACTGGACACCAATAGTCTCATATAGTGGGCTGTTGTCTGTGAGGTTGGCTATCGGCGAGTCAAGTGTACGCAGACGGCAGCCCGCTCTTTAACAAGAAACATTTAGATGCCCCGACAGGCTGCACAGGGACAACCGAAAATTATCGCCAAATTATGAAAAAGTATTATTTGAGTTTTGTTATGCTGCTGGCAGTGTCTGGCGCATACGCACAAGTGACAGTTCAGGAACCGGAGTTCGTAGGCAGCTACAACATCCTGACAAGTGACACAACGTTTGAAGTGCTTCCCAAGGAGTCCGGTGAGATTCAGGAACACAAGAACAAGGTTTCCAAGTGGTCGAAGATTGCCGGAGCAGCTTCCCGTGTGGCTGGTGCTGCAGGGGTACTCGGCATGTCAACGGCTGGATCCATGAGCGGTGTAGTAGCCGGTGCCAGGGTGGTAGGAACGGCATCCAGTGTGGGACAGGTGGCCGGAGCGGCCAACGCACTTGCGGGAGCCGTAGGAATGGATATCGTCTTTGACGGTGGCAAGTCAACCTATCAGATAAAGGATGTCTCTGGTGGTATCAGACTGTTGGTGAAGGCTGAAGACAATGAACATGATCCGATGGATATCTACCGTATCGTGAAGTTCAGAGCCTCGAAGAAGGAGCGCAGGGTTCAGTGGATGGAGTTCCAACCGGCTCTACTTGGCACGGGAGATGCTGCAAAGGCTGGTTTCATCAGCTTCACAGGTCATAAGTACGGTGAGCAGTCCTATATCCTGGAGATTCCTGCCGAGCAACTGGAGAAAGGTGAGTACGGCATATTCTTCTACGGATTGTCAACAATAGTTCCGACGGGAACGTTCAGCGTTAAGTAATAATAATCAAGTAAATAGAAATATCATAAATATGGAAAAATATTTTTATTACAACACTAACAATGGGGGTATCCTTCCTGTTGTAATGAATGAGGACGGTAGTTATACCATCTATGATCAGAAGAGTAGAAAACCTCAACAGTCGTTTACGGACAAAATGATTCACTCCTTCGGGAAAAACGGACGACAGATTTTCGAGAAACGCTGTACTCAGGTTCGAGTCAAATGTTTGGATGATCTATTCGAAAGAATGGATAAGGCAGATAAGTTCTCGGAGATTATAACACGCGCCCAGAACGAACTGCTCGAAGCTGAAAATCAGAGGATCTCATTACTCTTTCCTGTTTTGACTTATGCAGAAACTAAAGCTATGGGATGCACAGATATTGTGTATTGGGAATATGAGTCAATAATTAATCCTGAGACGGGAAATGAGTTCTTTAAGCCAGAAGAGGCAAAAGAAGTCTTGGCCAATCGCAAGAAGGAGTACTATGAAAAGTATAAGGATGATCTTGCAGAAAAGGAGAAGATACAAAATGAAGGCGGTGACTTTCATTTCCCAGGAGAGATTGAGAATATTGACGATTCCTGTTATATTTGGGATGCAGAAGATTATTTGGACGATCTTATTGATGAGGAAAATAAAACTATTAATAAATATAGGGATATTCCTATATACGAATAGGGATATTTTGTTGATAATCAGAGATTTGTTTCGTATTTTTGCAATAAAGAATAGAAGTAATAACCAATTTAAAACAAACTGTTATGAAAAAGTATTTTAGTTATATTACGATGCTGGCCATGTTGGCCGTAGTATGTGTTACGTTCACTGCCTGTGGTGGTGACGATAAGGATGATGACCTCCCAGAAGGCTATGTGAAGACAACAGAGGGCGTACACCGTATCGAGGTTGTCTTTGACGGGAACACTGCCGGATGGGAGGGACAGATTATGTTCATTGCCATCAACGGGACATCCTATAATGTGGCGGTCTACAAGGATGGCAGTCTGGCCAGTACGGACGGCGGTTTTTCGACGGAGGAACTGAAGAACATTACCGCTGAGTCTGAAAAAGCCTGTGACATGATGCAGGTTTCTGTTACACTGATGAATATGTCACATAAGGCCGTAAGTCCCGTGACGGTGACTCTGAAGGGATATGTTAATGGTATTCAGAAGAATATGAAGGTCGTGGAGTTCCCGGCTTCCGAGACTTATAAGACCATCATATTCAATGCTGAAGACATCGGTGCTGACTTAATTTAAAGACTATTGTTATGTTGACAGCATTTCCACCAAAAGTAGAGCCAGGTGCAAGATATAACACAGGCCAGGCTTGTGAGATTCTTGGCATCTGCCGCAACACCATGCGGAAGTTTGTGAAGAGCGGGCAGATCCGTCCGAAGGCAGACAAGGGTACTTTCAGAAATATGTTCGAGGCCAAGGAACTGACAAGATTCTGGCAAGAACGCATTTAATCTCTAAAATGATGAAGTATGAATAAAGAATTGGGGTTTTCGATAAGCATGCAGTTGCAGAAGCTGCTGCTTGCCACAACAGACCACGTGGCAAGAGTTCGGGGCAATATTGAAGGTCATGCCGTCAGGTATGCCAAGAAGGGCGATGCCAGGACCGCCAATGAGCTTCGGACACTCAGTAAGAATCTTGAAAAGACCATGAAGGCCTTCTCTGACAGTATCATCGGGGAAATGTTTTCCGGTGATGGTGATGCTGGAGAGTTCTCTGTGCTGAAATATGTGCAGACGGATCACTCTGAGGCTTTTCGGCAGTTCTGCCAGGAGAAAGGACTACAGGCTGACGAACAGGCCGCTAACAGGTACCTCGACCATATCTTGAAGGAAGAGGAAGAGGCACATACCGACGGGCTGGATTGAATACGTAACGAAATCAGATAGGAGGATCGCATATGGCTGGTAAACTCTATTTCTCGAAGTGGTCCATGCAGCTGAAGCAGTTGCTGCAGGACATCGGTGACGAGCGTCAGCATGACGTGGAGTTCATCAATGGACGGGTTGATGATGCGGCAGCAGCATTCGAGGATGCCCGACATCAGGGAATGACCGTTGACCAGGCAATGGAGATGGCGCATGCCGCCTTAATGCAAGGGTTTAACGAATAAACATAGAAGCTTATGATTTCATCAGAACCACCGAAAGTTGTAGCAGGAGCATTGTATAACACGAACGATGCCTGCAAGATCCTGGGAGTACACCGTAATTCCCTTCGTAGATTCGTCAAGAACAATTTCCTGCACCCGAAGGCAGACAGGATGACAGGTCGCAATCTCTTCGAAGGACGTGAGCTGACCCGTTTCTGGTTCAGCAGGGTTTAGAACAGTACGATTATGATAATAGTAAGAGAAGGCGTAGGCGAGAGTTATCTGGTGTTCGCAGCAGACCGACAGATCCGGCTTGCAAAGCAACCCATTGGCGTCTGGCATATGATTCGACGGGAGCCGATGTTATTCGTGGCTCATCTGTACATAGGTGATACCCATCAACGGCTTACCGATAACTCTAAGTGGGGCATCATGCAGAAGGTTGCCAGGGCCATACCGGATGCAATGCTGATAGAGAGCTAATGATATCGACAAAGAATAAAGGAAAATAAAAAAGAGTAAAAAGTACATGACTTCGTTCAGACAGTCGTTAACAGACCAAATCTGGAAGATACCCGAAGGACGGATCTTCCAGATTAAAGACCTGACATTTGATGCCAGTAGGTCAGCCTATGTCAGTAACATTCTGTCTGAACTGGTAAAGAAGAACAGACGCGCTTTGATGTTGGGCTTGACAGCGCACTGGCCAATCTGAGCTTCCTCACTCTGGAGGATGTTTATAACGCTGCTATCGAGAAGATCAGACAGGCAGGGTGCAACACTTTTGCGGAGTAAGCGCAGAACAACTACGAGAATGAAGTAATGTAAAGGCAAGATGAGCAACAGTACTAACATATACGAGTTTGCCGATGCCAAGGGCATTGTGGTCGCCGGGGACATTCACGG
>ERZ842401.8294-NODE-8294-length-10280-cov-16.795208_pt1 | contig 10280 bp, 9 predicted proteins | sample MGYA00521270_ERZ842401 | MGnify/ENA primary metagenome ERZ842401 (study PRJEB31892, sample SAMEA3878208) | bioreactor metagenome | biome: Moose rumen | place: Sweden | collected 2011-10 | study: EMG produced TPA metagenomics assembly of the PRJEB12797 data set... | reverse complement strand
CCCAAGACCTACTGCTTAGAAGGCAGTTGCTCTATCCAGCTGAGCTACCGAACCAGCCTTTTTTGACCTCCAATGGTGGAAATCGGCTGCAAAGGTAGGCATTTTTTGTGATATATGCAAATTTCAAGCCTTAAATCTTACGAAAGTTCTGTCATCGAAGGAATCGTTGCCTGGCGCGAAGCCTTTCGTGGCCTTGAATTCGCCGATGTTGAGCGGGTCGTTCTGCTTCTGGAGGGCGAGGCGACGCTCGGACTCCTCAAGCGTGGGGCAGAGGAAGGGATAGCCGTCGCTGGCCAGCACAATCTCCCACGGCTGGAAGTCGAGGGTGATGATCGGTACTTTGGCCTCGGGGATGGGGAAGCCGTCGATGACGGCATAGGTGACGTTCTGGTGCTTCATCTCCTGCAGCATCTCAGGGATGATGGCGGCACGGGCGGTGTCATCGGCGAGGATTTCGTCAGGCGTCTTACCGCTGGCGAGCAATTGGTGTACGTGTTCAGCACGGTGCTCGGCAAGGGTCTGTTCGTAAGGCTTGGGATTCTCATAGAGTTCGCCACCCACAAGGCACTGGCAGTCGCCCACGAGCCATATCTCACGGCGCAGACGGCTGAAGACGATGGCTGAGGCAGTCATCCGTTCCTCAGGATGCTCGGCGAGACGCTGGAGGATCTCTTCCTTGTTCCGTTTCCAGAAGGGCGTATAGTGGCTGCGGATGGCAGCCGTGGCGCCGAGGCAGAACTTGTGGCACGAGACATCGGCAGGCATCTTCGAGATGAACCGGGCGGTGATCTCCATCGCGTACTGGCCATTGCTCTTGCTGCGATGGAAGCGGCGGGTGGTCTTCGAGGTGGAGCCGTCGATGACGGCGATGAAGTCATTTGTGATGACCAGGCCGTCTTCGCTTTTCCTTGCGGGGTTCTTCGGAATGAGGCTTTGCTCGATGATTGTCATTGGAGTACAGTTTATTGATCAGTTCTGGGCGGCCTATGCGACGTAGGCTCTGCTCGATGGCTCGCCGTTCCTCAGGCTTATACCAGAAGAAGTACTGGCGCTGGGCCAGTTTGTCGCGCGGGTTCTTGGCAGAGAAGACGGGCTGGAGCGTGTAGGGATCGTAGCCCGTGTACCAGGTCTCTGTGGCGACGGTCATCGGGGTGGGGGTGAAGTCCTGTACCTGCTCCAGGTGGAAGTCGAGTTGCTTGGTGATGACGGCCAGTTCAGCCATATCCTCCTCCTGACAGCCAGGATGGGAGGAGATGAAGTAGGGGATGATCTGCTGCCGCAGGTTCTCCTCGCCGTTGATGCGGTCGAAGATGCGCTTGAAGTCGTAGAACTGCTGGAACGAGGGCTTGCGCATCAGCATCAGCACGCGGTCGCTGGTATGCTCTGGGGCCACCTTCAGGCGTCCGCTGACGTGTCGGCAGATCAGTTCGCGGGTGTATTCGCGGGCTGCCTGGTTGGCTGCCTCGTCCTTGCTGTGATAGAGCAGCAGGTCGTAGCGCACGCCGCTGCCTATGAAACTCTTCTTGATGCCTGGCAAGGCATCGACGGCGTGGTAGATGTCGAGCAGGCGGCGATGGCTGGTGTCGAGGTTGGGGCATATTTGCGGATGGATGCAACTGGGGCGTCGACACTTCTCGCAGATGCTCTTGTTGCGCCCGCCCATCCCGTACATATTCGCCGAGGGACCGCCGAGGTCGGAGAGGTAGCCCTTGAAGTCGGGCATCTCTATCACCTGCTTCACCTCTTTCAGTATGCTCTCCTTCGAACGGCAGGTGATGAACTTGCCCTGATGGGCGGAGATGGTGCAGAAGGCACAGCCGCCAAAGCATCCGCGGTGGATGTTGACGGAGTGCTTGATCATATCGTAGGCGGGGATGCGCTTGCCCTTGTACTTGGGATGGGGCTGGCGGGTGTAGGGCAGGTCGAAGGAGGCGTCGAGTTCCTCTGTGGTCATCGGGGGGTATGGCGGGTTGATGACGACGTAAACGGCTGAAGTACAGCCGTCTACAGTGACGGCCTGTAGCAGGCGCTGGGCGTGCATCATATTCGACTGCTCCTCGATGTGGCGGAAGTTCTCGGCCTGGGCACGTTTGTCGCGCAGGCACTCCTCGTGGCTGTGGAGCACGATGTCGTCTTCGCGGATGCCGCCTGGGATATCCTCCTTGCGCGAGAGATAGACGGTCTGGTTAACGTCGCGGATATCGCTGATGTGTTCGCCCTCGCTGAGTCGGCGCGCCAGTTCGATGGTGGTCTTCTCGCCCATACCGTAGGTGATCATATCGGCCCCTGAGTCGCAGAGGATGCACTTGCGGAGTTCATCCTGCCAGTAGTCGTAGTGGGTGACGCGACGCAGCGAGGCCTCGATGCCGCCCAGCACGACGGGTACGTCAGGGAAGAGTTGCTTGAGAATCTTCGTATAGACGATAGTGGGGTATTCGGGCCGCATATCGTGGCGACCATCGGGCGAATAGGCGTCTTCAGAACGCAGGCGACGATTGGCGGTGTACTTGTTGACCATCGAGTCCATACAGCCAGGTGCGATGCCGAAGAAGAGGCGTGGGCGCCCCAACTTCTTGAAGTCGCGGAAGTCGCCGTGCCAGTCAGGTTGCGGAACAATCGCCACGCGATAGCCCGCTGCCTCCAGCGTTCGCCCGATGACAGCCGCACCAAACGACGGATGATCGATGTAGGCATCACCCGAGAACAGGATCACGTCGACCTCCGTCCATCCACGGAGATCGAGTTCCTTCTTCGTCGTCGGCAGAAAGTCCGTCAGCCTATATTCCATTCTCTCACCTCTTACCTCTTACCTCTTAATTAAACGGCGTTCCCTGGAAGGCGCGTGTGGTAGAGCCGAGGTTGTCGTTGCCCTGGTTCTTCCAGTTGATATAGTACAGCACGAGTTGCTGCAGGGCGTAGGCCTTCATATTGGCGTGATAGATCACGTCGAGGCAGAGGTCGAGAAGGTCTTTGTCGAGTCCGGCCTGAGCCTCCAGGAGGGAGCGTACGTTCAGTTTCAGTTTGTCGAGCACCTGCTCGTCGACATAGCCGTTGGAGTCGATGAGGTCGCGGAAGAGTTGATACTTCTCGATGGTCTGCAGGTGTTGCTCTTCAACCTCGATGGTTCTGGTTCCAGATGAGTTTGCTTGAATCTTCATAATCGTAGTCGTTTTTAGTTTGTAATTATTGTAGTAAGAATGTTAATATGCCTCGCATGATGGTGCCGCGCTTGCGCTCTGACTGGATGCACTCGAAGGGGAATCCCATCGTGAGCACGCGGTAGTCGTTGCCGCTGTAGGCCACACAGGCACTCTGCTCGTCGCTGTAGGCCATTGCCGAGTAGGCGGGTGCCACAGGGATGAGGTTGTCAGGATGCTGGGCAGCATAGTGGCGACTGTTCAGGTGGCGATGGAAGGTGAAAGTGGTGCCAAGACCTATGATCGTGTCGCGATCGAGGCTGTCAGCATTGGTTCCACCGTATTCACACTTCAGCAGACTGGCCAGAAAAGCCTTGTCAGCCGCCTGTCGCATATCCTTTCCGATATAGGCCCCACTGACGAGCAAGGCCCCACCCGTGGCGGCGTGTGCCTGGAGATGGGCGCGCAGTTCGGCAGGGAACGTGGGATAACTGATGAGCGAATAGCCGTCGTTACGCTCCAGCCCAAGTATCAGGTCGACGAGGGCATAGCCTTCGAGGGTGGTCTTGCCGTGCTCGATGGCCTTCGACGAACAACTGGCGATGCTGTAGCGCTGGGCAGAGGCGATGGCCTGGGCGTGGGTGCGGACGTAGTCGAAGTCGTTGCCCGCTATGAATTGGCCTGCCAGCGAGTCGTTGGTATAGCCGAGTCCCCTGGGGCCTTCCTTGCCCATATTGAAACGGTCGAAGCAGGTCTGGTAGCCTCGCCATCCTGCGGTCAGCCCATAACTGACGCCGATGTCCTCCTTGAGGTCGAAACCCTGCTCAGCGGCTCCCTCGCGGACAGCGGGAGAGGCCAGACGGTGGAACCCGTTGACGATGAGCACCGTCTTCTGGGCCGTGGAGTTATGGAGGGCTGAGACCACCTCGCTGGGGAAACTCTCGCCCCCCGCATTGACGGCTGCCACGCGGAAGGAGTAGAGTTTGTCTGGCTCCAGTTCGACGGTGACGCTGGTCTTGTCTGTATTGAGGAAACGGCCGTTGTCGAAGCCGCCGTTCTCGATGGCGGTATAGAGCACGTAACTGGTGGCCTTGGCCGACGGCTCATAGGGATCGTCGACGGCACTCCAACTGATGTGGGCCTCGCCCTTCTCCGTCAGCGTGACGCTGAGGTCAGTGGGGGCGAGGGGCTGCACGGTATAGTCGGTATGGTGCATACGGGCCGTATAGCGCAGCAGGGCCTTGTAGATGCTGCGGGCCAAGTCGAAGCGGAAGTTGGGATCCTGCGCCATCTTCATATCTGCGAAGTTCTGGTGCGACAGGGTCTCGAGGATGGCGCTGGGCACCTCGGGCACACGGCACTCGGAGTAGTTGCGGTCATAGAGTTCACGCGTCTGCCATTTGCCGTATTTGCGGCGGATGTCGTAGGGCAGGCTGACGAGCAGGTCATCAGCCAGGTCGCGTGAGGCCAGGCGGGTGAAGCCCGCGTTGAGGGTGGAGTCGCGGAAAGTGGTCATACAGATACTGAGCGTGCCCGTATTGGTCTTGCCGTCGCGGGTAAAGCCAGCATCGCTATGGATGGCCAGCGAGAGTTCGATGGGCACCTTGCGGCCCGTAGTGTCAGGCATATAGCAACTGCCGCCGCCCAGGAGATTGCCCATATAGGAACGGGCGTTGATGTCGTCGCCGTAGTCATCCTTGCCCTCCTTGGTGCTGTACACCTCGTAGGGCATGCCTGCCCACTGGGCAAAGTAGCGTGAACCCTCCAGACAACGCGGCACGCCGCTGAGTTTCCCTCCACGCTCGATGTTGCCCATCCCGCCGCCAAACCTGACGGCATCGGCAGTGACCACACCCTTCATCCGGCTGTGGTTCGACAGCACCACGCAGTTCTGCGGGCTGGCTCCCTTGTCGAAGTCGAAGGTGCCTAAGTAGACCCACGTGGAGCCGCCCATCTGCTGATTGACGCTGAACTCAGTGGCCACGCCCTTGTGCCACACCGTGTAGTGGGCATCGTCGATGCTGTTGTCCAGCGTCTGATAACTGACGTAGACGGCGTAGCGTCCTGCCTCGGGTATCGTGGGCTGATAGGCGATGGTGCTCAGGCCGTGCGTATGTTCTGTGGTCTCAGCGAAGCGGGCGGTACCTGCCTCGAAGGGATTCTCGTGATCCTGATAGTTGCCTTGATGGAGGGCGAAGCCTGGCTGCTGGATCGACTGCCACTCGTGGCGTTCTGCGTTCTCGGCATAGCCGCAGCCCGTCGAGTCGTTGTCGACGATTACCTCGTTCACCTGCCAGTCGCGCTCACGGGGTGAGAACACGACGGCGCCCGCCTTCTCCAGCATCGGGATCAGGTAGGGCGTGACGATGGTCTGCGTGAAGAAGTCCTCGCTGGTGCCGAAGAGGGGGATGCGCTGCCACTTCCAGCGGCCTTCGCTGATGTTGTAGTAGCGTCCGTGACTGGCCCAGATGGAGAAGTGGCGATTGCTGAGGCCGCGGGTGATGCGATAGGGCAGGGAGGCGTTGCTCACCCAGGGCTGCCCCTTATGGTCGATGCTGCCCCAGGTGCGATCGTCAGTCGTTTCCTTGCGCAGACGGGCTGGTATCAGGTCCTGTATGGGCCATCCTCCCGTCTTCACCGTCAACTGATAGGCCTGCAAGGTGTCAGGCAGCAGTTTCTGTATATTATTATAAATAAGGTCAGTGGTCTGCTGGGTGAACATCTGCTCGCCGAAGGCATTGCTGGCGTGTACCACGACGGTCTTCAGCGAGTCGTTGATGCAGACGCTGTCGAGGTGGGCCTTGGCGCGGATGATCTGCCCTGAGGCGCGATAGCCGATAAAGTAGTTCTCCAGGAGGGTGCGCAACGGAGTCTGGGCCGTGGCGCAAAGGGCGGCGAAGCCCGTGAGTAGTATGATAACCAGTCTGTTGCGCATTATTCCACGTCTCCTATGGTGAAGTTCTCAGGGTACTTGCCCTTGAAGTCCTTGAAGTAGAGTTTGATGTCCCTCATATCCTTTTCCAGGTCGCCTGAGGGAATCACGGTCTTGGTGCACTGTATGTGGCGCTTCTCGTAGTCGATACCGTAGAGCAGGATGGGGATGCCAGCCTTGAGGGCAATGAAATAGAAGCCCTTCTTCCAGTCGGGGTTCTTCGAGCGCGTGCCCTCTGGGGTGATGCAGAGGTGGAAGGTGTCAGCCGCCTTGGCCGTCTCTGCCATCGAGTCCGTCATGCTGGTCTTCTTCTGGCGATAGACGGGGATGCCTCCCATCCGCCTGAAGATGGGGCCGAGGGGCCAGAAGAACCATTCCTTCTTCATCAGGAAATTGCTCTGCATCCCACGGGCCCTGATATAGAGTTGGCCGATCAGGAAGTCCCAGTTCGTGGTGTGCGGGGCCAGGCAGATGATAAACTTCTCGGGGTGGTCTTCCGTTACTTCAGCAGTCCACCCCATGTGTTTGTATAGCAGCCAGTTACAAAATTTCTTCCACATTATGCTTATCCGTTCAGTTGGTCAATAATCTCACCTACCTGTGCGCTGAACTTCTCGCGGAGATCCTTGTAGTAGTCGCTGGCCTTCAGTCCAGGCTCCGGATGCGACACGCGACTGGTGTAGTCGTTCTCCATCCTGACGATGGTGAAGAGCAGCGCCTGGGCGTTCGGCCTGGCAGCCTCAGGACCGTACGTCGACATTGCCACGGCCTCTGCAAATAGTTCCTCACAAATTAAATGAATCGCACGTTTCAGTGTTCTCTTGTTTGCCATAAATTTTCCTCCTCTTGGGTTGATTTTGATATATTCAGTAAGCAAAGATAGGAAAAATAATCGAGATACAATGACTTTCTTACCAAAAAAATATTAAAATGGCGAAATTCGCCGCTTTTCTTTCCTTTTTCTGACAGAAAATGAGTAATTTTGCGGGCAATTCTTTGGAATTATTCATTCATTAACAAATAAAACGTATTATGGAAAAAAGTGCATTGCAGATTGCAAGAGCCGCCTATCAGCCCAAGTTGCCGAAGGCTCTGCAGGGTGCTGTAAAAGCAAAAGAGGGTCAGCCCACACAGAGTGTAGGCGACCAAGAAGAAATCAAGAAGTTGTTCCCCAACACCTATGGTATGCCCATCGTGGAGTTCGAGCCCGCTACGGAGGCCAACAACACGAAGATGAACGTGGGTATCATCCTCAGCGGTGGTCAGGCTCCTGGCGGTCATAACGTCATCACGGGCCTCTTCGACCAGATCAAGAAACTCAATCCCGAGAACCGTCTCTTCGGCTTCATCCTCGGCCCTGGTGGTCTCGTAGACCATAATTATATGGAGTTGACCAAGGAGATCGTCGATGAATATCGCAACACGGGCGGCTTCGACATGATCGGCTCTGGCCGCACGAAGTTGGAGAAGGTGGAGCAGTTTGAGAAGGGTCTGGAGATCATCCGCGAACTCGACATCAAGGCCATCGTCATCATCGGTGGCGACGACTCCAACACCAATGCCTGTGTGCTCGCTGAGTACTATGCCGCCAAGAACTACGGCGTACAGGTGATCGGCTGCCCGAAGACCATCGACGGCGACCTGAAGAACTCGCAGATCGAGACCTCTTTCGGATTCGACACCGCCTGCAAGACCTACTCAGAACTGATTGGTAACATCGAGCGCGACTGCAACTCAGCCCGCAAGTACTGGCACTTTATCAAGGTGATGGGCCGCTCGGCTTCTCACATCGCCCTGGAGTGCGCCCTGCAGACACAGCCCAACATCTGCCTCGTCTCTGAGGAGATCGAGCAGAAGGGTATGAGCCTCGACGACATCGTGGCCTACATTGCCAACGCCGTCTGCCAGCGTGCTGCTGATGGCAACAACTTCGGAACCGTCATCATCCCCGAGGGCGTCATCGAGTTCATCCCCGCCATCAAGAAACTGATTGCCCAACTCAACGACGTGCTGGCTCTGCCTGAGGTGAAGGATATGGGCCGCTCTGAGCAGATCGACTTCGCTAAGAGCCATCTGACGGAGGAGAACCTCGCCGTGTTCAACTCGCTGCCTACAGGCGTTGCCCGCCAACTCGCCCTCGACCGCGATCCTCACGGCAACGTGCAGGTGTCGCTCATCGAGACTGAGAAACTGCTCTCAACGATGGTGGCCCAGAAACTCGAGAAGATGAAGAAGGAAGGCAAGTACACAGGCAAGTTCGCCGCCCAGCACCACTTCTTCGGCTATGAGGGACGCTGCGCTGCACCTTCCAACTTCGACGCCGACTACTGCTACGCCCTCGGCACCTCAGCCGCCCAGTTGATTGCCAACGGCAAGACTGGCTATATGGCCATCGTGAAGAATACCACCGCTCCTGCCGACGAGTGGATCGCTGGTGGTGTGCCCATCACGATGATGATGAACATGGAGCGTCGTAACGGCGAGATGAAGCCCGTGATCCGCAAGGCCCTCGTCGAACTCGACGGTGCACCCTTCAAGGCTTTCGCTGCTGAGCGCGACCGCTGGGCCCGCGAGACGGCTTACGTCTATCCCGGCCCCATCCAGTACTGGGGACCCACCGAGGTCTGCGACCAGCCCACACGCACGCTTGCACTCGAACAGGGCAAGTAAATGACAAAGAAGCGAGTAGTCCGCCGCAAGGGCATCGGTGTTTCCCATACCTATCACGGTCCCAAGGGCAAGCGCCGTCCCAACCTCTTTATCCGCCTGCTCCAGAAAGTACCTTCCTGGGGCTGGTGGGTAGGCGGTCTGGCCATTGTGGCGGGCTACATTTGGTTCTTCTACTACTTCTTTGTTTCCCCCTTCGGCTTCCGTTGGCGCGCCCTCTACGGCGACGTCAGTTATCCCGAAGGCTATGAGATTCACGGCATCGACATCTCCCACCATCAGGGACGCATCGACTGGGACAAACTCAAGGATGAAGGCATGATCAACAAGTGCCCCATCCGCTTCGTGATGATCAAGGCCACGGAGGGCGCCACCCAGACCGACGAGAACTTCCGCGACAACTTCTATCAGGCCCGTGAGAACGGCTTCACCCGCGGCGCCTACCATTTCTACAGCGTCCACAGCCCTGCCGAACAGCAGGCCTATCACTTTATGGAGGTGGTGAAACTGGAGAATGGCGACCTGCCACCCGTGCTCGATGTGGAGCACAAGCCCAAGCAGCAGACCGACGAGCAGTTCAAGGCCAGCATCCTGCAGTGGCTCGACATCGTGGAGAAGCACTATCAGGTGAAGCCCATCATCTACACCTATTTTAAATTTAAGACGAAGTATCTCAACGACTCCATCTTCGACCAGTACCCCTACTGGATAGCCCATTACTACGTCGACTCCCTCGAGTATCGTGGCCGCTGGAAGTTCTGGCAGCACACTGATGCAGGCCGTCTGCCTGGCATTAAGGGGAGCGTCGACTTCAACATCTACAACGGCTCCTACTATGACCTCCGCCAGATGACCCTTGGCTCTCAAGAGACGATCGGCGAAAAGGCCTATAGTGCCGATTAGGACACAAAGAGGTCAGGCACCCTTGTGTCCTAATCAGCGAGAGAGGCCCCGCACCTGATTGACTGGTGCAGGGTCTCTCTCTTTCTTAGTGTGTACGGTCGCTCAGAAGTTCAGCGGGCCGTGGCCCATACAACTGGTAGTGCCCAGGGCAGTCAGTGCTGCCGTCAGAATCGAAATCGCGATCTGTATGATCGTCTTCCACGTTTCTTTCTTCATTTTTTGTTTATAGTTTAGAATTTATAGATGATTTGCCTAATTCTTTTGATCAGTCCCCGCTGTTAGGGCCATCGCTGCTGCCACCGCCCGAGGTGCCACCACTCTCGCCACCAGACTGTGCAGGGCTGACGATCGCGTCGATGGCCTCCTTAGCCGCCTTCGTCCAGCGGAAAGTCGCGTCGCCGTTCAGTTCCTGGCGAGTGAAGTCGCCCGTGGCCTGAGCCAGCAGTTTCACGCTCTTCACGGCGTACTGCCCCTCCTTCGTGTAGTCAGGCGTACGGCTGCTGCCGTCAGCATTTTTGGTAGCAGGCAGACCGCCAAGTCCGCAATTCACCTTGTAGCCCTCGCCCAGTTGCATACCGTTGCCCTGCACCGAGCACTTGAAGATGGCCAGGTCGTCGATCTTCACCGTGTTGCCGTTCAGG
>ERZ842401.8292-NODE-8292-length-10285-cov-3.859238_pt1 | contig 10285 bp, 11 predicted proteins | sample MGYA00521270_ERZ842401 | MGnify/ENA primary metagenome ERZ842401 (study PRJEB31892, sample SAMEA3878208) | bioreactor metagenome | biome: Moose rumen | place: Sweden | collected 2011-10 | study: EMG produced TPA metagenomics assembly of the PRJEB12797 data set... | reverse complement strand
GATGCTCCGCGTGCCACCGATGCATTCCATAAGCTCGTAATTTTTTCCTTCAAGCGTCAGCGGATATGTAATCAGCGCAAACTTATTCTGTGGCACGCGGAGCATCGCCTTAGGATTGTTCGCGGCTTCCGGAGGGTTGCAGGCAAGACCGGGAAATTTCCCTGTTTTATCCAGTTCCTGAATCTCCGAGCCGGAATGGTTCTGCACCACGTCGGAAATGCAGGAAAGCGCCATATCGTCAAAATCAGCGTTTTCTTCTTTTGTAATGAGGTTTACTAGTTTCTGCGCGAATTCCGGGGAAAGAAGATACTGATGGTCGCCCATCATTCCCGCAGAATAATCGCTCGTAACAGAAACAACGACCTCTGGCAGCTTGGCAAGCAAACCGTCGCGGTCAAGGACGTCAACGACAGGATTTCCAGCTGCAAATTCAGCACCCGTCATTCCGTTTAGTTTTTCTGAAAGAGGTTCTTTCAGGCTTTCCGCAAATTTTGAAAGCGCATCGGTATCAATATGAACGGTCGGACCTCCGGAAACATGACCGGATGAATTAAGACCATCCACAGAAACACCAGAAAGCAATGCGTCAATTTCGTCCTGGGAAATAGCACCATCACTCATAATGAATCATCTCCTTCTACGGAAAGCTCCTCAAAATCATCCGCAGCAATATCTTCAAGTTTGCCGGTAACCTGAACTGCCATCTTTTTTCCTACAATACCAGGCTGACAATAAAACTTTTTCTTATTTTCAACACTCAAGGTCAGAGGATCGCCGACCTTTGTGTTAGAAAGGCGAACGACGTCGCCCACCCGCAGGGAAAGCACGTCCCGCACAGGAAGATTTATGGAGCCGACCTCCGCAACAACCTCCATGTCAACAGATGACAACTTTTCCTTCAAGGTGCCAAGATACTGGGTCGTCGTGCTTCTGCGCACGGAAGAGAACCAGAACTGTGATGAAAGCTTGGAGATTATCGGCTCAATAGTAAGGTACGGAATACAGAAGTTCATCATGCCTTCCTCATCACCGACCTTTGTTTCAAGAGTAATAAGAACGACCATTTCTGACGGCGGAACAATCTGTGCAAACTGAGGGTTCGTCTCAATCTGACCAAGGCGCGGGCGAAGGTCAATTACCTGCGTCCATGCCTCGCGCATGTTCGCAAGAATACGGACGATGATACCCTCCATTACGGACTGCTCAATATCAGTAAGATCCCGGTTTTTATTCGATCCGGTGATTCCGCGGCCACCGAACAGGCGGTCGATGATACAGAACGTAATCGCAGGGTCAATCTCAAGGATTGCATTACCCTTAAGCGGATCCATATTCACAACGGCAAGCGTTGTCGGGGTCGGAATGGAACGAATGAATTCCTCATAGGTAAGCTGGTCAACTGAAGCTACGTGAACGTGGACGAGCGCCCGGAGCTGCGCGGAAAGCGACGTCGTGGTAAGACGCGCGAACGTCTCGTGCATATTCGAGACGGTACGCAACTGCTCCTTAGAGAATTTATCAGGACGCTTGAAGTCATAAATTTTTATTTTACGGGTATCACTGACAGGCTTGAAATCATCAGTATCCGAATCTCCTGAGCTGATTGCAGTCAGGAGCTGGTCAATCTCATCCTGTGACAGAACTTCAGTCATCTACTATCCACCTTAAGAAAAAATCACTGCTGAATGACATCCAGCTGCAGGAAGGAAATATCCTTGATTTTTGAGCTGCTCAAAATCTCATCGTTGATTGTGTTCCTCAACTCAATCTTGAGCCTCTGCTCATTCTGCGGCTTAAGCTCAGCAATAGTCTTCTCTGTAAAGTATCGGCGCAAAAAGTCTTTTAATTCAATATTTCTTTGCGTAATTTCTGTAGAACAGGCTTTATCGTCCTTTTTATAGCCCAAAGCGATGTCAACGACGACGCTTGCTGAAATATCATCGCTCGTCTTTGTGCGGATTGCGCCCAAAGACGTATACCAGTCGAGAATCTCACGCTGAGTGACGTACTCATCGCTGATAGGAACGTTCGGCGATGCCGCCGTGTTCTTGCTAAGGATATTTACGGTAACGACAACAATTACAACAATCAGAATGATTGCACCCAAAGCGATTGCTATCCATTTGAGCAATCCGGGGATAGCGCCTCCAAGCCCGCCCTTTTTGCTGGGTGTGGAAGAACCGCCGTCCTCCAATCCGTCAAGACCATCGTCTGCCATTTTCCCCTCCCGGAAATGAACTTATAGAGATAATATGACTAATTATACAATTAAAAGTGTCCCTCGTCTAGGATAATTATATCAACCCGCCTGTTATAGGCCCTTCCCTCCGGCGTCTCGTTAGAGAACTTAGGGCGAGTGTCAGCGTATCCTGCAACTGAAAAACGGTTCTCGTCCACGCCGAAGTCAGCAAGATAATGAAGGACGTTCATGGAGCGCCCCGCAGAAAGCTCCCAGTTGCTCAAGAATTTTGAATTCGCGCCAACCGGTGTATCGTCCGTATGCCCTTCTATGCGGAAGCGGCGGTTGTTCAGCTCCGGAACCTTAAAGAAATCCGAAAGGCGAAGGAGCGTGTCGCGCGTCTCGTCGATGTTCAAATCTGCGTTGCCCTCGTCAAAAAAATTATCCGCGGCAAGCGAGATTACAAGTCCACGCTCGTCGCTGGTAATGGTTATGCGATTTGACTTCACGTCCGGAGCAAAAAGGCTCACCGCCTTTTTCTTTGCAAGACCAAGAGAACGTCCCTTCTCAACCGCAGGCAGCGAGTTGATAGTATTTCCTAAATCAGACAACTTTCCGGTAGACAGCGACATACCGCCGTTCACGGATTCAGTCTCGTTCATCTGTAGCGACTGAGTGATGGTGGCAAGCTGAGTAACATCGATTTCTGTAGGGTCGTACAACATTACGAAGAAGCAGAGCATCAGCGTAATCATATCGCCGTACGTACCCTGCCATGCCGCCGACGGTTTCTCAGGCTCTTTGGCTTTCTTTCCCATTTATGCGTCCTTAGTCCCGGAGAACGTCGGCTTCGATTGCCTTGCGGGTTACCGGGTCAAGATATGTAAGCAGCTTCTGTCCCATGATACGGGGGTTCTCACCCGCCTGAATCGCAAGGACGCCCTCGATGACCATTTCCTTTGAGCGCATCTCCATAGCATTATGGTCAAGCAGCTTGTTTCCGAACGGAGTGATGAGCCAGTTTGCCATCATGGATCCGTACAGCGTGGTGATAAGAGCGACGGCCATGTTAGGACCGAGCGATGATTTATCCTCAAGGTTGTTCAACATACCAATAAGTCCCAATACGGTACCCATCATTCCGAAACCAGGGGCAAAACCCGCCCACGCGTTAAGAACGCCAATCCAGCTCATATGGCGCGCCTCAACCTGATTCATCTCGTTTTCCATAATCGTGCGGATGACGTTGCCGTCCGTACCGTCTACTACAAGGCGGAGACCGCTGCGCATGAACGCGTCGTCAAGGTCGTCAAGACCGTCCTCCAGCGCAAGAATACCCTCACGGCGCGCCTTATTGGACAAATCCATCATCTTGGTAATAATCGTCTTCTCTCCGAAATCAGGAATCTTGAACGCCTTGCCCATGACCTTGAACAAGCCGATTGCCTTTTTCATAGGAGCGGCAATGAAGATAGCCGCATACGAACCACCAACCGTCATGAATACTGACGGAATATCGATGATTCCGCCCATCGTACCACCGGAAGTCAATACGGACATGACGATACACGCCGCACCGCCGACAATACCAATTATTGATGCTATATCCATTTATAAGACCTCTTGCGCATCTGCGCCGATTTTTTTTCTATAAGCAACGATTTTTTCAATCACTTCGTCAGGAGGATTCTTTATTACGATTTTTTTTCCGGAAAGCATGGTGAGCGTAACATCAGGATTCGTCTCCATGGTTTCTATCATATGCGGATTAATCCAATAAATAGTTCCGTCCAAACGGTTTACTTCAATCATACCATATTTTCTATTGCAAATAAAATATCGTCAATAGCATTTTTTTTAATTTTTCCTGCTGAATTGAAAAAAGCGGCGCAAAAGTCTTGAAGTCAGAGGATTCCACGTAGAAAATCATTCAAAAAAAGCCATCCTCCTTCGCTCAGGCGGAATCTCAGATCAGAAGCACTGCGCTCATATTCCGCGCGGCCGTCAGACACCCACTCGTCCATGATTGTACGCACGCGGGAGTCTGGTGAAGAAAAAAAACGCCGCTCAAATTCCGCAAGGCTTATGCCGTCTGCCGTACGAAGTCCCATCATGAAGAACTCGAACCGTTCGTCCTCCGCAGAAAGCTCCTCACGCACCCCCGGAATCCGCTCCTCGCAAGGCTTTTCGCCGTTCCAGAAGCGGCAGTACGCGTCAATGTCGCATGTGTTCGTAAAGCGCACGGAAGGCGTGCCGTATCGCGTGCCGGTTCCGCCCGAGCCTGTGCCAACATAGTCCGCAAGACGCCAGTAGGTCATATTGTGCCGGCACTCAAAGCCCGGACGTGCGAAATTCGACACCTCGTACCAACGGAAGCCGCTGTCCTCCAAAAAAGCCTTTCCCTTGAGCCACAGGGCATCCGCAGCCTGAAAGTCGTAGCTGAGCGCGCCAGAGTCAATGCGCGCAAAAAGAGGCGTTCCTTCCTCAACAGAAAGCGAATACAGGGAGACGTGCTGCGGCCCATACTCAAGCAGACACGAGAGACCTTCCAAAAAGCCCCGCTCCGTCTGGTTTGGAAGCGCAGAGATGATGTCAGCCGAAAAAACGCCGCGCCACCGTTTTTTTATGAGCGACAGAGCTTCCTGCACCTGAGAAGCGCTGCTCCGCCGCCGTACCGCGGAAAGAACCGGCTCCTCAAACGCCTGAACACCGCAGGAAATCCTGTTCACACCCACATCTGCAAGCGAAAGCAACAGGTCCTCACTCACGTCATCGGGATTCACCTCAACCGTCCATTCCTCCGGTTCCGTGACAGAAAACTCGCGGAGCACGCCGGAAATTGCCTGCAACTGACGCGGGCTGAGCAGGCTGGGCGTTCCCCCGCCGGTATATATAGTGGAAATTTCTGGACGCGCCAAGCCCCCAAGCCGGAAGCGAAGCTCATTGCACAACGCCGAAACATATTCATCCGGCACGGCGCGCACACCGCACGGAACGCTGAAAAAATCGCAGTAATCACACTTAGAGACGCAGAACGGAATGTGAATGTAAACGGAAGCGCCCAAAATCAAAAGAAACGGAGTTTACTGAGCGGAAAATACTGCACTAAGGCAGAAGCCGCAATGTGTTCCTCAGAAACCGCGCCCCACAGTCGGGAATCAGCGGAGGAATTGCGCGCGTCACCAAGCACAAAATACTCCTTTTCTCCAAGCAGAATCGTATCAAATGAGCCTTCAACACCGATTGACGTGTCCCACAGGGCAGGAGCCGCATTTATCTCAACATTATACGATTTTTTCACAAGCTCAAATTCAGTAAGAAAATATTTTTCGCCCGCGGGCTTTATGTACATCACATAATCGCGCATGTAAATCTCGTCGCCAGGAACACCTATGACACGGCGAATCTGCGGTTCGTTTCCCATAGAGCGGTCAATATTGAACGGATTGAACTGCTGGGCGGTAAAAAACAGCACCAGCTGCTCAAAAAAACGCTGGGCTACCGGACGTTCCTCCTCATTCCGGGAGCGGACGAGCACCACATCCCCGCGCGAGACTGATTTTCCCACGTGAGTGAACAGAATGCAGGAATTCCGCACGATGTCAGGCTGCATGGAAGCAGATGTCTGGCGAAGCGGAAACGCAACGAAAGCAAGAAAAAGATTTATAAACGCATAGATTCCCACTGCAAAGGCAACGCCCAGAAGAATCTTCTTTTTGAGTTCTTTTTTCAGGGAATAAGAAAGTTCGTACAGTTCTTTGTTCATATTTTTAAATTATCATAAACTGCCCATAACTTGCAACCTATAAAACTATGAACTATACTATATTAATATGGCAGAAGGAAAAAAAGTTATAGCAGAAAACCGAAAAGCACGCTTCGATTATTTTATTGAGGAAACCTATGAATGCGGAATCGAGCTGCTCGGCACGGAAGTAAAATCGGTGAAAAACGGAAGCATCTCTTTTCCGGACGCGTTCGCGGAGATTCAGAACGGTCAGATTTTCATGAAGAATTTTCATATAACAGAATATTCCTATTCCTCCGTGTTCAACCACGACCCGGACAGGGCAAAGAAGCTTCTGCTTCACAAGGAAGAAATAAAGCGCATCGAGCGCAAGGTCAGCATGAAAGGCTACACGCTCATTCCATTGGACTTTTACCTTAAGAACGGAAGGGTTAAGATGACGCTCGGAATTTGCCGAGGAAAGAAGCAGTACGACAAACGCGCGACAATAAAGGACCGCGACGTTCAGCGGGACATGCAGCGGGAATTCCGCAAGGGGCTTGACGGATAGTGAACGGACGCTTCAGAAGCGCAGTTTTTTTCATTCTTCTCGTATTCAGTGCCACAAAAGCCTTTTGTCAGGCAGCGCAGGGCGTGGCATTTTACGGCATTTCCTCGCAGGACGCGGACGAGAACATGCTGCGCATGACGGAAGATTTGTACTACAAGCAGCTTTCAGAACTGAAGCCCGCCGTCCGGGATTCCCGCACGGATACTTTCTCCGCGGATTTTTATGAGCGGGGAACGGAATTGTTCTCTGTCTCAGAGGGCGTAGAAGCCGCCATCTACGCCGTCATAAAAAAACAGCCGTCAACAAAATGGCTCTGCACTGTCTTTCTTACGGAGCCAGAAAGCGGCAAATCGCGCAGTTTTGAGAAGGAATACGACTCGTACTATAAAATCCTCATGGAATCAAAGCAAAACCTGAAGGCATCCTTTGCCGCGCTCATGGATGGAACAGGCGGGGAACAGGCTACGCACGCGCAAAGCCTTCCGAACGAGACGCGCGCGCTCACCACAGATTCCATTGCGGGCACGTGGACTGGCGAAGAATTCGTGAACAAAATCGTAATAATGCGCGGAGGACGAGGCTTCATCATATTCAAGAACGGAGCCTCCATGAACATCTCGGTAAAAATAGATGGCACCACCGCAACAGAAGCACCGTCCGTCATAATCCGTCAGACAAGCAGCAACAACGCATCATTCTTTCCGGAATTGGACCGAAAACTTGCGCTCGACTCCGCGGTAAGCGCAAATCCTATAGAATGGATCCTTTCAATCACAGCGGACGGCACGCTAAACGGCACAAAGACGACCCTTGTTCAAAAGGGAATGCAGGCAGAAGAAAGCACCGTCGCCGTCTCTTGGAGAAAGCTGAATTAGAAGGAACGTGTCCCATCACAAAATATCGGGAAAGTTTTTTACGTACGAAATCAGAAGTACGCAGGAACCTCAACGGCACCGGCGCGCACCACCGACCAGCCGCGCTCCTCAAGCCGAACTATTGTGGACGGCACGGAAGACCCGCTGTCTCCATCATCCACAATGAGCGAAACCTCAGCCTCAAATTCCGCACGGATGTCGCGGATTTTTGTAAGCACAGGAGAGCCGCTCCGATTTACGCTGGTAGAATACACGGGAGCGCCGGCCGCGCGTATGACGGCGCGAAGCCATTCATCACCGGGACAGCGTACGGCAACAGTCTCCGCCGGATTTTCTTTTTTATGAACGATTAACGTAAGCGGTCCCGGCCAAAAGCCGAGCAGAGTTTCCGGAACACAATCATTCGTAAGGAAACGCAAATCCCCCGGCTCGCTTACAAGAACGATGAACGGCTTTGTTTCCGCCCTGCCCTTTATGGCGCGGATTCTCGCATCCGTTTTTTCGATGATGCCGGAAAAACCGTACACCGTATCCGTAGGCAGAATAAGAACCGCGCCCTGTCGTAAGAGCGCGGCGCATTTTTCAATTGAGTCTGAATCAGATTTGCTGCAAGTCATATACTGGAATTCCTTGAACGACGGTCTTTTTCTTTCTTCCCATGGAAAGAGTGCCGTTATTCAAGTCTATAAGAAGCGCAAGTGAAATTGCAAGCACAAAAAACACCAGCGCAGAAATTTTGCAGAATTTTTCAGGAAGACATTCATAGTCCTTGTGGCGGACTACAGTTCCGGTATCGTACAGCGTGGTTTCGGCAGCCTTAAGCCCCTTTATTTTTACGATTTTCTCGCCGTTTCCCACATAATCAAGGCGGCGTGCATACGCGGCAATCACATCCTTGTCGCGAAGGAGCGCCGTATATTCAAGGGTCAGCTCATTATTTATATTCTGGATAAGTTCCGTCTGCCGGGCAACGATTTTTTTCTGCTCATTCAACTTATTGTAGCTTACGATGCCATTGTCACCGGCAACAAAAGAAATGAGGACATACACTAACGTTCCGATGAAAACCGACAGCAACACTTTTATATGATTCATACCTTTTACAGTATCGGCGCATTTTTTTATTTTCCCCATAAAAAAAAGTGTGGTATAATAAAGCATATTTAAAAACATGAGGATAAAAAAACTATCCTTTTAGTTGAATTATCCCGATAATTGAATATAGAAATTTATCCTACTGAGAGGAATGATATGAGCGATTCAACAGACAATACACAGAATCTTGACAGTTACGGCGTATGGGTAAAAACTCCGCCTCAGGATGCGGACAAGACGACAGAATCAGATCTGACGGTTGACGCGGCTATGCCGGATTTTTCCGATTTGGATTTGAGCGCCTCCGCCACCGAGGAACCGAGCGTTTCCGATGACTTCAATTTTGACAGCATCAGCACAGAAGAATCCTCAATATCAGCTCAGGAGGCAAGCGGGCTTGAGCAGGAAGCCACGGACAGCGCGGAAGCAGTTTCCATGGAGGACTTCACCGCAGACCTTCCCGACTTTGGCTCCGAGGAAGCAAAGGATGTAACAAACGGCGACAGCGCGATTGAGGATGACTCCGGAATGCCGGCGTTTGAGGAAGTCAACTTTGATGACATTGTCTCCGACTCAGACGGAAGCGAGGGCGAAGGCTCTTCCGGCGATGAGGAGATTTCCCTGGATGACTTTATGGACGGAGACTTCTCTGACCCGAACCCGAGTGCCACAACGGAAGCTGTGAGCGCGGATTCATTCGGCGACGGCGAAATTTCGCTGGATGACTTTTTGGACGACGATTCCTCCTCAAAGCAGAAGGAGGACGACATCACCGACGATCAGGCGCTGGACATTGACCTTTCATTTACGGAGAACGCCGACGAGGAAGTTCCACTCGTAGAAAACAACGAGGAAGAGGATTTTGCTGATGGCGCGGACTCAGAGACACAGGAAACCTCGGAATTTGACGACATGTTCGACTCGATTGACGCAGGGGAATTCAGCGCAACGGACGAAGGTGGCGCAAGCTCAGACGGAAGCGCAGAAGTTTCACTTGACGAATTCACTTCGGACGGTGGAAGCGCATCCTCTTCCAGCGGAGATTCTGAGGAAATTGACCTTGCGGACTTTGGAATTGACAGCGAGGCAGAGGAAACCGCCGTTCATCAGGACGTGCAGGAAGCAAAGAAAAACCAGATTGTTGACTACAATCTTGCAATATCAGAGGACGACACAGGAACTGCCGCACCTAGCGTAACCGACGTTCCGGAATCAAGCGAGGGCGGCGCAGAGCAAAACGCAGCAGCGGTTTCCATCCCTGCAAACGCTACGGTCGTTGACAACTCAATCCTTGACAGAATCATGCAGGAGCTTTCAGGTCTTAAGAACGAAATCAATACGCTCAAGACGGATTTTGAGACCCTCAAGCAGCAGGAGCCGGCATCCGCCGTGCCACAGGAAACGCCGTTCACCGCAGAAAATGAGCCGGAAACACCTGTCGCAGCGCCAGAGGCTGAGATTCCGGAAGCAGACTCAGAACCTTCCATTCCCGAGGATTTTTCTTCCCTTACCGAGGAAATGACAGCAGAAGCGACTGATGAAAACGTCAGCGCAGAAGCAGGGGCTACACCCGAGCCGCAGGAAAACACGGGTTTTTTCAGTGATGACGACGAGGACGAGACAATCGCCCTTTCTGGAAATGAGCTTGACAACATCATGAACACAGCGGACTTTACAGAGGTTGATGCCGAAGATTCCGCAGAGAATTCCGAGGAGGAAGCCCCCGCCGAAGAAGAAGCTTCCACAGCAGAAAGCGCGGAAGAGCCGGGCGCAGAACTTGAGATGCCGATTGAGATTCCGGAATCAGAGGAAGCCGGCGAATTTTTCAGCGCATCGGA
>ERZ842401.8291-NODE-8291-length-10285-cov-6.305083_pt1 | contig 10285 bp, 9 predicted proteins | sample MGYA00521270_ERZ842401 | MGnify/ENA primary metagenome ERZ842401 (study PRJEB31892, sample SAMEA3878208) | bioreactor metagenome | biome: Moose rumen | place: Sweden | collected 2011-10 | study: EMG produced TPA metagenomics assembly of the PRJEB12797 data set... | reverse complement strand
CAGTTCAAGTTCCGCGATGCCCAGTTCGAGGCCATGAACCTGGCCCGCATCGGCAACCGCTACATCACCGAGTGTGAGCCGTGGAAAGTCTGGAAGACTGACCCGAAGCGCTGCGAAACCATCCTGAACATCTGCCTGCAGCTGACCGCCAATCTGGCCATCGCCTTCGAGCCGTTCCTGCCCTTCTCCAGCAAGAAGTTGCGCGACATGCTAAATATGGAGAGCTTCGAGTGGGACCAGCTGGGCTCGACCGACCTCCTCAGTGCCGGGCATCAACTGGGCGAAGCCTCCCTTTTATTTGAGAAGATTGAAGACGAAGTCATCCAGCGGCAACTCGACAAGCTGGCTGCCACCAAGAAGGCCAACGAGGCCGCACAATACAAGGCAGCACCTGTCAAGGACACCGTTTCATTCGAAGACTTTGAGAAGCTCGACATCCGCGTAGGACTTATCAAGGCTTGTGAGAAAGTGAAGAAGTCGAAGAAGCTGCTGCAATTCACCATTGACGACGGCACGGGCACGGACCGCACCATCCTCAGCGGCATTGCTGCCTTCTATGACGACCCGTCAGTGCTGGTCGGCAAGCGCATCCTGTTTGTTGCCAATTTCGAGCCCCGCAAGATGATGGGCATCGAGAGCCAGGGCATGATACTCTCTGCCGTCGACTTTGACGAGAGCCTCAGCGTAGTGACCACCACCAAAGACGTCAAGCCTGGCAGCCAAGTTGGCTGATGTGTGCCACGCAATCTCATCATGTAAGTCGTACAACTTCATCCGCAAAGTTGTACGACTTATTCTTTATAGTGACATGCGGGCATGTCCAAAAGCTATGAGCGACCGAATAAATACTTCTTAAAGAACGGGCTGACACGCAGGATGTTCGACGTGATGATGCTGAAGCCAATAATCAGCAAGCCTATCAATACGCTCAGTGTGGTGTCCATCACAAAGTTGTGCTGATTCATTTTAAAGAATGCTCCCACACCTGGCAGATTGGGCATAAAGAGGAAGTGGATGAGATAGATGTCGAGCGTGCGCCGACCGATGTACTGCAAACTACGCCCCACCCATGTCATTTGTGTAAAGTACTTCTCGTAATGGCGGAAATACATGAATACGATTGTGAGCAGACAGAACTTAGCCATGGTTGTTGGCAGATTAGCCCACTCCATGCGCAATGTGTGCCATTTCAGGGCATCGAGCGTGCAGAATATGACAATGACAATGATTAGAGGATAGAACCATTTGGAATCCATAATCTTCTGCGCCTGTTCCCAATAACGACGCACCATATTGCCATAGAGGAAAAATGGCAGATACTGCATCACTTGAAACAGGCTGGAAGTGTGCAGCCAAGATACGTGCACAGCTGGTTTATGTCCATAGGCCCACCAATAATCCTTTGGCAAAAAACAAGTCTCATAGAGGCAAAGCGACAACACAAACAACACCATGATGGGAATCCAAGATTTCCACTTCAACTTACTTTCGAGATAGGCAAACAAATAATATATCACGAACATGTACAGCAAAGCCAGCGTAAACCAGTAGCCCCCCTTGGTGGTAGAGTGCACCATGGTGTCAACAGCCTTCAAGAAAGTAGGCTCCGTGCGTATGACGCAGGCAGCAAACAAGAAAAACACAATGGTTGGAATCAACTGTATGCGGAGTTTCTTGCCAAGCATTCTACCCAACGTCGGCAAATCCCACAAAACATTGGCTTTATACGCAAGGAATCCACTGACAAAGAAAAAAAGCGGCATACGGAACAACACCAGAAACGGCATGGACGACGATGTCTTGACTGGCATCATAAACCCTTGCTGACACACATGATAGGCAACCACCATGATCATGGTAAATCCCCTGAGTGCATCCAGCCATTCCAAACGGGGTTTCTTTCTTACAATCTGCTCCATAGGCGTAAATCAATAATTTATCTTCCAAACAAATATTTTTTAAAGAACGGGCTCACTCGCAGAATATTGCTGGTAATGATGCAGAAAGCTATAATCAGCAGAGCTATTATGACGGCAAGTGTTGTGTCAAGCACAAAATTGTGCCGATACTTGTCAAAGAAAGAGCCTACCCCTGGAATATTGGGCAAAAAGAAAAAGTGAATAAGATAGATATCCAGGGTACGGCGCCCGATATACTGCAATGAGGCCCCTATGACGGAAAACTTGGTGAAATACTGCTGATAGCAACGGAAATACATGAAAACAATGGTCAGCAGTCCAAACTTAGCCAGTGTAGACGGCAGGTTAGTCCACATCAGCCGCAACGTGTGCCACTTCAGCACATCCATCGTGGCGAAGATAACCACCACAATAACAATGGGATAGAACCACCGGGAGTCCATAACCCGCTGGGATTGCGCCCAATAGCGATGCACAATATTGCCATAGACGAAGAAGGGGAAATGAATAAACACCCGCTCCAGACTCATGTCGTCAATCCACTGGATGTGCTCACCCTTATAACCCTGCGCCCAAGGAAAATATTTGGGCAGGAAACAAGTCTCATAGAAACAAAGCGACACGACAAACAACAACACGATAGGCACCCATGACTTAAAAGGCAGTTTGCTCTCGACATACGCAAACAGATAGTAGATGACAAACATCCATAGCAAGGCAATGGTGAACCAATAGCCTCCCTTAGTGGGCAGATGGAAATTAGCGACAACGTCTACGGAAAAGCTCTTGCAGATGACAGCACAAAACAGGAGAAAGAACACCACCGTGGGGATTATCTGCACACGCATCTTCTTCAACAGCAAGCGCCCCAACTCGCCCAAGTTCCACACCTGTGAGGCCTTGTAGGCTAAGAAGCCACTGACAAAGAAGAACAACGGCATGCGAAACAGCAACAAGAACGGCAGCGACGACGACCATTTCCAGTTTTGCTCAAACCCTATCTGACTGACATGGTTGGCCACCACCAATATCATAGTGAATCCCCGCAAGGCATCAAGCCACTCCAAGCGAGGCTTTTTATGCTGTAATTCACCCATAAGCATGCTAATTTTCTGCAAAATTACATATTTTTCTTTGAATTTCGGCAGAAAGATTGTAATTTTGTGCTCAGAAACAATGGGAACACTGAAAGAACAAACCACAAGGGGTCTCATGTGGGGCGGACTCAACAACGTAGTACAGCAAGGACTTGGCTTGCTGTTTGGTATTATGTTGGGCCGTCTTTTGTCACCCCATGACTATGGCATGACGGCCATGATAGCCATATTCACCATCATTGCCACCATCCTACAGGACAGCGGTTTCAAAAGTGCCATTGCCAATCTGCAGCAGCCAACCCACAGGGACTACAACGCTGTGTTTTGGTTCAACATCATTGTTGGGTGCTGTTGCTACGCCATCCTGTTCGCGACAGCTCCACTTATAGCCGCTTTCTACCACCAGCCCGAATTGGTTCCGCTTTGCCGTGTTGCTTTTCTCAGCATCGTGTTTGCCAGTCTGGGCAGTGCCCAGTCAGCCTACCTGTTCCGCAACCTCATGGTCAAACAGCAGGCCATCTGCAACATGTCGGCCACCATCTGCTCAAACATCGTCGGTGTCTCCATGGCCTTTGCCGGGTGCGGATACTGGGCTTTGGCCACCCAGTCGTTAGTATACATTGGGATGAACAGCCTGTTGTTGTGGCACTTTTCCGACTGGCGCCCCACGTTAAAGACTGATTTCACCCCCATCCGGTCAATGTTTCGTTTTAGCAGTAAGCTGTTAGTCACAAGCATTCTCGAGCGCATCAACACCAATGTAATGAACATTTTGTTAGGACGCTATTTTACAAAAGTGGAAGTAGGCAATTACAATCAGGCCTACCAATGGAACAGCAAAATAGTCTATCTGTTACAAGGAACCCTGCAACAGATAGCACAGCCCGTCTTCACCACCACAGCCGACGAACGCGAACGTCAGCTACACATACTCAGAAAGCTAATACGCTTCACTGCCTTTCTGTCTTTTCCCATGCTTTTTGGCTTCAGCCTCGTTGCCAAAGAGTTCATCCTTATTACCATTGGCGAGAAATGGCTGCAATCAGCAGAACTGCTTCAGCTACTCTGTGTATGTGGCGCCTTCTTCCCACTCAGCACCGTACTCACCAATCTGCTCATCAGCAAGGGGAAGAGTAATATCTACCTTTATGCCACGCTCGTTCTGTGCATCTTACTTATTGGAACAATGATTGCTCTCCACCCCTATGGCATCAAGCATATGGTCTTGGCCTACGTTGGCATCTACATATTATGGACCTTCGTATGGCACGCTCTCGTCAGCCGACAGACAGGCTATAGGCTGCTTCACTTTTTGGCAGACACCACCCCTTTTGCTATCATTGCACTATCTGTGATGGCTACTACAGGCTTCATCACCCATGCCATCACCTCACCGTGGCTACTGCTCACACTGCGCATCGGCATGGCTACCATTCTTTATGCAAGCATCATGAAGGTATTGCGCGTTAAGATATTTGATGAATGCCTACAATTCTTACTGAATAAAATTAAGAAGTCATGACGAAAGGCAGCTTACTATTAGTCCCCTCTGGCGGACTGGCCAACCGAATGCGGGCCATTGCCTCTGCATATACCCTGACACAGACTGTGGACAGCAGTCTGCAAATAGTCTGGTTTCAAGACTGGGCACTCCATGCTCCCTATCACAGCATCTTTGAACCGACTGAACTTATCAGTCTGCGAGAGGCTACATGGGCCGACCTCCTAATCTACGACCGCGCCCGCCGGCGCAACCTCTACCTGCCTGCCTTGCCGCAGCGACTGCTGTTCCAGCGGCATATCAAAGAGCAGATGGTCAGTCCCCTGAAACAGCAGGGCTTCGACTTTGAACAGTGGGCCAAAGGCCACCGCTGCTACATGAGTTGCTATCAGGTGTTCGGCACTTTTCCCGATTCACTCTACGCCACCCTGTTCCATCCCGTCAAAGAGGTCTTAGAGTGGGTAGACAATTATCGCGGACAGTTTTCTGCCCATTGCATAGGCCTGCACATCCGGCGCACAGACAATGCCGAATCCATCCAGCAGAGTCCTACTACCTTGTTTATTAAAAAAGTCAGAGCGGAAATCGATACCCATGCAGACACCACCGTCTACTTGGCCACCGACAGCAATGAGGTCAAGCAAGAGCTACGCAAAGAGTTTGGCCAGCGCATCATCACCCCCGATGCCGCAGCCTGCCGCAACAGCATTGACGGCATCCGCGGTGGCCTCATCGACATGTGGACCCTCGCTGCCACTCAGAAAATCTACGGTTCGGCTGGCAGCAGCTTCTCGCCGATGGCCGCCAGCATTGGCGAAACGGAACTTGAAATTGTCAGAAAGTAAAAGATTCCGTCAAGTGGTCTATTCGTTGAGACAGATTGGTGTTTAATCTCCCAAACAATAATCGGCGCATTGTCTCTGCCAACCAAGCCACCACCACTACTGCCAAGACTGCCAACAGATATGGTTTCCAAATGGAAACACTGCTAACATCACCAACATATAGTGGACCCAGATACTTCAATACAGTTTCATTCACTAAGTACAATGGGAAAGAGAACGTAGCCATATAGTTGACGACTGTGGAATGGAACTTGTGTTTCCTCACCCAGCAAAACAAGGCCACAGCTCCCATCACCACAAACAAGTTGTTGTCTTTACACAGGATGTTAGAGGCGGTCAGCGAGATACAGCCGGCTACAAAGCTCCCTACAAACACTATGCCTCCCGCCACAAGAAACCACTTTCCACTATGTGCCGTAAACCACTTCGGCAGGTCATGTTTTGCCACATATTGTCCTATCAAGTAGGCAGTTATCATATTAGGCAATCCTTTGCCACCGGAATCGTTAGTCATGGAGTGGAAAAGCACCGTAGGAGAAAGAATAAAGAAAAAAATCACCCCCCCCAACAACATTTCCATCTGCCACTTGGACAATTCTTCTGCCGCTTTATTCAAATAGGGCGACAGGCAGAATATCACCACATACCAGCTTAAAAACCACCATGTCATGGATGTTATCGGTGTCAAAGCTTGGTACAGTTCTGTAACACTTACCCCATTATGCACCATATCGGCCCAAAATGCCATTATGGAATAAAACAAGGCTGTCACCCAAAGCAGAAACAAGCGCGACCATTTGAAGTGAATACCGAAATAGCCGGAAATGAGCATAAAGATGGTTACGCCCATATTACCAAAAGTATTAATAGCAGTCACACCTATCCGATTCAACTCGTTAGGGCTATGAAGTGCATAGCCAATACCATGCATCATCACTATCATGAAAATGGCCCCGATGCGCAAAAGTTCTATATTCGAAAGACGTTGAGCTGGCATATTCTATTTGTATTTCTTCTTACCCAGCAACTTGACAACACGGTTTTTCAGCGATTTCCAGATAAACGCAAAGTTGCCATAGCGCAGGTTGTTCCACAACTCCTCTAACGAGTATTGGACCTTAATCCACGGATGCCCATAGGCATTAGCACGGTAGTTGGAGTGCAGGTAGTCCACATTCTCAATGACATAGCGCGGATGCTTTAATGGGAACTCCAGTTCATAGCGCTGCATCGTGAACAGCTTGCGCAAACGGCGAGGCATGGTCTCCAACGAACCCGCATAGTGAGTGGAGCCACCTGCTGCCACTCCCAAATTGTTTACCAGATTTCTTGTAGGCATGATGGCCAACCCGCTGTTGAACATCATGCAAGCCCAGAAAATGCTCTCATAATATTCCTTGCCCAGAGCACGGTGGTCATAGCACATGCGGAGCATCGTGTCACGATAGCGGCGCTCCTTGGTCATCTGCCGCAACTGATGCATGTTATAATCATCGTCCAGAAACGAATATTTGCCGTCCCACTGGTCTATGACACGCCGCCACGATGCCCAGCCCCAAATAGAAAACACAGTGGTGAAGAAATAGTCATAGGGCACGTTGGGCGACACCTCGTCGGTGTTGAATCCAGACACCATGACCACACGCTCATCATGCTCATAGCGGTCCAACATCTCTTTGCAAAAAGGGAAAAACGACTGTGACGGCACGTCGTCATCCTCCAACACTATGCACTTGTCGACAATAGAGAACGCCCACTTCTGCGAGAGATATTCCGACGGGTCACACCCCACGTTCTTCTCCTGATACATACGGTGCACCTCACACTCCCAGTCAATGTCCTCCGCTATCTCCCGACATGCCTTGATGCCAGCCATATCACGCTCGCCACGCGGCCCGTCCTGATAGAGGAACAACTTTGAGGGCCGGGCCTTTTTGACTTCGGCAAACACTTGTCCAAACGACTCTGGTCGATTAAAGAACAGCAACAAGACTGCCACGTCTATCTTTGCAGGATGTTTCATCATCATATTGTTATTTTTTGCAAAGTTACGAAATTAGTAAGAGAAAAGAAAGAAAAGTTCAATTTTTCTTTCTTTTCTCTTACTAATTTCGTAACTTTGCAGCAAAATCATTAAATTATGAACTACGCACTCATCATAGCCGGAGGCTCAGGCAACCGTATGGGACAGGATATTCCCAAACAGTTCATTAATGTTTATGACAAGCCTGTCTTGATTTATACATTAGAAAGTTTTCAGCGGCATCCATTGGTAGATGCCATAGAAGTCGTCTGTATAGAGGGCTGGCACGATGTACTATGGGCCTATGCCCATCAGTTCAACATTACCAAGCTGAATTGTGTCGTATCTGGAGGCAGCAGTGCACAGGAAAGTATCAGGAATGGAGTCTATAATTTAGAAGGCAAAATATCCGACGATGACATCGTAATTATCCACGACGGTATTCGCCCACTTGTTGACGATACAGTACTGACCGATGTGATACAAAAAGCGAAGAAATACGGCAACGGGGTTACTTCACTACCTTACAATGAGCAAATTTTCATTGTTAACCCTGAAGACGAAACGACCACGCTGCAATACATTCCCCGTGAGACATTGAGGCGTGTGTCCACCCCACAGGCTTACCGATTCAAGAAACTGGACGAAGCTTATCATGAAGCCTTTGAAAAAGGCATTGGCATTCATGGTTCCTCCTACACTAACACTATGATGGTTGAACTGGGCGAGAAGCTTTACTTTGCCGCAGGGTCTGACAAAAATATTAAGCTAACAACCAAGGATGACCTGGAAATGTTCAAGGGTTATCTGAAAATGGACAAAGACACATGGCTGAAATAGCAGGACTGAACAAGCACCACCCCCTCTACCAAGAAGACTTGGAATGGATATTACAAACAGACGGAGTAAAGTGTCTTCAAGGCAAGCGTATTGGATTGACAGGTGCCACAGGGCTGATAGGGCTCTGCCTGATAGACGCCCTGATGTTGTACAACAGCAGAGGGGCTGACATCACCATATATGCAATGGGACGCAATCGGGAGAAAGCTGCCTCACGATTAGGAGAATATTTCGGTGACGCCCATTTCCACTTTCTTGAACACGATGCACGCCAACCCCTGACATCATTGCCCGAAGTAGACATCATCATCCCGTTGGCATCGAACACCCACCCCTTGGCATATTCGCTATACCCGATAGAGACTATCGACATCAATGTGAAAGGAGCTGAAGCAGCTTTGCAAAAAGCAACAGCACTGGGAGCCACCGTACTCTATCCCTCGACAGTTGAAGTATATGGGAATGCAAGAAACGAAGACGTCTTCACCGAAGACTATACAGGCCAGCTAAACCTTTCTACATCACGATCGTGCTATACAGAGTCTAAAAGACTCAGTGAGTCTCTCTGCCAATCATACATGGCAGAGAAAGGAACATCTGTAAAAATCGCCCGGCTAAGCAGAGTTTTCGGACCAACGATGCTGATGAGCGACAGCAAAGCCTCATCACAATTTATCACAAAAGCCTTGAATGGTGAAGACATCGTCCTCAAAAGTCCCGGGGAACAATTGTTCTCCTACACTTACGTTGCCGATGCCGTCAGTGCCATGCTCCACATCCTGACTAAAGGAGAGGATGGCGTGGCCTATAACATTTCGAACGAGGCATGCGACGTAAGACTAAAGGACTTTGCATCACTCTGCGCAGAATGGGCAGGAAAGGAAGTTGTATTTCAGCTTCCATCTATCAGCGAGCAAAAAGGATTTTCTATTGCAACACGGGCCATCCTTGACAATTCAAGACTGAAACAGCTGCAATGGAAAGCGGGCTATACCATGAAAGATGCTGTCTACCGTACCCTAAACATATTAAGAAAAAAGTGATGAGAAACGCTTATATTGAACAATTTAAGGAACAACAACTTCGCACCTGCCAACTTAAACAGCTATCCATATTAGAAGAAATTGACCGCATTTGCCAAAAGCATCAGATTCCCTATTGGCTTGACGGTGGCACATTGCTTGGGGCTGTCCGCCACGGAGGATTCATCCCTTGGGATGATGACATAGATATTGCCATGCGCAAGGAAGATGTAGAGCGCTTTGTCAATATCGCCCCTACGGAACTTCGCGAAGGGCTTTTCCTGCAAAGCCCGCAAAGCGACCCGCAAGTAGAGTCCCCCATCATCAAAATACGCGACTTAAACTCTTTCTATATAGAGAAAGGAGACAACTTTGCAGCAGACTATCAAAAAGGACTTTTCGTTGACATCTTCCCGATGGTCAACTATCCAACGTTGCCGCGGCAACTGGTCAAGCATATCACATTAGGCATTTCAAAAAGTTATTCTATCCTGCAGAAAGCTCATCACTACTCGCTGCGCTCTTTTGCAGAATTCTTTTGGTTTGGCGCTAAGTATTTGCTCTATCAAGCCCTTTGGAGGATACTTTGCACCTGTAGTTCCCAGAAAGTCTACATATCCAATATCCTTATCAACAATGGCTATGGCATCATGCACCGGCAAGACTCTGTGTTTCCTTTGTCGTCTATTCAATTTGAGGGAAAGACATTCCTTGCACCCAACAATCCAGATTGTTACCTAAGCGATTTATATCGGAACTATATGGAGATACCGCCAAAAGAAAAGCGGGTCATCCATTCTGTGTTCATTCTGCCGGAACTTATAGATAAGCACGTTCCACCATCGGAATGATATGTTCTGGCACTAATCCGCTGATGCTCTCCCCTGCCCTCACCCTGCGGCGAATCTCGGTACTGCTGACATCAAGCAGGGGGACGCTGATGGTGCCAGGATATTCATCGCGGGGATAGACCACGATGTCGTGGTGGCGCAGGATGTCCTTCCAGTGACGCCAGCGCTCGAAGTGTGCCCAGTTGTC
>ERZ842401.8290-NODE-8290-length-10285-cov-10.862268_pt1 | contig 10285 bp, 9 predicted proteins | sample MGYA00521270_ERZ842401 | MGnify/ENA primary metagenome ERZ842401 (study PRJEB31892, sample SAMEA3878208) | bioreactor metagenome | biome: Moose rumen | place: Sweden | collected 2011-10 | study: EMG produced TPA metagenomics assembly of the PRJEB12797 data set... | reverse complement strand
GGGCTTCAGCCTAATTTTTATCCTGCTAAAAAACTTTTAGCGGACAGCAATAATTTTATTATGGCAATACGCATTAAGCCACAAGTTCGGAAAAATCCGCAAACGAAAGAAATTAAGTACTACGTAGGCCTTGATCGCCAAGTCCCTATGCGCAAAGAAATGTTCCTCGACGGCGTGGAGAAGCGCAGCACGCTCTCCAGTGCCGACTGCAAGGGTGCGCTCGATGCCATCGAGTACGAAATCAAGCAAGCCCTGCTCAACGGCAATACGGTGCGCCTTGGCGACCTCGGTTCGTTCTCGATTACCCTTACCAGTGAAGGCGTAGAAACGAAGAGTGCTGTGACGGCCAACAACATCAAGCGTGTGCGTGTGAAGTTCTACCCGAGCGTCTCGCTCATGCGCGATATGCAGCCCGTTTCGAAACGCGGTATGGCTATGTTCGTGGATGTGACGAAGCAGCAAGATTAAACAAAGGGGCGCAGCAAAGGGCAAAAAATGTAGCACACACTTTCGAAATCGAAGCACACGCTTTGAAAACCGAAGCACACACTTTCAGTAAGTGAAGCACACACTTTACAGCACCTGTTCTGCGCCCTTAAAAACTTCAAGTTTATGACGAAGCAACCCGATACCCCAACCCGAAAAATCTCTAATCGTTTTGCGCCGCTTCGCGATCTTGTGGCGATGTTCTCCGCCTTGGCTATGGTGCTTAGCGGCGCGGGCATGTCGTTCTATTCGCTCGTAGCCTTTGGCGATGTGCGCACGGGCGTACTCTTCTACGTGGCGCAGGCACTGATCTACGCCGGCACACTCCTAGGCGTGAGCGTGTATTGGAACGGCAAGATGCGGCAGGCCATCCAAGAAATGGAACTCGTCCTCTCGCAAGATGCTGCCCTGATCGACGCCGAGCGCGATATGCAGGCGCATGGCGCGACCGAAGAAACATAGTATTTTATTGTCTTGATGGACTTTGGAGAGCCCGCGCGGACATAGCGATTACGTCGGCGCGGGCGTTTTCGTGGGGGGAATGTGGGGTATTTCGTATAGAAATGCTTATTTTTGCAGGCAGTTAAAATTTAGAAAATGGCAAACCAATTACTACATTACCAAGATTTCCAAAAACGTTTTAAACTACTTGCAACTAAACACCCAAAGTTGATTATAAATGCGCTTTCTAATATATTTACAATGCGCCTAATAGGGAATAAGACACATGGGGACTTAGCTGAAATTGGTATAGCGGAGTTTATCCATCAATTTATGTATGATTTTGATAGTCGTCATGTGGGCAAGGATCTTTTTAGAGCCAAAGAGCATGAAGAAGATATAGTTATTATCAACGAAATAAGTAAAGAGGAAATTCCAGTTAGTCTTAAAGCATATGGTGATGGGTCATTGCAACTTTCTACAGACAAAGATTATCTATTGTATCCCAAATTGAAACAATATGGAAAAGCCATAACAGAAAAGAGTAAAATTTCTGATCTTTTTGACTCTCCAGAGTTTTCGTCATTAAATTCAGTAAATGTTATGCCTTTAATCTATCGAGAGAAGCAAATGCAGTGCAATATCATGGTTTTCAATTTTGAGTTGATGAAAAATAAAACTTCTCGTATTCTATACATTGACAAGGGTGAAAAGTATGATAAAATAACGCAAAGTGTTATTTCTGGAAAAGGGCGTTCTCACCCAATTTATATGTTTATCGATGATGAGGGTAATTATATATGTGAAGTCAGATATGGAAGTGCAACTTCCAATGCTTTACAGAGAGGATTTTGGACACATACGATAAATGCTGCATCATATTTTAATAGTTTAACCAATGGTTGGATATCATATAAACATAATCATACCCTCGTTCAACTATTTCGCCTTGCCTTGAATAGTACTGAAAACGGACACAAAGCTGCCAATAAATTGCTTCAAAGTGATATAGATAATTTTCGTGAAAATATATGAATAGTCAATTAAATTTATTCGGCGACATTGTTAATATCCCTCAAACGGAGGGTATAAAGTATACTGGTTCTAAATTAAAAATCCTGCCATACATATTGCAAATGATTAATGATTTGCATCTCGATACTGTATTAGACGCTTTCTCGGGAACCACAAGAGTTTCACAAGCATTTGCTCAAATGGGTTATAATACTACTGCCAACGATATTTCAGAGTGGTCAAAAGTTTTTGCTACTTGCTATCTTTTATCTGACCAACCTGACTCGTATTATAAACCTCTGATAGAGCATTTAAACTCTCTTCCAGGTAAATATGGTTGGTTTTCTGAAAATTATGGAGGGCATAATGCTGAAGGAAAACGTCCTTTTCAATTGAAGAACACGATGAGACTTGATGCAATTCGTGAAGAAATAGATAAACTAAAGCTTACCTGGAATGATAAATGTGTTTTATTAACAAGTCTTATTATTGCAATGGATTCCGTTGATAATACAATAGGACATTATGCAGCTTATCTTTCGGGTTGGTCATCTCGCTCATATAATGATATACGACTTAAATTACCCAAACGATTTAAGATTAAAACCAACAATAATGTCCTACAAAAAGATGTATTTTTAGCTGTTCAGAATTACTATGACTTAGTCTATTTTGATCCACCCTACGGATCTAATAACGAGAAAATGCCTCCTAGTCGAGTTCGATACTCAGCATACTATCATATTTGGAAGACAATAATACTTAATGATCATCCGAAACTATTTGGGAAAGCCGGTCGACGGGAAGATAGTCGAGATACAGTAGCACCCTCCGTCTTTGAAGAGTATAAAAAGAATGAAGAAGGAAACTTTATTGCGATGCAAGCTATAAAAGATTTAATATGTCAAACAAACGCACATTATATTTTGCTTTCTTATGGTTCAGGAGGGCGTGCTACAAAAAAAGAATTGTTTGATATAATTAATTCGTATGGCAACCTTATAGATGCAAGAGAAATAGATTATAAACAGAATGTAATGAGTGGAATGCGTTGGACGAACGAATGGGTAACGACTGATAATCCATATAAAGAATACCTTTTCTTAATGGAGAAATAGGAGCTTTTCTATCTTGTTTTATGCGACACTACCAACACGAGTGTCGCTTATTTTTTATCTACTACATCCTTGATGTAACTTTCTTTGTTATGCTCAGAATTTCGTACGATGGATTGGGAAAGTAGACTACCCCCTATGTGCTCGCCTTGCATCGAAAGTTCCCCCTTGCAGGCTGCAAAGAGAACCAACGTATCTTCGGCGCAGTACACCGCCACGAAGCATCACGCAAAGCACTCCTCAAACAGAGCTTTACCTTTGCACTAACGACTGGCACGTTTGCCCTTAGTGGCCGTGCCGCCGTGACATCCGTCTCGCAGGAAGAAATCAAACTGCAACTCTTAGCAGGCAAGAGAGCGTTTAACTTCGACAGCACGAACGCAGACAATGGCGAGGAGCAGTACATCGACGAACTGCCCCTCGACTATATGACGCAGCGCATACACAGTAAGGCGCAGGAGTGGATTAACGCCAATATGCAAGAGTTCATCGACGGTTGGCGACTGCGCTCGGAACTGCGTGGCAAGGACAACACTTTGCCGGCCTTGCTTTTCTCAAAAGCGTTAACGGCTCGCGAACGCTCGCAGTTTATGTTCGGCAGCAGCGATGACACCGACTGCGTGTTCTTTCCCATTTTTTCCGAAGAAGACGAGCTGTGGAGCAACTGGCTCGACTTCCGCTATTGGGGCGATGACATCTACATGGGCGACAGTGCTTCGCCGCGCCACACATGGCGCAATGACATGGAGACTTACTTCTTCCGACTGAAGGCCGGCAAGACGTTTCCGCTGCCGCACACGGCGGCGCCGGGGGCATATCTGTTCCAGAAACTCAAGGACGGCGAAGCATCGTGGCAAGACTACGCCGCCGTAGCCACGGCAAGCCTGGGTATGATTTCTGCCATTGCGTCCTCCTTTGCCAACCTGTACCAGGCAGAACAGCGAGGGGAGGAGCAGGCTGTGGAACAACGCTACGACAAAGAGATAGAAAAGGCTGGGCAGAACACCAAGAAAGGAAAGAAACTCGAAGAAGAAAAGCAGAAAGAACTCGCCAAGATAAAGAACAAGTACAACAGCAAGGCGATGTCTATGGAGATAGCGCAGGCGGTGGCAAGCACCGCGATGGCTGTCATCAACGCCTACACCAGTGCCGCACAGATACCACTCATCGGACATATCGTGACTCCCATAGCCGCAGGCATGGCACTCGCTGTAGGTGCGGTGCAGATAGCAGCCATCAAGAAACAGCACGCGGCGCAGGCTTCAGGCTATTACGTCGGCGCGGGCGTTTTTGTGGGGGAAAGAGATGGGTGTATCGTGGAGAAATTGTTATTTTTGCAGACAGAAAAAAATATTACAGACAATGGATACCTCTAAGGCACCGAATAATAGGACGATTTCTATTTGCGAAGAAGAAATTTCTTCCTTGCGTTCTTACATTACAAAATTTTCGGAAATAGGTTCTTTTGATTTTATAGATTTGATAATCAACGAAGACCTGCTTTGTGTTATTGATAACATTCCAAATTCAATAGCAGATGTCATTATAATAGATCCTCCCTATAATCTTACTAAGAATTTTAATGGTACAACGTTTTTTGCGCGTGATGAAGAACAATATGAGGAATATCTTAGGACGTGGTTTCATAAGGTTTGTCAGAAATTACGGCCTAATGGTAGTGTATATCTTTGTGGTGATTGGAAATGCACTTCTTCTCTACAAAGAGTAATGTCTGAGGAACTTTTTATTCTTAATCGCATAACTTGGCAGCGCGAAAAGGGACGAGGCGCAAAGACAAATTGGAAAAATTCAATGGAGGATGTATGGTTTGGTGTTAAAGATCCTAAAAACTATTATTTCAACGTAGAGGCTGTAAAATTAAAACGGAAAGTTATTGCTCCCTATAGAGTTGATGGTAAACCTAAAGATTGGGAGGAGACAGAAAATGGTAATTACAGGGTAACATATCCCTCAAATTTTTGGGATGATATCAGCGTCCCTTTTTGGTCTATGCCAGAAAACACAAATCATCCAACTCAAAAGCCAGAAAAATTATATGCAAAATTCATATTAGCTTCTTCAAAAAAAGGAGATGTTATTTTTGATCCTTTTATGGGTAGCGGAACAGCGTGTGTTGTAGCTAAAAAGTTAGGACGTCACTACATTGGTGTGGAGATTAACGAAGAGTATTGTCTATGGGCCGCAAAGCGAATTAGAATGGCAGAAAAAGATATAACTATTCAAGGCTATTATGACGGTCTTTTTTGGGAAAGGAACTCTTTACCTATACAAAGGAAACAAATAAAGCATCCAACAGATGATACTATAGATTTATTTTCAACTCAATATAGGGTTCACTAAAATAGAGTATTATGCACACTTCCATTTCTGAATTTCTTCTATTTATAGATAGCCATAAGAATGTTAACAGCAAAGAAGCATTAATAAAAGAATGTGTTGAAACATTTGATTTAATACAAGATAGGAAAGTATTTCATTCCAACTATTTCGCTGTTCGCTTTAGTTACAGCAAAAACGGATCTTTTAGTAATACAATCCTATCATTGTCAGTATTGGAAAAGTACGACTCTATTCCTTTCTTCGTTGTTCTGGTTAAAGGTAAAGCACAAAACGTAATATACCTTGCTAATTCCTCTTTTCTTAGAAAAATTAGTCATAGTTCACATGCATTGAGTATGACAAACATCAAAGGAAGTTTCAATGGTAGTGATATAATGAAAACTATTGATGGTTTGCAAAATGAGCCCGGTAACTTTGAGGAGTTATTCTATTACCATATTGGTATTGATTGGCAAGATAATTTGCAACGTCTTGTTGATGCCTCGTCTGCTATAAAACCTATATCAAGTAAGTTCAAACCTAATCACAAAGAAATAAAAAACATAACAAATTCTGTAGTACGGGCAAAGAAGTTTTTGGCTTCTGCCGACTATAAAATACTACTTGATGATTTAGACAAACGCTGTAAAGAAGTAGAATCTTCAATATTGGTAGCTTCTCATATAGATAATGTAAATATCCGAGGACGTCTTATAGAATCCTTGATAACAGCAGATGTGCAAGAACGAGAAAAATTATTGTCTGATTTAGCAAATATAGAACAAGCCCTTCCAACATACGATTCACGGAACGGATTAGGAGATTACATCCGATACTTTAAGGAAACCGATTCTTATACAGATATTAAAACGAAGATTATATATCTGCACTCGAATCCTAAAATGTATAATATAGACAAATTTCTTCAATGTATGGCTGAGGAAAAATCTGTATTTATGTTTTTCTTTGTCGGAATTGATGAAAAAGGTCTAAGTGGAACAGCACTTTGCTCAGTTTATCATCCTACACTTTTGCAAAATATGCATTTGCAAACTCATTGGGCTGGTCGTTCCACAAGAGGAGTTGCTCAAACAACGGGGGATGCTATAAATTCAATACTTGAAGAAGGAAACGGCTTACTTTTAGAGGAGGAAAGAGCTTCTGAATATATAAAACATCTATTGGCACGTTAATGAACATAGAAAGTTCGTTTTGTCAGCACGCAAATCAAGTTCACGCGAGAAAACCCTTTCTTCTCCGAAGCAGGGGACTACACACTCGACGTTACCTTTCCACTCGCAGGGTGCAGCAGGAACCAGCGCATCTTCGGGACGGTACACCGCCCGGAGATGTCGCGCAAGGCATTGCTCAAAAGAAACTTCACGTTCCGACTGCAAGCAGGATTGTTCTCCATCGCAGGACGTGCCGCAGTGACGAGTGTCACGCAGGAAGAAATCAAACTGCAACTCCTCGCCGGAAAGTCGGCGTTTAACTTCGACAGCACAGACACCGAGAGCGGCGAAGAAGTATATATCGACGAACTTGACTTGGAACGCATGACGCAACGTATTTGGGACAAGGCAAACGAATGGATACAAGACAATATGCAGGAATGCATAGAGAGTTTTACCGGCAACGGCTGGAACTATGGAAAGAACAACTCGCTGCCTGCCGTGATGATCTCAAAAGCCATCACCGCAGCTGACCGCAGCCGCTTCATGTTCGGTGACAGCGAACAGACAGACTGCGTGTTCTTTCCTATATATTCTGAGGAGGACGAGGCATAGAGCAATCCTTTGGACTACCGATATTGGGGCGATGACATCTATATAGGCGACAATGCCAATCCGCGCCATACATAGCGCATGGATTTGGAGACCTACTTCTTCCGTCTGAAAGTGGGGAAGTCGTTTCTCTTGCCACACACGCAGCCGCCGGGCAGGTATCTATTCCAGGAAATAACCTATAACAACGGTAGTCTCGTGACCGACGACTTCGCCATCGCCCCACAGCCCTACCTCTGCTATGTGATGGAGAGCATCTTCGCCGCGCTCGGCTACACGCTCAACCCTGCCGATAACGCCCTCAGGCACGGGGCGTTCAAGAATGTCTTCATCGCCAACGCTCGGAACACGGAGTATCTTGCCGACATACTGCCGCACTGGACGGTAAAACAGTTCTTCGAGAACTTGCAGAAGTTTCTCAACATGATGGTGGTCGTCAACGGAAACAAAGTCAGCATTGTTTCAAGGAACTCCGCCAACCAAAACGGAGAAACTACTGTGCTTCGCAACGTCACGGACGAGCAGAGCACAGACCTTGACGAGGATGCCGACACGAAAGACCCAACGGCAGGCAACGTGGGCTATGCCTTCCCCGATGCCATGACTGCCAAGAACCGCCTCGGGGAGCGGTACGAACGCGTAGAGGTGCGCTTCTTTGACAGTTATGCAGAGATAGAGGATGACTTCAACGCCCTGCGGAGCGATGAGAAGATGCAGAGCAACATTCTCTATATCGACATGGCGACGGGAGAGCGGTACTACATCGCTACGGAAACAACAGCATCGTCTCTTTTTGAATACTCGCTGAAGACCTGCGACCTTATGGAACCTCTGTGGCGCACAAGGACACTGAAAACAGATAACGAACTGAAGTTCGTGCCGTGCCGCATAAGCGACTACACGCCTACCTACCGCATCAAGATGGAATGGGGCGATGCGGTGAACAAGTATGTGCCGCAGTCGCAGCCGTACCCCTTGAACCCCGATAACGTGGAATTGGACGGCGGACAGTACGGCGGCTTCCATATCCCGTACCTCGTTACCAGCGACACGCGCGAGAGCATCAAGGAACAGAAGCTCAACTTGCAGCAGAACATCTACAGTACGGGGGAGGACGAGGAAAGCGAATACTACACCGAAGCCACTGAGAAACGTGACGTGATAGAACTCGCCTACAACGCTGACGCGGAGCATCAGTTCTGTTACCGACAGACCTACCAACCCTTGGCGAACTATCCTGGCACTATCAACGTGCGCATCGCTTACCCCGTCGGCGTGCCGTACTATGCCGACCGCTTCGGCAACTGGAAGGACGAGGGCGAACACCTCTTTGTCATACGCAACCGCACGGGGCAGGTGGCGCAGGAACTCGATGCCTTGTCGCTGGACATAGACACGCGCTCCGTCACACAGTTCCAATTCACTGACGCACTCTTTGACCCAAGTGCTGTCGTGATTATCCGTGGACGCAAATACGTCTGTCAGAAACTCGAGGTGACCATCAACGAACAAGGCTTGCTGCCATTAAAACGCGGCTATTTCTACGAACTGGGATAGTCGTCAGCAAACCGTCCGCTGTCGGCTCGGATAGACAAAACTCATCCGTAAGCCGGTGCGGACAGATAGGTTTGAGAACAATGTAGGGACATAGTGTGTAGCCAAATTTGGGTTTATAAATCGGCTACACGAAGACTACCCGTGTAGCTGATTAGGTATTACATCATCAATTTTGCCAGTCGTTCACTTTGGTCTTGTATTGATGATTTTAGAATTTTCGCATAGACCTGTGTGGTCTTTATGTTTTTGTGTCCTAACATTCTTGCCACTTTATCTATGGGAACATTATATGATAGAGTAACAGTGGCAAATGTATGTCTCGCCTGGTGAAATGTCAAGGTGCGACGAAGACCAAGATGCTGCTCTATAGCATGAAGATATAGATTAACCTTTTGGTTACTTATTCTTGGCAAATGAAAATTGTATCGTTTTAGGACTTCCATTGCAGGTGGAAGGATAGGTGTATAGAAGTCACTGCCTGTCTTAGTACGTTTGCCATCAATATAATACATCTTGCCATTCTTTTCAGCTATGGTCTCGAAGTCAAAGCCCATAACATCGATATAAGCCAAACCAGTGTATGCCGCAAATATAAATAGCGCAGACATTCTGTTGGTAGTTCTGCATCACGAATTTTCTGCAAATCTGCTTCAAGCAATGGCTGGCTTACCTTATTCTTTCCGTGTGCCAATGTTACACTTTCGTATGGGTCACGGGAAATAATTTCACTCTCATAAGCCTTTCGTACATAACGATGTATTCGTTTATGATAGTTGTCAATTGTGGTTTTGTCGTAAAGCTTACCTCGTGACGTTTTTTGAAGTCGTAGCCAGCTATCTAATTGCTGTATCTTGCTTGGGGTAAGGTCACGAAATGTAACAATCTGACCAAAAGTCTCCAGCATACGCATGGCGACTAATCGTTGTTTCTGTGTGTTCAGCTTGATGGACTCTTTGGCAATACAATTTCTCATAAACTCTATGAAATTGCCGTCCAAAGGATCGTTTTGTTTCTTTTCCCGAGTGCAACAATCAAGATGCGCATTTAGGTTTTCCTTAGTAATGTCTTCACCAAGAGCATACATTCCTTGCGCAATGCCCTCGTACTTTGCAAGAATTCTCCTGCATTCCTGTGTCTTTGAGAAACGCTCCCATTCCAATGGTGAACATTCCGTTATTGTTACATAACGGCGTACAGACGGCGAGAGCCTAATCTGCACTTCAACCTTTCCAACACCACGAGTTTCGACTGTCTTCTTTCTGTCAAAACGAAATGAACAATAATTCCTTTGTTCCATAAGTTTTTTGTTTGTGCGGAAACAACTTTCAGAAAAAGGCTGGTAACCTGTACCCAAGTAGTAACCCGAAGTGGTAACCCGATGGGATATTTTTTGTCGGCTTCTGTCTGTTTCTGTCTGCATTTTCACGCGGTTAGTAACTGCGCTACCACAAACTTTAATGGCTCAGCGGATTTCCCCAGTTGATAAAGCCTGGGCTAATCAAGAATAAAGTTGTATCTTTGCATTATGAACCATACCCAATTGCTTCG
>ERZ842401.8288-NODE-8288-length-10288-cov-7.775823_pt1 | contig 10288 bp, 11 predicted proteins | sample MGYA00521270_ERZ842401 | MGnify/ENA primary metagenome ERZ842401 (study PRJEB31892, sample SAMEA3878208) | bioreactor metagenome | biome: Moose rumen | place: Sweden | collected 2011-10 | study: EMG produced TPA metagenomics assembly of the PRJEB12797 data set... | reverse complement strand
ACATCATTGGAGCGACATATCACGCTGGATAATGCCATGTATGGCTCAGACCAGGCGGCGTCACTTAATGTGGAAGATTTGATGCGGCTTGTGAAGGATGTTAGGCTGATTGAGACAATTCTCGGTGATGGACAGAAGGTGCTTTCTGAGAAGGAATTGGCTACCCGCAAGAAATTGAGGGGTTGCTGAAATGACCAGTTCCTTTGATGTTGGTAAGGTCTATGCGCTTATACCGGCTAGAGGTGGCTCAAAAAGTGTGCCTAAAAAAAATATCCGTGATTTTGACGGTCACCCTTTGATTGCCTACAGCATAGCTGCTGCTAGGCTAACACCGGGAATAGATAGGGTTATTGTGTCTACCGATTCAGAAGAAATAGCTGATATTGCCAGATATTATGGCGCAGAGGTGCCTTTTTTAAGGCCATCAGCTTATGCTGGAGATGCTTCGCCGGATATTGATTTTGTAAGACATGCCATAGGTTATTTCCTCGAGAATGAAGGAAGTTGCGCTGAGTATTTGGTACATCTTCGTCCGACTACGCCGCTTCGTTTGCCCAGGATTATATCCGAAGGAATTGACCTGATACGCAGCATCAAAGAATCCACCAGCCTGCGCTCTGGCCATATTTGTGCAAGTCCTCCATATAAGTGGTTCAAAGCAGGAGCAAAGCATTACTGGGAGCCGCTTATGCAGGGCATGACACCAGATGATGCAAATAAACCACGTCAGGATTTCCCGGATGTTTATGTACCGAATGGCTATGTTGACGTTTTGAAATCTGATTTTATATGGGAAAACCAGCTAATGCATGGTACAAGAATGCTGGGATTACTGACAGAGGAAATTCCTGATATAGACACTGAGCTGGATATGAAGAAACTGCAGGTGTACGGGCAGTCTCTTGAGGCTTTTCAGTTGTTACATGAATATCTGGATGATGAGTGTGGGAGAATTGGCTGATGCAGAATTATGTTGATGTTGCTTATGACAAAAAAGAAAAGCCCATAACTTCATACCCAGATAAACTGGCCAGGTATTTATATCATAGATTTTCAATGAAGCCAGGAATGAAATTTTTGGATAATGGCTGTGGCAGAGGAGAGTTTCTTGGGGCTTTTGCGAGATTGGGTCTGGAAACATATGGCACGGATATTGTGCAGGGATGTAAACAAACTCAGCTGGTAAATTTGAATCAAGATGAGCTTCCTTTTCCAGAGGGAACTTTCGATGTGGTTTTTTCTAAGAGTGTGATAGAGCATATCGAGAAGCAGGAGCATTATATGCAGGAAATGAGACGGGTCCTTAAAGAGGATGGCCTGTTGATTATTCTTGTACCTGACTGGAAAACACAGTGTATCATTTTTTACGAAGATCCTACCCATATCCATCCATATACCCAAAAGAGCATAGACAGGTTACTGAATATGATGGGATTTAGAGAAGTAAGCTCAGAAGAATTTATCCAGTTGCCGCAAGTATGGAAATATCCAATACTGAAAATTGTATGCCGAACACTCCAGTTTTTGGGGCCGGTAAAGCGTGTTTACAAGAATAAGTTTTTCCGTTTTTCAAGAGAGTTGATGATTCTGGGCACGGGGAGAAAATAACATGGAATTTGGTGTAATGCAGGGACGGCTAACAGAAATGGGGGGGTTCTATCCACAGATTTTCCCCTGGCTGGAATGGGAAGATGAATTCTACCGGGCGAAGGAGTTAGGGATTACGCACATAGAATGGATGCTGAATGCCGACAGATTGCCAGATAATCCCATTCTTTCATCGGAAGGACGGGCACGGATAAGTGAATTGGAAATGCAAACAGGCGTGCAGGTGCGTAGTTTGTGCATGAATTTTGTGATGCAGTATTCTTTGAGGAAACGTGACACTTTTGAGACTGTCGTGAGCTGCTTGCGACAACTCAGTGAATTGCAACATATGCGTGCAGTAATCATACCACTGGAAGGAGCCAGCGCACCAGAGTATTATCCTGATGAGGCATTGAAGAAGGATTTGCTTAAGCTGGAAGAGCCTAACGGACAGATTCGTTGCCTAATAGAGAGCAACAGGAGCGCTGAGGATCAAATGAACATCATAGGAAAATGCAGTGAGAAAGCAGGTATTTGCTATGATGTGGGCAATGCTGCATGTCTTGGACGGAACGTGCCGATGGAATTGAACATGCTCATGGAGCATATTGGCGAGATACATCTGAAAGACAAGAAAAATGATGAAGACTTGTCTACTGGGGCGGGATATAAGAGCACCTATTTGGGGGAAGGCACTGTTGATTTTCAGGGCCTTTCCCGCTGGCTGAAACAATCAGGCTATCACGGGAACCTAGTCCTTGAGTCGTATTTTGATAAGGCGCAAGCAGACTTGCAGCGCAACTTGTCGTATTTAAGGAGCCTGTGAAATGAGAAAAATGAAGATGCTGTTCGTTGGTTTGGGAAGCGCTGGCCAGAGGCACCTGCGCAATGTCCTGCGTCTATATAAAGACGAGGTGCAGATTTCGGCATACAGGACATCTGAACGTCAAGATGTATATGACGATTCTTTGGAAATTGTACCTAGGAAAAGATTGGATGAAGTTTATCCTATGACAATATACCGGGATTACAGTGAAGCCTTAGCTGATGGTCAGGATATAGTATGGATCACAAATCCTAATTTGATGCATATCCAAACTGCTATAGAAGCAGCCAAGAGTGGGGCAGACTTGTTCATTGAAAAACCTCTTTCATCCAATATGGAAGGCATAGATGAATTGCAGGCAGTTGTACGAAAAAAAGGCAATTTCATTTACGTTGGCTTTCAGAATCGGTTTAATCCTGCCATCAAAGAACTCAAGCATCTTGTATCTCAGGGAACATATGGCAGAATAATGGATGTTTATGTTGAGGTCGGTGAGCTTGTTACCAGCATGCACCGTTATCAGGATTACCGTACCATGGTTGAAACACGCAACGATATGGGCGGTGGCGTGGTCATGTGTCAAATTCATGAAACGGATTATTTGTATTACCTGTTTGGTATGCCTAAGGAAATATATAGTGTAGGCGGTCAATATAGCAGTTTGGAAATGGATGTTGAAGACACAGCAACTACACTGATGCGCTATGACTATGGGGTAGGGGAGTTTTCGGTAGTGCTTCATCAGGATTATAGCCAATATCCACCCCGACGCAAAGGGCGCATTGTTTTTGAAAATGGTCGGGTTGAGTTTGATTTATTGAAGCCGGAAGTGATTATTTACGCAGGCGATTCATATCAAGTTATAAATTATCCAGAGTTCCAGCGCAATGATATGTTCCTGGAAGAGGACAGGCGATTCGTAGAAGATTGGCGCGAACATCGTAAACCATTTGTGCCGATGGAAGATGGCATATGCAGTCTGAAAATAGGCATGGCAATTAAAGAATCTATGAAGAAGCACAAAATTATTTCTTTAAAGGATGATGATGATAATGCAAGATGAGTGGCAGCAGTTTTTCAGAGATAGAAAACTCATATTATGGGGGACATCGATTGGTGCGCGTCAAGCGGTAAAACTTTTGGATGAGTGTGGTCTTAGAAAGAACATTTTGGCCTATGTGGATAATGCGAAGGAAAAATGGGGGACAAATATCGGTAATGTACCTGTATTCTCACCGAGTGATTTATTTGGACTCATAAAATTGCATAGTAATGCAGTCATTTGCATAACATCAATATTTTATGACCAAATAAGCAGGCAGATTCGTAGTCTTGGTGTGTCAGCGCCCATCTATGTGTTCCTTTGGTATAATCCGTGCGAACTGAAGTCTGGCTGTAAGTATGATACAGAAGAAAAGCGGAAAATATCTTCCTGCTATGATCTCAAAGATGAGTATACTTCTGAATTGATTGAAAAGATTTTGGATGGTGGCCTGCTTAATGCTCGTGCATTTGGTTCTTTAGAAAAATACAAAGGTGCGGGGGGGGTGGATGCATACTTTTATGAAGGCAGCATGCAGAAATTGGTGGAAGAAGAACCTGTCCTGACTTTGCTAGATGTGGGGAGCTATGATGGCCTTTCTGTGAAACAGATGGAAAATGTTTTCGGTGCCAGACTGAAGATTGTGCATGCATTTGAACCATCTGCTGATAACTTTGCTATAATGCAGAAAAATTTGGAAAATAGGCAGGATACTTTTTTGCATAAATTAGCCTTGAGCGATATGCCTTCAGAAGCTGTTTTTACAGCGGCAGGCCCATTCTTCCGCTTGTCTGGTCAAGATGACAAAGTAGGTGCGGAGTCTATTGAATGTGCTGTATTGGATAATTTGGATCTGCTTATTGAGGGCAGACCAATATTGAAATTGGATGTTGAAGGCATGGAAATGAAAGCACTTAGGGGAGCGGAAAACTTTATAAGGCAATATAGGCCTATCCTCGTTGTGTGCGTTTACCATCGTGATGATGATATTGCAGAGATACCGCATTACGTTAAAAGTTTAATTCCTGACTATAAATCGTATTTACGTGGTGGTATGCATACTGTGGCATATTTTATATAAATGGGGGGATTACCATGGCGAAAGAATATGCAGCTAATACAATGTCAAGATTTAACTTGGGAGGGCGTATCATTGTAATTACTGGTGGTGCTGGCCTTCTCGGAGTGCAGCATGCAGAAGCTGTAATAGAAGGTGGCGGAACAGCGATTTTGCTAGATATTAAGAAAGAAGCCATTGATGCTGCCTTGGTACGATTACGTGATAAGTATGGCAAGGATTGCAGTGTTGCCGGATATGTGACTGACATCACGGATGAAGAATCGATACGTAGTGTTTCAGAAAGGATTGTGCGGGATTGTGGGTCAGTTTATGGCCTGATAAACAATGCAGCAAACAATCCCAAAGTTGAGGGAAATGCTGCAAATATGGGAGCTATTCAATTTGAAAATTTCCCCATGTCCATGTGGCTGGGGGACATAGCTGTGGGGCTGACAGGGGCTTTTCTATGCTCCAAGGTATTTGGTTCAGGTATGGCAGAAAGAGGGAATGGCGTGATACTGAACATTTCCTCAGACCTTGGCATAATTGCCCCTGACCAACGAATTTACCGTAGGGATGGACTGGCAGATAACGAACAGACAGTGAAGCCAGTGACATATTCGGTTATAAAGCATGGCTTAATAGGATTGACCAAGTATTTGGCTACTTATTATGCGGGGAAAGGTGTGCGTTGCAACGCACTTTGCCCGGCTGGAGTTTATAATGGACAGAATGAGGAATTCTTGAAAAAGTTGACAAATCTTATTCCGATGGGGCGTATGGCTCATGTGGATGAGTACAAGAGTACTATCTTGTTCATGATTTCTGAGGCATCTTCATATATGACAGGGAGTGTAGTGGTTGTAGATGGTGGAAGAACGGTTTGGTAAGTCTTCGGCACGGATGAAAAAAGTGAAGTGATAAGGTGAGGTGGATATTGTGAAATATGGAAAAACATACTCTGATATTGCACGATTTAAAAAATCGTTTATAAGTGATAATAAAAAACTCGTTGAGGAAAATAATAGAATATCGGACATTTATAGGAAACAACCACATAGAGAAGAATGTAAAGTTTGTTCTTCTGAAAATTATAGTTCTGGAGAATATTTTCGCCTTAATAAAATTAAGTATTATGTTTGTCCAGACTGTGGACATATCAATGGTGAATTCCTGGAAACAGAGAATTTCACAAATTCAGTATATGTTGATGGAGACTTTGGAAATTTTTATAAAGAAGATCAAGTAGAGTTGTATAAAGAGAGAATGCATGCAATCTATACACCTAAAGCAAAATTTATGACATCAACTCTGGAAAATATCTGTGGAGAAGATTGGAGAAGTTTTGCGTATCTTGATGTAGGAGCTGGATCAGGTTATTACGTAGCTGCACTTTTAGAATTAGGTCTTGATGCGAGAGGCATTGAGATATCACCGCAACAAGTATCTTTTGGTAATGCGATGCATAAAAAGTTGCTAAGTACAGCGGGGGGGGGATAAATGTTTTTGCTTAGGAGAAGGTGAAGTGGTTGCCAGGATTCGTAACGCAGAGGAAACAGTGATATCGTTCTTTGGTGTGTGGGAACATGTTATAAATCTTCATGAAATTCTAGATGCTATCAATGAGAATGATAATGTTAGGTATGTGTATTTATCTGTGCCAGTTTTTTGTTTTAGTATTTTTCTGGCTGCAGTAAATGAGGATGTGTTTTGTAGATCTTTGGGAGGATCGCACACGCATATATTTACAGAGAAATCTTTAAAATATATTTATGATAAATATAAATGGGAAATAGTTGATCAATGGAATTTCGGTGCAGATATTCCAGATTTGTATAGAATTCTGAAAGTTAAATTGGAACAACAGAATAACAATTTTTTATCAAGAATTATTGATGAAAAGATTTTTCCTCTGATTGATAAAATGCAGCTATGTATTGATGAGGCAGGAATGTGCTCTGAGGTTCATGTAATTATAAAAAAGCTTAACAAATGAGACGGTAAAACTGATTATTATAGTAGTTATACTGGTAATGCGGAGGGAAATGACATGGATAATGCAGTCAAAGCTCTAGACAATAGTGGTGTAGCTGAAATAGAAATGAAGGTTAAAGAAATTTTAAAAGATGATATTACTGAAGAGGCACTAAAATCACTATTGGTAAAGGTTCAGGAAAATATATGGAATTTATCTTACCAGTTTAAAAATCATTATGATGAATATTTGTATGATAATATGGAAAAATTGCAAGAAGATGTGGTGAAATGGTATAAAACTTATCAATATATTAATAGTGTAATAATATCGGTGGAAGGACAAAGAACATTAGCATATGTTCAAGATTTTATAGCACAGAGAAATGCAACATCAAATGTTTATGTGATGTACTATTGGAACTCTAAACCTGATTATAATGCACTTTCTGAAAAAGACAAAGTTGTAGTTTTGACTAATGAATTGTATCGGAGACTTAATACATATTTTGTACTTTGTGAACAATTGAAAAGGATAGAAAAAGTTTTAAATGAAAGCAATAAGGAGTCAAGATGATGAATGTCTTGACAAATGTCTACATATTTGGAGCCAGGGCTACAGCGGCGGGGGTATATAAATCCCTATCGAAACTGGAAGGTAATAAACAGATAAAGGCATTCATAGTTACTGATTCTGCTGATAATCCTTTAAATATATGGGGAGTGCCGGTTTGGTCTTTGCATGAAATTTCCGAGCTGTTATCTGCTGAAGAAAAGTCTGCTGCTGAAGTGTATATTGCTACGCCGCAGTTCTTCCATGAGGAAATTAGTTATCTGTTGCAAAAGTCAGGCTTCAAGAAACTGATAATGGTAACTTCTGAACAGGAAGCATATATAATGGAGCGTTATTATGAGTCTGAGCGGTTGTTTCCTTCCATTCACAAATTGCTTCTCCCAAGCAATGATTCACTTTTTCCGTATATTTCCATTTATGTTGCTTGTTTTTTTAGAGACAAAAAAGTAGCCAATTTGCCCAGGAGGCCGGGCTATATGAAAAGGCTTCTTTTAGGTTGTTATTTGGCACGGCAGTCGGGAGTAGATATAGCCAAGCAGGCGGATTTTTACGATGATGTCAGGGATAATATCTCGGCAAAGAATCCAAATTGCTGTGAAATGACGGCTCACTACTGGATATGGAAAAATCGTCTTGATACAGATGATGAGTATGTGGGTGTCTATCATTACCGCAGGTTCCTGGATATGAGTGACGATGACATCCGGCGGATGAAGGCCAATGATGTGGATGTGGTACTGCCGTTTCCGATGATTCATTATCCCAGTGCCCTCATACATCATACATGGTATGTGCGGGAAGAGGACTGGCTGGTGATGCGGCAAGTATTGCGAGAACTTTATCCCGAGTATGATGCTCGGTTTGATGAGATTTTCGCTCAGCCATATTTCTACAACTACAACATCATGATAGCCAAGAAATCCGTTTTTGCAGACTACTGTGCTTGGTTGTTCCCTATCCTTGCTGCTATCGAAGATAGGTCGGAGCCGAAGGGAAAGGACAGGGCTGACCGCTATACGGCTTATATGAGCGAGAGCCTGACTACTTTGTATTTTATGTACCATCAGCATGATCTTAAGATTTATCACACAGGCAGAATTTTATACACTTAAGTTTGGAGGATTTTTTGATGGCAATACTTGTTTGTGGCGGAGCCGGGTATATTGGTTCCCATATCAATAAGGAGCTACATAAGGAAGGCTATGAGACTGTTGTCTTTGACAACCTTGTCTATGGTCATAGGGAGGCCGTGAAATGGGGCACCTTTGTGCAGGGAGACTTGGCGAATCTTGAGGATTTAGAGCAGGTCTTCAGCACTTATGACATCGAGGCAGTTTTCCACTTTGCTGCCTATGCCTATGTGGGTGAGTCGGTGAAAGAGCCGGAGAAATACTACTACAACAATGTGGCCAATACCTTGAACCTGCTACAGGTCATGAGAAAGCATGGCTGCAAGAAAATCATATTTTCCTCTACCTGCGCTACCTATGGGGAGCCGGAGAGGGTGCCTATCACAGAGGATATGCCCCAGCATCCTATCAATCCCTATGGGGCGACCAAGCTGATGATGGAGCGTATTTTCAAGGATTACCATAAGGCCTATGGGCTGGAGTATGTGGTGCTTCGTTATTTCAATGCGGCAGGATGCGATCCCGAGGGGGAAATCGGCGAGAGCCATGATCCTGAGACTCATATAATCCCTCTGGTGCTGGATGCGGCAGGAGGGCAGAGGCCGGATATCAAGGTCTTTGGTACGGACTACAATACTTTGGATGGCAGCTGCATACGTGATTATATCCATGTGTCGGATTTGGCCAGCGCCCATCTCCTGGCGCTGCACCATCTGGAGGCGGGCAAGGACAGCGATTTCTTCAATCTTGGTAATGCCCGCGGCACTTCCGTGCTGGAAGTGGTGGATTCAGTGAAGCGGGTGACTGGGCGAGACTTCAAGGTTGTGATGGCACCCCGCAGGCCGGGAGATCCGGAGAGGTTGGTAGGAAGTCCCGAAAAAGCCATGAAGATACTTGGCTGGCAGCCGAAATATGCGGATATTGACACCATCGTGAAGCACGCCTGGAACTGGCATGAGAACAGGGAGTATTGACTATGTATGACTATCTGGTAGTAGGTGCCGGCCTTTACGGCGCTGTCTTTGCCCGGCAGATGAAGGACAAGGGAAAATCCGTGCTGGTAATAGACCGGCGGGAGCATATAGCCGGGAATATCTATTCGAAGGAGATTGAGGGCATTCAAGTGCATCAGTATGGCCCCCATATCTTCCATACGGACAATGAAAAAGTGTGGGAGTATGTGAACAGCTTTGCCAGGTTCAACCACTTTGTCTATTCTCCGGTGGCAAATTACCATGGGGAACTTTATAACCTGCCATTCAATATGAATACCTTTGCCAAGATGTGGGGCATAACCACCCCGCAGGAGGCAAAGGCTGTGATAGAAAAGCAGGTGGCAGAAGCTGGCATCACCGAGCCCCAAAATCTGGAGGAACAGGCCATATCACTGGTGGGGCGGGATATTTACGAAAAGCTTATCAAGGGCTACACCCAGAAGCAGTGGGGCAGAGCCTGCACGGAGCTTCCCGCTTTTATCATTAAGAGGCTGCCCGTTCGCTTCACCTTTGACAACAATTATTTCAACCACCCACATCAGGGCATACCCATGGGTGGATACACCGCCATGGTAGAGAAGATGCTGGAGGGCATAGAGGTCAGGCTGAAGACAGACTATCTTGAGCACCGGGATGAACTCAGAGGAATCGCCAAGCGGGTGGTATATACCGGTCCCATTGATGAATATTTCGGCTATGAATGCGGTGCCCTGCAGTACAGGAGCCTGCGCTTCGAGACGGAAGTGCTGGAGGTAGATAATTACCAGGGCGCAGCCGGCATGAACTTCACGGATGCAGATACTCCCTATACGAGGATAGTAGAGCACAAGCATTTCGAGTTCGGCAAGGGCAGTCCGAATAAGACGGTGATAACCAAGGAGTATTCCTGCGAATGGAAGCAGGGGGATGAGCCTTACTATCCAGTAAATGATGAGGCGAACACAGCAGTTTATCAGAAGTATTGCGCTTTGGCAGATAGTGAGGCTGGCGTGACTTTTGGCGGACGACTTGGTACCTACCGCTATATGGATATGGATAAGGTCATAGCTATGGCACTTAAGGATGCAGAGCATGAAGAAGATTGAGTGGGACAGATATGC
>ERZ842401.8287-NODE-8287-length-10288-cov-10.365093_pt1 | contig 10288 bp, 12 predicted proteins | sample MGYA00521270_ERZ842401 | MGnify/ENA primary metagenome ERZ842401 (study PRJEB31892, sample SAMEA3878208) | bioreactor metagenome | biome: Moose rumen | place: Sweden | collected 2011-10 | study: EMG produced TPA metagenomics assembly of the PRJEB12797 data set... | reverse complement strand
TCCCCTACTTGTGAGTATTCCTCAAAATTTATATAACCTTCTTTCTGTGACATATTTTTATAACATATTTAGGTAGCCCATACTGCTTGACTCTCACTGTTGGAACCAGATTCGTGATTTACGAAGGCACTTTTATTCTTTTTCAAGTACTTCCCAATGACCGCTATAGCCACTACCGACATAATGGATATGTGGCATTTTGGCGAGGTGGCGCTTGATAGTCATTGAGGTAACCCCAAATTGTTTCGCCAATTCTTCTGTGGTAATATTAAGATTATCTTTAATAGCCTTCTCTATTTTTTCATCGAGAGTATCTTCTTGAGTAACACCTTGAGTAACATCTTGAGTAACACCTTGAGTAACATCTTGGGTGCCACCCTTTGCGGGTCTCATAAATGTTACCACGACAAAGCCACCATTGATAGACCATGTTGGTGCAGCAACGCCTCTCTTTTGGCAAGCCTCCATGATGCGTTTTACGCCCGAACCCCAGTTCTCAATATAGGTTGTACTATACAGTACGTTGGCGATAAGCGGATTGTATGGATATGAGATATGCGGCTGAAGGATATTCTCAGGTGTAATCTGTGGAGGCAGAATGCCAGGATTCTCGATTTCAATACGGTCATCATAGATGGCAATGCCTATGGTAAGATTATACCGTTCATACTGACGATGACAAAGAGCATTCAATACGGCTTCACGCAGAGCTTCGGCAGGAACCTCTAAATACTCATCACGCACCAATCCGACTATTTTACCATGCATGTCCAGGTGCTTGCGGAAGAAGTTCATAGCCTCGTTGAGTAGTACGAAGATGTTTCCCTCCACTCGCTGGTTGTCGATAAACTCATTCTTGTCAGTTCCTTGGAAACGGGCCAGTCGCATTGTGAACTGCGTGTACATGCCAGTATCTTTCGTGAAGAGTGCCGTGGCTGAATTTAGGGGTCTGTCGCCTGTGGTCAATTTCCATTTACCCAACACATCTTCGATAGGTTCAGTAAGAGCCAGTTCCGACAATCTACCTCTCTCAACACCAAGACGCACAACGCCACGTATCAGTTTCTCGTCCAAAGAACTAATATCAGTAAACTCCGATGGCTGCCTTTCCCATGCAAACATGTCTGGCTTACTTCTACGCAACCGCTCTTCATACATGTCGCGTGGCATCTCCTTCGTCGTACTCTCCACTTTGTAATAAGGACAACCATGATAAGTATAAGGCACCATACCCCATGCCCATCCTTCAAAGTGCATGGCAATCACTTTGTTGTCTGGACAATCAGGAACATCAATATACTCGACCCTTACGTCAACCTGCGGTTCCATATAGCTCAGAGCCTGGGCAATCTCTCGTTGAGTATTGTCAGTAACCTGCTGTCCCAAAGTCTTCAATGATTTTGGAGCAACACCAAAGATAAGCCAACCACCTTCGGTATTCAAGAAGGCGCATGCAGAATGCATACCATCCTTCAGCTCACCTGTGGTTTTCTTCAGTTCCAACTGGCGATGCTCGTCAGTCTGTATCAGTTCCTTCAGTTCATCAATTGTAAGTGCCATATACTTATATAACGTATTATCAATTTGTTTTATTTCCATATTCTGTTGAAACATCCTCTGCTGCCATCATCTGTTCTTCCTCCGGCATTTCATAGTGCTTTACGCTGTGGTCTTGCAGGAATATCTTATTAAGTGTAAATGCCAGAGACTTCAATGTGTCCTCTCTTTTGACTGGCTTCAACTCACATTCCCAAATGGTGATGCTGTGCCAACCCATCGCAGCCAGTTCATGTTGCACTCTCGTGTCCCGTTCCTGGTTTCTCCGTATCTTTGCCAACCAAAACTCACGATTCGTCTTCGGAATCTTGCAACACTCCGAACTTTCAACTTTCAACTCTAAACTCTCAATTGGTGGCATTGCCACCCCGTGTCCGTGCCAGAAACATCCGTTTACGAAGATACACGTCCTGTACTTCCGCATCACGATGTCAGGCTTCCCCGGCAACCGTGGATGATTCAGTCGATAACGGAAACCATGCCCCCACAGCCATTTACGCACCACCATCTCTGGCTTCGTGTCCTTGCCGTGGATGGCTGCCATACAGGTATGTCTTTGTGCGTTTGTCAGAATATCACTCATAATGCGTTATTTGGCTGGTGCTGATGCTGTTTTAATCTGGATGCTATCTGGTTGTGGAGCTTCCGTTGTTATGGTATTCTTACGTAGAATTTCTAACTCCATTAAGCGTTTTTCAGCCGAATCTACGAAAGACACAATTTTAGAATACGAGAATGTCCAAAAGACTGTCACTATTGCAACGAGTCCTACAATTGTCCAAGTATACCATTGTTTCGATAGTTTGCTATCAATCCTATTTCTAACTTCTTTAATATCTTCTGAATTTTTGTTGCACGATGACACTATTTTGTCCTCTAATTCCCTGCGCAGATTGCTATGGGCTACTTCGTTTTTCTCATTGAAATCGGAAATTTTGTCCTCCAATCTGTCATATCGATCCCATGTCGGGACACCAGTCATTTGCCCCGAAATGTCGTCTATACTACGTACAGACCGCCCTCGGTAATTACCCTCGTTTAAGGCTTCAGTTGAAGACTTAGAAGGAGTATGCTGCCTTGTATATTGTCGTACTTTCTTAAAATTCGAACTTACATCATATTCATTCTCGTTTTGCGAAGGACGAGTATTAGCAAGGCTCTTCTGTTCTTTGGGCTGTTTATTTTTATTCTTTCTCGATGTCATGCTTTTTTAAAAGTCAGAAAAATTGGAAAGAAGTTCTTTCTCTACAGATAAAGATAGAGTATACACGTCACGAATCAGTTCCTTGTCATTAATACTCTTTAATTCATTAGTCAAATAATTGTCCGTATCAATCGCAATGCCAACGTGTTTCTGCTTATTAGATTGCTTGAACTCCCTGTCGTAGAAGTTGTCCTCTATGTCTAATGGACCAACTTGATACATTCCATTATCATAGTCCAAGCGAAAGAGTAAATCTTTAGCAGGATATTTGTCGAAATAGAATTTGGATGGAAAAGATGTCTTAAAACTATCAAGTAACCCCTTGTAGTCAGATGATTTCACCTTATATGTCCCTATAATTCGACAGCCAATACGTTTTACTGTGATCTCTCCCAAAACATTAAGCATTGCTTGATAAAGCTTCTTAAATTTGGCATAATAAGACTCAACAGAATCTATCTTGCTTGAAATGAATGAAAAACGGTTGAATGCCACGATAACAATGTTGTCCGCTTCATCTTTTTCAACTGTATCGCGTAATGTTACCTCTGCTTGGTCAATCTCCCAATGAAAGACATTAAAGGCTTCTGTATGTTGAAGCACCTCAACAAGTTCCCCCTTTTTGTCAAGCATAGTGACTTTTGGTTCAAATCTTATCTCGATGATAATTTTACGATTCCCTATATGTTTTGCTTCTATATTATCTTTCATATTTATTTCGACCTTACTTGTAAGTTTATTTTAATATAGTACTTTTCATTTTCCTCATACACCCATCCATAGAAGAATTTTTTCTTCGCATCTGCACGAGGATGACCGGGATTCTCTGCGTCCTCACTCGTTGATGCACCCTCAAACTTCGTTGAGTTGAACAAGAAATCGCGAAACCTGTTTAACTCGTAAATGTGGTAACATACTATATCGCCATCCTCCTTTACGATAATTTGTCCACCCGTAGCATCATAAATACCCAACCACGGTTTTTCTGGTGTCATTCCCTGTGCACTATCTTGAAGGAAGCGTTTTATCTTATATTCATAGATATTCCCGTGTGTGGAAGTGTCAATACCAAGAGGGTTTCTCCTTGTTAATTCTTCAGTGCAACGCCTAATATCATTGAATCCAAGTTCCGATTTAATAAGCAATAGTTCTGCCAACAGAAGAGGCATATGCCCATCTATTGCTAAAAGATTTTGATACAAACAATCTGATTGCACTTTTTTGAAAACAAGCGTTGCATTATATTCATCGCGCAATTTCTTGAGTCGTGCACCTATGCGACCTGTCAGAGGATATGTGCTTCTGTTGAACTCATCGCAATCGAGTGACTCGCCTTCGGGGAGCACAACCTCATAGATAAAATTCGTTCCAGTCCCAGCATTGAAAAGTGTGGAGTCACTACCAAGGAAAGATTTTATGCTGAACCCCAGAGTTTGTGGCATCCCAGTCCTAAAGTCTTCAATAGTTATCGTTATGTCACGATTGTGCCCGACATCTTTAATTGTCCCAATTCTCAACTCTTTTAGAAAGGATGCAATAGGTGGCAACTGAAAAGCTCTTCCACTTGTACTTTTTATCAAAGATAGCAAGTTGTTCGCTTTTTCTGCGAACACTGTGATGGGATATGAGAATTGCTCATTTTCACCTGTTTGATCATTGACAACATTAATAGTGACCTTGTCATCTTCGCGGACATAGTTGTTGGTCGTTTCTGTCTCTTTGCGGATGATTTCCAGGATACGATAAAATTCATTAGGTATCGCATTGAGGTTCTCATCTGCAACATCCAGTTTCCCTGTGTCCAACAAACGGAGGAATACATAAATTTCGCTCCATTCTCCTTTATTACCACTGAGTATCATATATTTCCTAAATTAAATTTAACATTTTGAGCTCTTGTTCAGCAGTTGCCTGAATAGCAGGTATTGCTACAGAATTTCCAAACTGCTTATACGCCGAAGCATCTGCAACAACTATTCGGAACGAGTCGGGAAAACCTTGAAGCCTTGCCCATTCACGAGGAGTCATTTTGCGGATTCCATCACGATTGACTTCTCCCTTGATATGTGTTATTGGCGTAAAATTAGTCAAGCGTTTATCGATGAGCAAATTGCATTCACGCCCCATGCCACCAACAACGATGGCATTTGCCACACCATCAAGATCTATGATTTTATAGCCGAAACCATGGCCTGCAGCTTCGTGGCGTGCTTTGTGCCGGATTAGAGTTTCAACATATGTTGTTGAAAGATAGTATTTGACAGATACTTCTTGCTCTTCCATTACGTCTCTGAATTTTGGACGTAGTTCCCCAGGGGTAGATGGTTCAGGGTAATGGAAATCTTCAACATTTATCCCCAAGTTTTTACGGAAACCAATTATATAGATGCGTTCTCTATGCTGAGGAACTCCATAGTCCATGGCATTGAGTATTTGTGGCGGCACAACGTCATATCCAGCATCATCAAGATGTTCTAATATTGTTTTAAGTGTCCGTCCCTTGTCGTGTATGGCTAATCCTTTTACATTTTCAAGGAAAAAAGCTTTTGGTTGATGCTTGCGCAGAATAGCTTCTATTTCAAAGAATAGCGTTCCTCTGGTTTCATCTTTAAATCCGAGACGGCGACCTGCGAGCGAGAATGCCTGGCAAGGAAAGCCACCACAGAGGATGTCAAATTTCTTAGGAATATAGCTCTTTGTGGATTCTTTGGTGATATCTCCAAAAGGCATTTCGCCATAATTGGCAAAATATGATTCTTGTGCTTTCGCATCAAACTCAGACGAATAAACACACTTGCCACCCAAGTTTTGCATAGCAATTCGGAAGCCGCCAATACCTGCAAATAAGTCTATAAATGTAAATTTAGGGTTCTTTGGTGCAGGGAAAGGTATGTCAAAGAAGTCTGAGAAAAGATCATATTGCGTAGCATCCTCTGCCACTTTCCATATTTCCTCATCAGATAGTTCTTCATCTACTAATCCCTGACGGAATTGTTTCCGAGAAAGGAATTCCCGAACAGATGAAACAATTTCATCTTTCAGTTTTCTTGTAACTTTTACCTCACTATTATGCAGATAGTGGCTTAACACCGCAATCTGGTTTTCATATGAGGTTTCACCATATATTTTTATGCCATCCCCTGTAACTTCTTCAGGGAAAGCGCGCAAATTTAGACTCTTGCCCATAATACAATTATACTCTTATTTTTCCAGTTCCTGTGAAATCAAATATTGCTTATACTTCCTCACAAACAACTCCCGTATATCGACCTCTAACAAATCTGCAATTTTGAGTATCGTGGCGAGGTCGGGTTGAGAAGAATTGGTACACCACTTACTTACGGTTGAAGGGGTGACACCCATTTCACCTGCCAGCCACCGAGCTGTTTTCTTCTTCTCGAACAAAACCATCTTTATTCGGTTAATATCTTCCATATAATATATAATGTAATGTTTACCCTGCAAAGGTAGTGAAATACTTTCAATTTCTGCCACTCTCTTTTAAATAATCGTGGTTACGCACCTCTTTTTATGCTTTTTTATGTGTTTTTGCTGTTCATATATCTACCAAATATGGTTTTCTTGATGATTAGCGGAGCAACTCAAAACCACATACCTAAATCTGGTATCTGGTTTTCTTCTCCTGCTTGCCGCTTTTAGATAATGCTCCTTGTTTTCGCTGTAATCTTTGCAAAAACATTTCTTGAACTAACAAATAATCTCTCTACGTTTCAGAAGGTAACGCGAGGTCACTTTTGTCTCAAAAAGGTCACTTGAAGGTCACCGACAAAAGAAAAAGCACCTACAAAATCTTTGTAAGTGCTTGATTTTTAGTGTGGACCAGCCAGGGCTTGAACCTGGGACCTCCAGATTATGAGCCCCAAAAAGTGACATTTTCTGATAGTTTGAGACATGTAACTATACTGATTTTCAATGAGTTGTATGCTCATGATTTTCACAAAAACTCACTAAATACCCCTAACTGAAATAGTTAGTTTACGCATTGTTTACGCAGAAACATCCAGACTTAGGGTCAAAAAATCCCTTCTTCTGGTGATATTGTCGAACTTCTCATTGATTAACATCTGATGTGTGGCGGTCCAACCGCCGTTGGGATTGTAGGCATAGCCCATATCATAAGCAGGCGAGAGATGCCACTTCCCGTCTTCTCCCATCAAGAAAGAGATGTTCTTGGTGTGATCGTCCTGATTGCGAGTCACGACATTGAGCACTATTCGACAGAACAGCACATATGGTTAATGGTTAAGGATAAATGGTGAAAAATGTGGCTGGAGGCATAATAATTGTTAATAATTTGTACTATTTCATTGTGTTTGCCCGTAGAATTGAAGAATAAATAGTATCTTTGCAAGGCGATGTAGCTAAAAGTTATCAAATAGGTAATTACAAAAGGTATATGGCATACACGTTCAAACATATAGAACATCGTGTTTATCAGAATACGTTTCTGAAGGATGTGAGAATCGCTGTGGAATTCCCAAAGATAGCTGCGGCGGATGTTGATGTGCCCAGTTTGCAGGCTTATTTTAGTAAGTTTAGCAATGCAAACATCAAGGCAGATGATTTTCTAGAACGAGGGTTTATAAATATTTTCTCTGGAAATCATCAGATTGATTTTAAATTTAGCCTTAGCTATGCAGAGGCAAAATTGTGCACTCCCCCCTATACGTCATTTAAAGATGCAGAAAGTTTCTGGACGATACTGATGGATTTTCTTGATGCTATGGGTATTGCAGTGGTAAACCGTTTGGTAGTGAGGAAATACAATGCTCTTTATTTTAAGACTAATACTCCTGACTATGATATAAGAGAAGTTATGGGCGGATTGTTCTGCGACGAATTGATGAGGCACGTCAATGCTCAGGTGGGAAAAGACAAGAGTCTTAATAGTTTTGAACGCACATGGTCGATGTCTGACTCTGATAGCGGATCGGAGGTCAATGTGGTGTATGGCATTAAGAAAGCTGATGCAACAGAAGGTAGAGACTGCTTGACGCTGGTCACCTTAGTGAAGTCAACTGCACCACCTATCTCTGTGACAGATGTGATGAAACGTGCAAGAGAGTATAATCAGATACTTTTCGATGTTTTCCATTGGTGTGTGAGAGAGGATATTATTAATAATATGAAATAATTGATATTATGTGCAAGCCAACATATACCGTAAAAGAATACATCGAGACGCATGAATTCACTCGTCACATAAAGACTATGATTGTGACTTTTATGCTGTTTGCCGTGACATCTGCGGGTACAGCTTCGCAAGTAGAATACAAGGCAGATAGGATAACGCAATCGACTGTGGTGAAGGAGGTGGGCGGCCATAGCGTAACTCTAAACAGAGTGATGCCAATAACCGAAACTATGCAGATGGCTGATACAGCCTTCGATAAGTTGACGGCAAGGATGCCGGAGGCCAAGGAGGCAGAACCTGTGATGCATTTTATCATTGAGGGAATAGGTAATGTTGATGCCGAACGCATCACTATGGACTACGATGCTGGTAGCAAGGTGCTGAACGTGGCCTATAGATTGCAAGGCGACATGTTACTGTCGGTGAGCAAGCCTCTCGACACGATGGACGATATATTTGTGATGTTTAATATGTATCACCTGCGAGAGCTTCTATTGTCGGATAGCGCAAGCATCGGACTCCTTGCCGAGTATGTTGTTAATGTAGAAAAACGTATGGCAGTTGAGGCGTGAGCGAGAAGATATTAAAACCACCTTATCCTCAAGACATACTCCCTAGACAGGGGTGGACAGTCCCTATTTCTACGGACGATCTTCTGAAAGATTGCCCCAATTTATTGATAGGACATATGCTCCGAGGAAGTGTTGAACAATGCATTGACATGACGGCAGGCGAGGATATGCCGTGTATAACGCGTTCATCACTTCCTTTGGAGCGGATGGCAAACTTGTCATGCTGTTTCTTGGGCTCATATTTCCTAATTTCATATTTCCACTTTCTACCCGATAATGAAGGTGAAGCAGCTTGGAAGGAAGAGTATGGAATGCGTTGTGACTTGATAACGGAGGATAACTATAACCATTACCCAGTGATAACCGTCGTGGGCTGGCTATTGAGAGAGATAGAGAACCGACGATTGCCTTACCCCAAGGTTTTCTCGAAGCAGAGCGATTTTGAGGAAAATCAGCTGAAAGCTATAAACGTTGCAGAAGAGCGTAATTGTCAGATAGCACAGCAAGAGTGGCAGAATCTGAAATGCAGTGAGGAGAATAAAAAACAGCGCATCGCAGAGTTCATTGGAGAATCTCGCTGTAATCATGCTCCAACGATGCTGAACTATTGGCATTCGACGATAGACATCTATACAGCTTTTGACAACGTGAATCCCGTGAAGAAAATAAGTAGTGGATGGAGTAAGAAACTGGCAGTGAACCTTCAAGACTACTTGTGCCGCAGTTTTGTACTACTTAAAGACGAAAGCAAAGTGCCTCATATCGCTAATGATGCTCTTTGGGTGAAGCAGTGAAAAAGGGCTACATCGAACGTTACAATTCCAAGGTGGAATGAATGTATGAATTCAAGGATCAAAAGTCCAAAATTCAGGGACATTCACTTAACTCACGCTGAGAGAATTCATAATGTCACTGACAAAGATGTTCTAGGCTAAGTAATCTTTGCAGTTGAGTTTGGTGACTCCAAATATTTTGGCATCGATAAAACATTTTTGTAAAAGTAGTATTACAACATCCGAAATCACCATGGCAACTCACATCTGACTAGCAACCTATAAATCACTGAACACATAGCAAATGGTAACCTTTTTAGGGCTTACCGTTTTTATTTCCGCCAAAGGGGAGAAAATTTTAATAGCAGGTCCGATTTCGAGCTCTTACTCTTCCATGCACCGTTTTCCTAAAAAGCAGAGCAATTCAATGGGGTTGCTACTTGTGCGGCCTGTCAGAGATTGCCATCTGTCAAACAGGGCACGACCATAAGTGTTGGGCAGAGAATCCGCGAACATACCAGGCAAACCTTGAAAGGTGTCCCTGTCCAAATTGGCAAAGGAAAAAACTCGTCCTTCTCTAACAGGCATCATCAGTGGGGATGGCTCCAAACCACGACCTATAAAACTTTGGTCATACTCAAATCGAGCAACATCATACCTTTCAACCCAATTAATGATACCTACGGGTATGCTGAACATACTGACATATGCAACATCTACCATTCTGATTCCTCCTTGATTGTCTTATTAGGTCGTCCAACAGCACATTGGCGCTGATGCTTAGCTGCATTAGATTGAAAAAGATGTTAGTATTCACTCGGGCTCAACTGCTCTTCATCAACCAAAGGCTGAAGCACATTGAGTTTCCTTAATGTCCGCAAAACTCTCAGCAGCGAATTAAACGAGCCAATCTCTCCTTTCTCTATTTTAGAGGAAAGAGAGATGTCTGCCGCATCAGCCAATCTTTGTTGAGTGATATTCTGTTTCAGTCTGGCAGTCTTCAAGTGGTTACCTATCCTATTAAGGA
>ERZ842401.8286-NODE-8286-length-10290-cov-6.021202_pt1 | contig 10290 bp, 10 predicted proteins | sample MGYA00521270_ERZ842401 | MGnify/ENA primary metagenome ERZ842401 (study PRJEB31892, sample SAMEA3878208) | bioreactor metagenome | biome: Moose rumen | place: Sweden | collected 2011-10 | study: EMG produced TPA metagenomics assembly of the PRJEB12797 data set... | reverse complement strand
CGCATTGGCATGGGGAGTTTTGAAGGATGTGAAGGTTTCACGGGATCTTTGGTCATTCCAGAATCTGTTACCATAATAGATGAAGATGCTTTTTGGCTGTGCACAGGCTTTGATGGAGATTTATTCATTGGGAACAATGTAATTTCTATAGGCCACTGTGCATTTGCCGATTGTTCGGGGTTCACAGGTACATTGTCAATTGGCGAATCTGTCAGTATTTTTGGCAGATGTCCATTCATCCGATGCTATTCTTTCTCACGATTGGAATACAATGCTAAGAAAAACATATCTATCGACCCCTCTCATTTACCTTTTAGTTACATGTCCACTTTTGAGCGCATTGATTTAAATATCAGCGTTGATAGTCTATACGACGGCCATTATTCTACTTTTAGCGGTTGTGCCTGTGACACATTTAACTTCAACGCTAAAAACCTTCAATTTAATTCTTCTTATCAATGTCCGATCAAGTGCCAGATAAGCGTTCTCAATATATGCGACAGCGTCACAACCATTCCACAATATCTTTTTTATGGAGTAGGAGCAAATGAAATAAACATCGGCAACTCGGTAATCACAATTGAAGACATTGCTTTTGCATATTCCGACATAACGAGTGTTACATTTGGAAACGCTTTACAATCGATTGGATATGGTTCGTTTATGAATTGTCTTTTTCTTGATGGTGTAGTGTTTCCAGAAAGCTTACAAGAGATTCAAACAGGCGCTTTCAGTTATAGTGGCGTGACTTATGCCATATTTCCCTCTTCGCTCATAAAACTAGTATTTTGTAACATCTAAATATTGCATAAAATAAATATTAATCGTATCTTTGCCGAGCGATACTCAACACGATACGATTATGCCTATACAGAAGTACGAGGTGAGCTTGTCTGCGACCGAGCGCAGGCAACTGACCAAGATTGTAAAGTCCGGCAGGATGCCTGCCAGAGCCATCCTGCGTGCCAATATCCTCCTTGCCGTAGACAAGAACGGGAAGAAGCCCATGACGGTTCAGGAAGCGGCCATAGCCTTCAACACATCCGCCACGACAGTCCAGAAGGTGCGTGCCAGCTATGGGGAGAAAGGGCTGGATGCAACCGTGAACAGGAAGAAGCGGGAGACACCTCCCGTCGAGGCCAAGGTCACGGGAGATGTCGAGGCACACATCATCGCCATGGCTTGCGGAGAACCGCCCAAGGGCTACGCCAAATGGACACTCCGTCTCCTTGCCGACAAGTCGGTCAAGCTGGGGTATATAGACTCGATCTCTCATACGCAGGTGGGGCGCATTCTAAAAAAAACGAATGTAAGCCTCACCTGAAGAAGTGCTGGTGCATTCCTTCCGGACACAGCGCGGCGTTCGTAGCTGCGATGGAGGATGTCCTGGAGGTGTACAGTCGACCGTACGACGAGCGGCGTCCTGTCGTCTGTATGGACGAAAAGCCGGTCCAACTCCTCGCCGAGGCACGAGAGGGCTACACGTCCAAGACGTCTGGCATTCGCTACCAGGACAACGAATATGTTCGCAATGGCACGTGCAGTATCTTTCTGTCCACCGAGCCGCTGGCCAGCTGGCGCTATGCCGAGGCCAAGCAGCAGAGGACGCGGACGGACTGGGCTGCGTTCATCAAGTGGTTGCTTGACGAACGGTATCCGAACGCAGAAGCGGTTGTCCTTGTATGTGACAATCTGAACACTCATAACATCGCATCCCTGTATGAAGCGTTTGAGCCGGCAGAGGCCCTACGCCTTGCCAAGCGGCTTGAAATACACCACACGCCCAAGCATGGCAGTTGGTTGGATATTGCCGAGATAGAACTCTCCGCTCTCGGTAACCAATGTCTGTCAAAACGGCGCATAGACTCCATCGATAAACTCAACGAGGAACTGGCTTCCTGGAATACGGAGCGGAATGCTGGTCAGAAGAGTGTCAACTGGCAGTTCAAGACCACCGACGCCCGCATCAAACTGAAGCACCTCTACCCAATATTGAACTTTTAAATGTTACAACGTACTAGTGGGAAGCACTATATATTTTCGTTCAAAACATCTTTTACAAGTTCATAATAATCATATCTGTTAAAGTAGAAAATGCTATCATTCATCAAAGCTATATTGTGATCAGAAGATACATTTTGTCGGACTATAGATTTTTCTTTAAATGTCTTACCAAAATCATCGCTGAATAAGATTTTTTCGTTGTAATAATATGGCCATGACTTTTCTAAGAAGAAGAATAAATACTTCTTATAAACTTGAATATTATCGGTTACATTCCAATGCTTATATGTGAATAATTCCGTTAAACAATTATCCGTATATCTATAGCAGTAGCTTGCTCTGTTGCTGTAAAAAGTTATATAAATACAGTTATTGTAAAAGTCTGTTTTTAAAGCGGATTCAAGTATCCATAAAATCTTATCTTGTTTTATGGGCAAAATACTTTTCTTTTGAGAGTATCTATTATAGGAGATTAGTTTGTCGAGTGTAATTAATAAATAGGTACTGTCATTGTATGTGTATAAGCCTCTAACCTCTTCATTTATGCTAAAACTATAATAGCTTGTATCTAAATGATTATTAAAAGCCATTAAAGTAGTGGTGTTGTTTATTGGTTCGTAATCAGCTAAATAAATATAATCCTCGCTGTAACCTGATAACCAATAGACATTGTAATAGAGCTCATTTTCGAAAACTAATTTCTTTATAATAGAATCTGTTTTCTTTTCGTACACATAAATATAATAATTAGTACTCTGCCTATCTCTGTAGTACAAATAGACAAAATCTTCATTATCAAAGTAGCGAAGTATATACCTTTTAAAGCGAATATTAGTATCAAGTATCTTTTTCTCCCACACTGATTTGTCTTTGTGACGAATGTATGAAATAAGATATGAGTCATTTGGAGCGCTGGTACCAATAAGCACATACTTGCTAGAATCAATATAAAAAACATCTGCATCAAATTTGGAAGTGTCTAAATCATAATATCCTCTATATCCTGAAGGAATATTTGTTCTGGTTCTAATAATACTATTTTCATTATGACAGGATATAAAGATAATAGTAGATATAATAAGATATGCCGCTTTTTTCATATCATGACTTACTCATCAATAACATTAATTCCCAATTGTCTGAACATGTCTGCCAAATCGTTTAGATCGCTAATAGCACTAAGCGTTAATTTTATTGGCATTATAATTATTTGCTCTTGAACATAATCTTTAATTGCTATAGCGGTTTTGGCATAGTTATCAGTTGTTTTATATTCATTCGTAAAGTTATTATATGCGAACCACCGTTTAAAGCGGTTCAGTTTAACATTCAACATTCGTAGACAGACAAAAGAATAGCAGGCACTGGGGTGGCACTTGCGGCAGAGGTTAGGCGCTATATGTAAAACGACCAAGTAAAAAGGGAACTTTCATTCGCGTGCTCGTAGCAACAGTCATCGCCTCTCGGTCGTCTGGGCCAATTTCATTTGCGGGCTTGATGTCCCAGAAGAAAACGGCCTCAGGATCGTCTTCGCCTTTAGCTGGCGATTCCCACCGAGGGCTCGGGGAGGTCCACTCCGAGGTTCTTCAACACTTCCATGTGATACTTGATGCGGGCGTTCTTCCTGCGCTCATCAACATATCCGCATCCAAGTTCGCTATAGACTACTTGATCCTTCAAAACGTAGTACACAATGGTAAGTAGCTCATGTCCAGTGGCTACAAGGGCTCTCTTCTTGCCCCGACGTGCTGCCAGTCTCTTGTATCTTTCGCCTATAAACGTGTTTTTGGTGCGGCTCGCCGCCCAGGCACATTCCGTGATTATCGCTTTGGTAGCCTTGTTCCCGTGGTTGCAATGCGAGCTTTTTTTTTACCCGCACTCTCGTTGTTCCCCGGACTCACTCCGGCCCAGGATGCGAGACTCGCCGCCGTGGGGAACACTTCCATATTCACCCCAATCTCGGCAATAAGTTCTTTCGCACCGGTCTGGTCTATGCCCGGGATGGTACATAGACGTTCTATCTCCTCCCTCACCGGTTCGCAACGGCGGTCTATCTCAGCCTCCAACTCCGCAATCTCCTCTTCAAGGCTAGCTATACTTCGACGGATGGACTTCAGCATGAACTTATGATGTTCCGTGAAGCGGCCTTCGACCGCATCGTGTATCTGTTCCTTCGTGCTCTGAAGCTTTCCGTGAGTACACAGTGATGTGAGGTAATCCGGATCTGTGTGTCCGTCAAGTATCGCGTCAATGACCTTTGTACATGTCACGCCGCTTACGTTGCTGAACACACTCGACAACTTCAGGTTCGCATCTTCCAGCACCTTCAGCATACGGTTCTTCTCCGCTGTCACGCTCTCCACCTTCTTGCGGCGATACCGCGTCAAGTCGCGAAGATCACGCTGGGCCTTGTCCGGAATGAAGCTGCCTTTCAGCAATCCCGCACGGAGCAGCTTGCATATCCACGCGCTGTCCTTCTTGTCCGTCTTGTGACCCGGCACATACTTGATATGCTGGGCATTCACCACCAGAAGCGTGAAGCCGCCGTCCTCAAGGATGTTGATTACCGGCTTCCAATACACGCCTGTGCTCTCCATCGCCACATGCGTCACTCCCAACTCCAACAGCCATTCTTTCAGTTCTGTCAAAGATCTTGTCGTCGAAGAGAACTCTCGCGTCTCACGCTTGATTCCAGTCCCATCGACCGTGGCCACAATTACCTTTTTGTGAACATCCAGTCCGCAACATCTGTCTACGACCTGGGGAAATTCAATTGCTTTGTCCATTTTGCTCGCCTATTGGTTATGTGGCCAAAGTTACGGAAATAACTTTTCATTCTCTTTGGCGAGCGTTAGCGGTCATGAGGATTTAATTGTACCTTATCGCTAATCGCCTTCCACATCGCAATGACAAAGGGCTGTATATTATCCCAAGCAAGCATTAGATTCTCAGGCTTAGGGTTAAAATCAAGATTATGAACGTAAGCATTCAGCGTATCAACACAATACGCACCTTGTCTGGCATTAAGTTCGTCTCTGATACCTTTGGCCTTTGAATCGTCAAGATAATGATTGTCGCACAGACTCTTTATCACCATATTTATCTTACTCTTCAGGTCTCCGGCTCTCGACCCACTCAATACTCCATCTTTCAAGAGACCGAAACTCTCTAAATAACAGTCAGCCGACAGTTCCAGGAACACACGCAGCATAACAGCGCTGGTATTGGGCATTGTCTGGTGTGAAACCAGCTTCAATTCATTGTAAATGCGGTTAACCCTGTCGCTCGGAATGGAGAGTGTAAGGTCTTCCGGCAAGAACATTGTTCTACTGGTGGGTCTTTCCGACAGTGAAGTCTCATTCCATCTCGACGTGTTTGATTCGGGCTTCCCTTCTTCTTCCGCTTTTGTATCTTCACCTGGGCCCCGTTGAGTCTGTGTGGAATGGCCTGTCAAGCTGAAGCCTTTTAATTTCCAAGGTTCTTCTGCTTTCTTTGTCTTATCTGGCAACTCTTCAACAGGAATTTCACTTATATATTGCAGCCTGTCTTTTTGATGGTAAATGACATTCACGTTGAAATCATCTTGAGCAAAACGCCTAACAATGGACTTTAAACCTTTTAAAACTTCGTTCCACTCATAACGAGAGGAATACTCACCATGACTATATTCGAGTCCTAAAGAAGAACGGACATCAGGAGTGCCAATAAAACGTTCCAGATTCGTGGCACTCACCTTTCCTAATAGTTCAGCAAATTCCTCCTCTCCTTCTGTTGCAGCCTTCATAAAATCTATCAGTTGCACGGCCTTGGAATCCTTGCCGGTCTTGCTGGCCAGGAAGCGGCTTTTTTGCACATTGTCCCATCTCACAGTACCTGCACCGTTCATCTCGCCCTCATGCTTTCGCTCTATCCACAGATTGGCCTCCTCCCTGCTATCCACCACCAAACACTCTATGCTCTTTACGATGTTTCCTTTATACATCTCATTCAGCTTACTATACTTTTGTTTCAGATGCAAGTTCGTCAAGATTGCAGGCTTTTTGAATAGCTTCAGGGCAGCAATCCTTCGGTTACCCTCCAGCACAATAAATCCGTTCACTCGCTCCTTATCCGGCATTACAATAGGAATATCCGAAGGATTCAGTCCGTTAACAATGATATCTCTTAACAGCACCAGCAACTTCTCCTTTTGCTCACCAGCAATAGTATTCAGAGCCTCGTTCTGCGAGCGTTGCTCTTCGTACCTCGGATTCCGCAAATCCAGGTAAAGGTTTGATAGCTTCAGTGTTAGCCTCTTCGACATACTACATTTATTTTGTAGAATTATTTTTCAAAAATACAACTTATTTATGGAACAGCAGGGAGCCTTAACACACTTTAACCCTACAACCCAAACTCTTCGGGCAACATCCCACGCTCCTTGATAATTCTGCTTATCAGTTTTTTGAAATCAGCGACAAAAGTATCAACCTCGGCTTGATGTGCCTTCTTCCAGTGTTTCATCATCCTGAGTGCGGTTGTTCCCCACACTTCTTTCGTACATTGGCTTTGAAACCAGGCCTTCGCCTTACTCCGGTCGCTCAAGTCTCCGTAATGATAGGTCTGGAAACAGTATTGCCTGCTGTAACCAGCATTGATTGACTTCCAGAACGGGTCGGTGTCCGAAAGTCCGTTTATCCAGTCTGCAATCATTTGTTCTGGCGACTTTGGTCCGGGCAACAATAATATTTTGCCGGCCACGTGATTATAGTGCTCATTCTTCTCCACATCACCGTCTAATACTACAAGACCTTCTGGAGAATAGAAACTGGGAATCCTCGCCTCTATCAGATTGATATACTCCGCACATCCCAGCTTAGCTTTCACATGCTTGATGACACTCTTATACTTCGATGGAACCATATTCCATACAAACAGCCACCCTTCACTATCTTCAGTATAGATATTCACTTTCGTATTGGGTGATTTTGCCAGTGACACGCACAGATTATTCTCTATCGTACCATAACCGACACGCTCTTTGATGGCTATATGATTGTCTTCCCTTATCAAGAACACCACATTCACTTGCCCCTTCCTTGCCCTGTTCGCCTCACATTCTTCTTGTAGCTGGCAAGCCTCCTTAATCAAGGTCAGCGAATGGGTTGTAAAGATTATCTGCACCTTCAACTTACTCGCATACGAAATCAAACTCTTCAGAATCTTGATTTGTGAGGCTGGGAACAAAGTCGTGTCCAGCTCGTCTATAGCCAGTATGCCACCTTTGTAATCGTTGGGATACTGATCCTTCAATCGCTTAAACGAGAACAATGCAAGAACAATCTTACCCAAGTTATCCTGTCCTGCAGAATTCGAACGCCAGTCATAGGTATTTGTGTTTACGCCTATTGTTTGTTTCTCTGTACCCTCCACATAGAGCGGCTGCGCTTCCTCATAGACGTTAAACAATACGTCATCGTGGAATTTTTTGTATTCCTTCCTTTCTGCCTTGGTCAGTTCCACAACGTGTGATTCATCAACTTTCTTATCTTCTCCCAATGGAAAAAGCCTTCTTAAACTCAGATACAGTACGGGATACTGTATGTAACCGGAACCTTCCTCGTGTGTACCCTTTTTCCAAAAACGTATCAGTCCCTTCTTCTTGTCTCGCCAGATGCTCGTTGCAGTAAAATCATCCATCCCGTCAAACTTCAACGTCCATTCGTGCTCTCCGGCCTTGTCAAAAGCCGGTGAAAACTTGAATTTGTTCATAAAGTCCGACCTGTAGTTGCCACCCACCAATGGCTTTTCCCCTCCCATTGGTGAACTGGGATCCAGGGTAAACATTTGGGTAAGCATACCAAGTAGTGTGGTCTTCTGAGTACCGTTCTGTCCAGCTATCACTGTCAGGTTTGTCCCTATCTTGAAAGAAACATCTCTGAACCCGCGATACTTGTGAATCTTAATTTCTTTCAGCATATCTCTCACTATAATTGAGCGTTAGTATTCTCCCTATACTTCTTGAACATCCTGACAAACACCTCTTCTATCAGCAGAAGTATCGCAAAGTTGAAGAAGTAGTTCTGTATCTAGCGTAGGCACATCTGCTGTCCTCTATCAAAGCCCTATATAAGGATTGTCAAGACTAGCCCCCCCCCAGACCGTCTCAAAAGTAGGTAACTCAACCCTCTGAGAATGCGATATTTGCCGAGACTTTGGCTATTGTCGGATGCTCGTGGAATATGCGATTCTCAGCGAGTTGACCGGGAGATATGCGGGTATATATCCGTATAAAGCGTCTTCCTCCCTGTTATTTTGCCATCCCGATCATCAGTTCGTCCATCTTCCTTAGCGTCATCGCCCTTCTTATGTTGTAGGATAGGCAGTACAGCGCCATTTCGCCCTCGGCCTTGAACATCTTCTTCAGCAGGAAGAAGCTTTCTCCGACTGTCCGTTTGATCGTCCCGAACGGGTGTTCGGACAGGCACTTCCGGTTATCCATCTTCTTTTCGTCCATATGAAGTTTGTATCGGACAACCTTCCGAGTCTCTGTGACAACCCTCGATTGCGGAGTTCCGTCATCGTTCCTGTCACCTTTCTTCCAGCCACCGACTTTCTTGATGAGGCAGTCCTTGGAGAAGTCAGCCTCCTTGAACTTGGCGGTTGTACACTTGGACTTGCACCGCTTGCAGGCCATCTTGTTGCAATACCGGATGTTCCCGTTCTTCTTCAGCGACTTGGGGCGGAGGATTTCACCTTGGGGGCAGATGACCAGATTTCTTTCCGCATCACGCACAAAGTATCCTTCATGAGCCTTCGCTATCATCTCATGAAGCGTCATCCTGGTGACTTCAGAGTCCGTCGCTTCCCTGTGACGTTTCACCACCTCCTCTACGCGGGCGTCGGAGAGGATGCTCTCCATGCTCTTGGGAATGACGCCTCCATGCAGGCAAGCTTTGATGTCAGCCGGATCCTTACTGGATGCCTGAGCATCGGTCACGGTCTCTCCGCTATACTCATATTCAATTTCCATCTCGGACGAACCGTCGTTCTGGATGACGTTAGGGATGATTCCGTTCTCAAGTGCCGCGGCCATATCCTCGGGGTCTTGATAACCTTTGTCGGCCGTAGCCTCAAGCACGTCAACGCCAAGGTCCTCTTTCACCTCAGAGGCCACCTCGGTCAGGAGGCCGTGGTCGGTAGGATGGTTCGTCATCTCGAACCCGGCTATCAGATGGCTCTCGGCATCGACGGCAGTCTGGGCGTTGTAACCAACACCAAAGCCGTTGTTCTCCTTCATCAGCCTGGCATCCGGATCCGTCAGCGACATCTGGCCGGCGCCGGTCTCCTCCAGCTCCTTCAGGTATCCCTCATAACGGGCCTTGCGCTCCTGGAGCTTGGCAAGCTTCTCTTCCAGCTCCTCGCGGGTGAACTTCCTGCCGTTCTCCTGTCCGTCGCTTTCCTCCAGTGCTGCAAGGTACTCGTCAATGTGGGCATCCAGCCTCTTCAGCCTGTCATCCAGCTTGCTCAACGTAAAGTTCCTGTCCTTGGAGTTCACAGCCGGAACTTGCTTCCGTCGATGGACACATAGTCCAGGGAGAACATGTTCAGGTCCAGACAGAACTTGTTGAACTCACGGAACATCGGCTTCATGCACTTTATGTTCTTCTTGCGGAACTCCGACAGCGTATTGTGGTCCGGTGTAAGCTTGCCGGTGAGCCACATCACTTCAACGTTGACTTTGCACTCCCGCTCCATTCTCCTGGATGAACGCGCTCCGTAGAAGTATCCGTATATCAGTACTTTCAGAAGGTCCTTGGGGTCATAGGACGGGCGGCCCATTTCTCTGGACTCCGCGCCCTGGAAGTTCAGCGCCGCCAGATTCAGACGTTCAACGAACGCATCTATGAGGCGGACCGGACTGTCTTCGGACACGTATTCGTCCAGACTCTCCGGAAACAGCAGAACTTGATCCCTGTCAATGCCTTTTTTGAATGCCATAACTTACTATCTCTTTAACTGACAGCAAGTTACAAAAATTTTTCGAGACTACAATGAATTATTTTGAGTTTCTTCATCCGCCTTTTTCGAGGCTTTCAAAAGGCTTGGACCTTAGTCGGATGACTGTCGGTCAGCTACTTTTAAGACAGTCTCCCCCTAATCCATAATCACCTTGGCGCCAGTGGCAGCTCCAGGCATGCAATGAAGCATGTAGTTGCGTGCCCTTGAAGTCATCAAAGGTATAGGCATCGAAACACTTTTCCCAAATTGCATCAGGGCTGTATGTGGCAGTATTCACCAGGCTTA
>ERZ842401.8285-NODE-8285-length-10290-cov-9.342843_pt1 | contig 10290 bp, 9 predicted proteins | sample MGYA00521270_ERZ842401 | MGnify/ENA primary metagenome ERZ842401 (study PRJEB31892, sample SAMEA3878208) | bioreactor metagenome | biome: Moose rumen | place: Sweden | collected 2011-10 | study: EMG produced TPA metagenomics assembly of the PRJEB12797 data set... | reverse complement strand
CGAAGGAGTAGATATTCTCCTGATAGCTGTCGTTGTACTGCAGGGCGATTTCCACCACGGTATCGTCCTTGGTGCCGTTGAAGTAAATCGGCTCGGGATTGATTTTTTCCTTCTTGCGGTTGAGGTGTTCGACAAAGGAGCTGATACCGCCCTCGAAATGGAATTTCTCACTCTTTAATTCCTCGCCGCGTTCATCATTCAGGACAATGGTAATGCCATGGTTCAGGAAGGCCAGCTCGCGCAGACGGTGTTTCAGCGTGTCATAGCTGTAAGTCGTCACGGAGAAAATTTCCGGGTCGGGAACAAAGTGTACACGGGTTCCCGTGATTTCCGTATCGCCGGTAACATGGAGTTTTTCTACCGTTTCGCCGCGCTTAAAGGAGATTTCGTGAATTTTTCCGTCACGCTTGACCTGTACTTCCATGGAAGTGGACAGGGCATTAACGACAGACACGCCAACGCCGTGCAGACCGCCGGAAACCTTGTAGCCGTCGCCGCCGAACTTACCACCGGCATGCAGTACCGTCAGTACCACTTCCACGGCGGGCATGCCGCTTTCGTGCATGTCTACAGGGATACCGCGGCCATTATCGGTAACGGTAATGCTGTTATCCCGATGAATCGTCACATCAATCTTATCGCAGTAACCGGCCAATGCCTCGTCAATGGAGTTATCCACGACTTCATATACGAGATGGTGCAGACCACGCTCGGAAGTGCTGCCGATATACATACCGGGACGCATGCGGACAGCTTCCAGACCTTCGAGAATCTGAATCTGCTCGGCGCCGTAGTCAGCGTCTACGGCTGTGACTTCAGCACTGCTTTCATCCGTATGGATTTCTACCCCAGAGGTATCAACACTGCCCATATCATCTTCAGGCGCAGTATTTTCTATATTCAACTGTTCATTGTCATTTGCCATGAAATCTTACGCTCCCATCCTTCTACGAAAAAATCTCGGTGGTTTCGTCCTCCGAAACATCTTTTTCCATATCCATTGTATCATAAACCATCTGCGAACGCCGCTTCAGAGTCCACGGTGATATCGCCGACAGGTAAGTTTTATCATCTGTGATGATGAGAGACTTTTTGGCCTCCTCATCATTGCGAATATCCGCAGGCAGAGTATTTTCCAATCTGCCCAAAGCCTGCTCATGAGCCAAAAAATCACTGCCGGCCCCTTTTGTGAACAGAGCATAATCATGAATGGCAATTACGTCCTTGTTGCGCACGGACATGCCATTGCCTAAATGGAGAAACATGAGTTACCTCCTCCCCAGTTTAATCACATCATAACGTCTGGGTGTTTTGTAGTCCTTGGGACGATGCATATCAAACCGCAAGGCATAAAGAGCTCTGGTAATATTATCCTCCGTAAGCTTATCCGGAGGCAGGCAGCGATAAAGCATCACCAAAGTCTTGGCCTTAATGCTGGTTTTGTCATTTACATCCGTATCGGCTGCCAATTTCTGTACCATGATGGAACGCTGTTCGTTGACCATTCTGGTTGTGCACTCCGGTACATATTTTTTTACCTCCGGATAACGGGCCCAAGGCATATCGCGCAGTACCTGACGTACTGCCGCCGTAGTCTTATCCCGCAAGTTTCTTGCACATTCATCACAGCAGGTCAGTGCCGGTTCCATCAGACGCCCACATTGCGGACATTTGCGATAATTTCGGGAAAGCTTCAGCTTTTGCCACTGCAAATGCTTGCGGTAAAGATTACTTACAGCCCTGCCAATCTCCTCATCCGCAGCCGCTTCGCCCAGTTTCTCTGCCGCTTGCATTTCGCCAGGGGATAAGGGCATCTTGCGCCGTTCACGCCCCATATGTTCATCTGCTGCCGCAGGCGCTAACCGTATCTCGTCAATGCCTTCGCTATCGGCTTTTTCCCAACGTTTTGAAAAAGCCACTTTGGCAATCATCTTCTGTCCTGCATAATTATTCACAGATTGCACAATCTGGGGCATCATCATCTGCAGCTCATTGCGCAGGGCAGAATTATCACTGTAAATATAGAGCGTATCCTTGCGAATCCCCTGCGGTGAGGTATTGCGGGCAACAAAATCCCCGACAATTTCCGGCCAATGCCATAAAACCCAGTGCATATAGTATTTTTTTTCACAGTTGCTGCCCATATGATGGATAGTCTTGCGGATAATGGTATCCGGACGTTCCAATCCCGGACTGCGGGCTTTCAGACTGCCTGCCATGACTTACCTCGTAATTTTTCCTGCCGTCACCTGATAATAGGTACCTATGCACTCCGCCGGAAAGTAAGCACCATCTGTCGCGGTAATCATGGTCTGAATCCGCTCCCGGCGAATAAAGTCCATGAGCTGACTGCGGCGGGAAGCATCCAGTTCACTCATCACATCATCCAGCAAAAGCACCGGATATTCTCCCGTTTCGGAACGCAAAAATTCCAATTCGGAAAGCTTCAAGGATAGCACGCCTGTACGCTGCTGCCCTTGAGAGCCAAAAGAGCGCAAATTAACCCCGTTGACACACAAAACAATATCGTCCAGATGGGGACCGCGCCCCGTAGAACCGCGGATAATATCGATTTGCCGATGATTTGTAAGCTCTTTATTATACCATGAAATGAGGTCGCTTGTCACGTTATCCCCATTTGCCCCGTGGATATCATAGGTAATGGACAAGTTTTCCACATTGCCGGAAATACGTCTCTGCATAAGATTGGCCAGCATATTGAGCTTCTTGACCGCTTCCAGCCGTTTCAAGGTTATTTTCACCGCACTGTCTATCAGTTGCGCATCCCAAAGCTCCAGCATCTCTGCGCCGGCCTGATGTTCCCGTATTTTTTTCAGCAGATTATTGCGCTGGGTAACGATTTTGCCATACTTGGCCAGTTCATGATAATAGGCAGGACTGGCCTGACTGATCTCCCCGTCCAAAAAACGCCGGCGCAGAGCCGGCGCCCCCTTAATGAGAAATAAATCCTCCGGGGAAAACAGTACAGTATTTAAGTTTCCTACTAACTCTTTGGGACGAATGGCGTGTTCGTTGAGGATAATCTTGCGCCGCTTGTCTCGCACGAACTGGAACTCCAGTTTATTTTCTACGCCTAAGCGGGTAAATCCCAGCTGTACCAATGCTCCCGGCTGCTCCCAACGGATGAGGTCATTATCCGAATGCGTACGATGGGAACGTCCCAGCGAAGCATAATAAACAGCCTCGATAATATTGGTTTTGCCCTGGGCATTTTGCCCCAAAAACACATTGATGCCAGAGTCAAATGTTAATTCTAACGCACTATAATTACGATAATCTTTCAGTTTTAATGAATAAATATTCATTATTACACCTGTTCAGCTTTTGACTTTGACCCGCCATGCCCCCATATCGATGATTTCGATGACATCACCATCATGGAGTTTACGGCGACGGGCCGATTCTTTTTCACCATTGCGCCGGATAAGTCCCTCTGCCAGCAAAACTTTCACTTCACCGCCAGAAGGCAGGACTCCGGCCCATTTCAAGAACTGATCCAGCTGGATTTCTTCGGTTTCAATCTCGATATCCGTGATTGTCATGTGGATAACCTCCTCAGTGTGCCGTACGCACCGGTGTAACGACATAGATAAAGGCATCATCTTTTTCTTCCCGGATAGTCATAGCAGCCAGCGGTTTGGTCAGCCGCAATTCACAGTTTTTGCTGTCGATAATCTTCATCACATCCGTGATGTACTGAGCATTGAATGCAATGGTTATCTCCGGGCCTTCAATCGAAGCGGATATGGTTTCTTCAGCGTTGCCGATATCCGGATTGTTGGAGGTAATATGCAGCTGGCCATGGGAAAATTCCATCTTGATGACATTGTAATCACCGGCACGGGAAATGAGGGAAACGCGGTCTACCGCAGCGTTGAATTCCGCAGAATCCAATACGACCAGCGTATCATGACTGGAAGGAATAACGTAATTGTAATCCGGATATGCCCCTTCAATCAGACGCGAAGTCATGTAGATATTGTCAAAGGCAAAGCTGATTTGATTGAAATTGCAGCTCACCTTTACATCAGTGGGGATATCTGAGGTCATATTGTGGAGAAGTTCCAGCAAAATATTCGCCGGAATGATTACTTTGATATTGCCCAGCGTCTCGGCAAACTGCTCGTATTTCACAGCCAGTCTGTGCATATTTGTAGCAGCCATGGTGACTTTTTTGTCCGCAACTTCCAGATAACAACCGGTAAATACCGGACGGGATTCATCTTTGGAGCAGGAAAATACCGTTTTCTTAATCAAAGAACGCAGAATATTATCCTTGATGGTGAATTGAACATTGCTTTCGATCTCTTTGACTGTTGGGAATTCCGCTGCATTCATGCTGAGCAGAGTAAAACTTGCCTGATTGGATGTGATATTGATGATTTTCTCGGTACGATTATAGGTAATGGTCAGACTATCCCCAGGCAACTTGCGGATAACGTCTAAAAAGTAACGTCCGCTGACTGCAATTTGGCCAGGTTCTTCAATATCTACGGGTATACGGCAGACCATGCCGATTTCATTATTGGTGGCGTGAAGTTCCAATATGCCGTTTTCTGCTCTCATAAATATACCGGCTAATATTGGTGTCTGGGGTTTCGATGAAATGGCTTTGGAAACAATGGATAGGGCATTGGTCAGCTCTGATTTAGGGCAGGATATTTTCATGGGGCAGGGTCCTTTCTTTTTTTTATTATGACTCTAAAAATATATAAATAAATAGCCGTAGTAGTAGTAGGGCCTGTGGAAATGTGGAAAAGTCTGTGAGCAGTGCAATTTATCTACAAACAGCTTGTTAATAACGTGTCGATAACAAGAGCAGTGTTTATCCACATTATCCACGGAATAAATCACAGCTTTGGATTATCCACATTTTGCTAACAGGAATTAAGCATTCATTTCCACAAAGTTATCCACGCCCTCATTGTGTATAACGAGGGCGTGGACTAATCAGACCTTCTGTATACGGTCAATAAGTTCGTTTAAGATACCGCTGAGACGGTTGTCCGTTTCCTTATCCTGATTGATTTTGTCGTAGGCATGGATAACGGTGGTATGATCGCGCCCGCCAAAGAACTGGCCAATCTGGGGCAGGGAGGTTTCCGTGAGATCACGGCACAGATACATGGCAATCTGCCGCGGATAAGCGATATTGCGGGTACGCTTCTTGGAATGAAGATCTTCGATTTTTATTTTGAAATAGGAGGCTACAATTTCCTGAATAACATCCATTGTGACTTCCTTGGCTTTGCCGTTGGGGAAAATATCCTTCAAGGCTTCTGCTACGAGTTCGGTGTTTACCGCGCGTTTGGTGAGTGAGGCGAAGGCTACAACGCGGGTAAGTGCGCCTTCCAGCTCACGGATATTGCTGTCAATGCGGCTGGCGATATAAACCATTACATCATCAGGAACACTGAAATGGTCGCTCTGTGCCTTGTTTTTGAGGATGGCGATGCGCGTTTCCAAATCCGGTGCCTGGATATCTGTGGTAAGTCCCCATTCAAAGCGGGAACGCAGGCGTTCTTCAAGGCGTTCCACTTCGCGGGGCGGTCTATCGGACGAAATGATGACCTGTTTCTGGGCATCATACAGCGTATTGAAGGTATGGAAGAATTCTTCCTGCGTACTGGTTTTGCCGGAAATGAACTGAATATCGTCAATCAGCAGAACATCAATATTGCGGTATTTCTGGCGGAATTTATCCGAGGTACCCTGTTGGATGGCCTGAATGATTTCGTTGGTAAATTGTTCACTGGAGACATATAACACCCGCATTTCGGGATGATTCTTGAGTACGCGGTTGCCAATGGCATGCATGAGATGAGTCTTGCCAAGACCTACGCCGCCATACATAAAGAAGGGGTTATAGGTTTTGCCCGGTTTATCCGCCACGGCCATGGCAGCGGCATGCGCGAAATTATTGGATTTGCCTGTGACGAAGGTATCGAAGGTGTATTTGGGATTCAGCGAAGAAGTGTCACCGGGAGCCACGATGGGGATATCGATGGTGGTTTTTCTGGTTTCTGCTGAAGTAGTGTCATCCGGGAACAATGAACCCTGATCCGGATTTTCTTTTTTGCCGGAGCGGGAGACAGGTTGTGGTTCTTCGTCGGAGGGCGTGCTTTCCTGTACGGTCAGTACGACTTTTTTGGGGATGCCAAAAACGGCCTTAGCGGCATCCTCAATGAAAATAAGGTATCGCTCGGCGATCCATTCCTTAGCCATTTCCGTCTGGGTGCCAAGTTCAAGTGTTTCTTCGGTCAGGGAGATAGGCTCAACCGGATTTAGCCAATTGTAGGCTGACGGACCAACCAGTTCTTGTTCTTTCATCTTGTCCAGAATCTGTGCCCAAACAGCCTGTAGCTGTGTTTGCTCCATATTAGAAAGTTCCTTTCTGCGTATAAAGTATGATAATATTTTTGTCCACAGGTGTATAAGTTTATCCACATAATTATCCACAGCTGTGGATAACTGAAGGTTTCCTCAAGGGATGAGGCGGGAAAAAGGGATAAAAATGCGGGAGTCGAACCCTCCCGAAAATCAAATCCTGTGAAGTTATCCGCAAAATTACCAACAATATCTTACCAAAATCACACAGAGTTATCAACAATTTTTCTGTGGATAGGTGCAGATTTTCTAAAATTATCCACAATCAGGGATGAAAAAAGCGTGGATATTATATTGACACTGCCCAAGGCTTAGGCTATAATTCATAGTGATTCTTAGTGCGAGGGTGACCTTTTACTAAAGATATGACGCAGAATTTCTGAAATCAGAATAATACCAGTTTAAGGAGGTGTATACCGAATGAAAATGACTTTTCAGCCGAACAACCACTGGAGAAAGAAGACCCATGGCTTCCGTGAGCGCATGAAGACGAAAGGTGGCCGTCTCGTTTTAAAGAGAAGACGCCAGCGCGGCAGAAAGAAGCTTTCGGCATAAATTTTAAAGCAAGGTCACTTTGGTTAGTGACCTTTTTCTTTGATTACTAACGTTGAGTTTTGAGATAGATTTTGGTGAATTTAGGTATGTTTGAATTACCGAGACGGCGGATGCTCAAGCGCCGTAATGACTTCCAGCGGGTTTACCGCAAAGGCAGGTCGCTGGCTAACCGCTATTTTGTCCTCTATGTTTTTGAGTCGGATGAGTTAGCGGGAAAAGTTGGTTTTGCTGCTGGCAAGAAACTGGGATGTGCAGTAAAGCGCAATCGGGTAAAAAGACTCTTGCGGGAAGTTTATCGCTTGCACAGCTCTGAGCTTAGGCCGGGAATTGCCCTGCTGTTGGTGGGCAGACAGGCTATGCTCAATGTAAAATGTCCGGCAGTGGAGAAGAGTTTCCTCTCTTTGGGCAAGAAAGCCGGGATTTTCCGGTGAAGAAATTTTTGCTGCTTCTGATATGGGGCTATCAAAATTTTGTTTCTCCATTGAAACCGCCGACTTGCCGTTATATTCCTACCTGTTCGGAATATGCGCGCATTGCTATTGATAAATACGGGGCATGCCGAGGCGGCATGCTGGCAATAAAGCGCATCCTGCGCTGCCATCCCTTGCATAAGGGCGGTTATGACCCGGTACCATAGATGATTTAGATTTGTTGTTAGATTAGGACGTGATGGATTGGAATTTTTTAGCACTATTTTTTCACCGATTGAAAGCCTCTTGCGCTTTGTGCTGGAGACGCTCTTTGCTATTACCAGTGCGGCAGGTTTTGCCAGCTATGGCTGGGCAATTATTCTCTTGACGATTATTGTCAAGATGGCTCTGTATCCGCTGACGGTGAAGCAGGTCAAGTCCATGAAGGCCATGCAGGAACTGTCGCCGAAGATGAAGAAGATTCAGGAAAAATACAAGGACAATCCGCAGATGATGCAGCAGAAAATCGGCGCTCTCTATAAGGACGCCGGGGTTAATCCGCTGGCCGGCTGTCTGCCGCTCCTTATCCAGATGCCGATTCTCATGGGCATGTATTATTCTCTGTATAATTTCAGCTATCCTACGCCGGAGTCGGCTTACTTCCTCTGGATGACCAGTATGTCCGACCCCGACCCGCTCTATATTCTGCCGGTGCTTTCGGCGCTCACAACGTTCTTGCAGCAGAAAATGACCACAACGGACAGCAATAATCCGCAGATGAAGGTGATGATGTTCATTATGCCGCTGTTTATCGGCTGGATCAGCATTAACTTCCCCTCAGGGCTGGTACTTTACTGGGTAACCATGAACGTTGTACAGATTGTCCAGCAGTGGTGGATGTATCGCGGTGACAACACCGCACCGAAGAAGGAGGCTGCCTAATGGCACAGGTAGTTGAAGTAACGGGCAAGACCGTGGCAGAGGCTTTGGCCGCTGCTGTGCAGCAATTGGGCTGCAGTGAAAATGATGTGGATTATGAAGTCTTGAGGGCTCCCTCTAAGGGCTTTCTGGGATTTTTCGGAAAACCGGCGAAATTAAAAGTTACGCGCAAGGAAACTGCTGTGCAGAGTGCAGGCGTTGAAAAAGTGGCAGTGACTGAACCGTCTGCAAATGAGCTTGCAGAAGAAAAGGCCTTTTTCAAGGACAGCGCTGCTCCTACGGTTCCGGTTGCGGAGCAGCTGGCGCGGGCAGAGAAGTTCCTGCGGGAAGTCTTTGCCGCAATGAACATTGATGTTATCTGGCAGCAGACGGAAGGTGAAGATGGCGTTATCTTCAACCTTGAAGGTGAGAATCTGGGGATTCTTATCGGCAAACATGGTCAGACCTTGGATTCGCTGCAATATCTGACCAATCTTGCCGCTAACCGTGGCGTGGCGGAAGGCCGTGTGCGCATTATCATCGATATTGAAGGCTATCGCGCCCGCCGTGAAGAAACGCTTATGCGGCTGGCCGGTCATCTGGCGGAAAAAGCCTGCCGTATTGGTGAGGAAGTTCATCTGGAACCCATGAACCGTCATGAGCGCAAGATTATCCATATGGCATTGCAGGATAATCGCCGGGTAAGCACCTATAGTGCCGGGGATGAACCCCGCCGTTATGTGGTGATTGTTCCCCGCCGCCGCCGTTCCCGTCGTCGTGATTATGAAGCGCAGGAACGCTACAACGAAGATTAATAAGCATTAGCTAAGAGAGCTGTGAAAGGGCTGTCTCATTATTGAGGCTGCCCTTTTACTATTATCGAGTAGGTGAGATTATGCAAGGAGATACGATTAGTGCTATTGCCACCGCCCAGGGTGAGGGCGGCATCGGCATTATCCGTCTGAGCGGAGAACGGGCGATAGCGATAGCCGATAAGATGTTTAAGCCTGCCAGCGGCAGAACGCTTAACGCGTATGAAAGTCATCGGGCGGTCTATGGCAGGATTGTGGACGAGGATGGACAGACCGTAGACGAGGCTATGGCCCTTATCATGAAGGCACCGCATTCCTATACCAGGGAAGATGTAGTGGAACTGCAATGTCATGGCGGCGTTATGCCCCTGCGCAAGACCTTGGCGCTTACTTATCAGCATGGCGCAAGACCGGCTGAGGGCGGTGAGTTTACCAAGCGGGCATTCCTCAATGGGCGTCTGGATTTGTCGCAGGCACAGGCGGTTATGGATATTATCACGGCGAAGACCGACCGTTCCCTGAAAATGGCAGCAGGGCATTTGAGCGGAGCTTTTTCAGCAAAGATAAAAGAATTCCGGCATGAGATTTTGGGACAGATTGCGCACTTGGAAGCCGCCATTGATTTTCCCGAAGATGAAGTAGATGATGTGGTAACGGAAAAAGTAGCAGAAAAAGTGGTTGAGGTACGCAACCATATAGCCAAACTCCTCAAAACCGCCGGCACAGGCCGTATTCTGCGGGATGGACTCATGACGGCTATCGTGGGCAAGCCCAATGTCGGCAAGTCCAGTCTCTTAAATGCTTTATTGCAGGAAGAACGCGCGATTGTTACGGACATTCCCGGCACTACCCGCGATTCCATTGAGGAATACGCTAACGTGGGCGGCGTTCCCCTGCGGATTATCGACACCGCCGGTATTCGTGCCACCGAGGATGTGGTCGAAAAAATCGGCGTGGAAAAGGCCCGCCAGATGGTTAGCGATGCTGCTTTGGTACTGGCACTCTTTGATGGTTCAAGGCCTCTTGACAGCGAGGACGAGGAAATCCTTTCTCTGCTCGCGGGGCAGGACGCGATTGTCCTGCTCAACAAGAGCGATTTACAGCCCGTACTTACAGCCGCTGCCTTATCCGTCAAGGCGCAGGTTCCCGTTATTGAGATTTCCACCAAGGAAAATCATGGTCTGGAT
>ERZ842401.8284-NODE-8284-length-10291-cov-5.795428_pt1 | contig 10291 bp, 12 predicted proteins | sample MGYA00521270_ERZ842401 | MGnify/ENA primary metagenome ERZ842401 (study PRJEB31892, sample SAMEA3878208) | bioreactor metagenome | biome: Moose rumen | place: Sweden | collected 2011-10 | study: EMG produced TPA metagenomics assembly of the PRJEB12797 data set... | reverse complement strand
TTTAGGAAATTTTCGCTTGATAATAGTCGGGAAATTTTCGCTTGATAATCACATTGATACACTACGTAAAATTGACTTTTTTATCTTTTTTTGATATAATATGTCCTCAATTAAGGGGGGATTTTGTGTGAAAGATGCTTTACTAGAATTAAAGAAAGTTTTAAAGAGCGGTCCCATTACAAAAGAAGAATTTAATAGTTTGTTAGTTAAATACAAATTGGATTCTGATGCTATAGAAGAAATTACTGATTTTGTATTTGAAAACAATATAGTATTCAAGAGAAAAGAAGAAGTCATAAATGCTAAAGACAATGATATTACTCTAAGTGATCTTGAAAACATTGAAGAAATATCTGAAGAAGAACTAAAAAGTGTTGATAAAATCAACATTGATGAAATTTTTAGTTCTGATGCTAGCACACTTCGTCTATATCTTAATGAAATTGGTAAAATTCCATTATTAACTTACGAAGAAGAAAAAGAAGTAGCTAGTAAGGTAGCGGCTGGTGATGAAGAAGCTATTAAAAAACTAATAAATTCTAACTTAAGATTAGTTGTCTCAGTCGCAAGACGTTATACTACTCGTGGTATGGACTTCTTAGATTTAATTCAAGAAGGTAATATTGGATTAATGAAAGCTGTAGAAAAGTTTGATTTATCTAGAGGTTTTAAGTTTTCTACTTATGCCACTTGGTGGATTAGACAAGCGATAACTCGTGCTATCGCTGATCAAGATAAAACTATTAGAATACCTGTTGCAACGAATGAAATACTAAGTAAAATTAATCGCCTTAGTAAAGAGTATGAGCTTGAAAACTGTGGTGCAACAATGCCAGATGAAGAATTAGCTGCTATTATATATACTAATAATCGTAATTTACCTAAAATTGATAAATTTAATCCAAAAAAAGGAGAAATGTTAGTTGAAGGAAAAAATTCCTTTAATAAAGAAGTAGAGAAATTAACCGCTTCAAGAATAGCTGAAAGAATCGCAGCTATTAATGCACCTTACTATAAAAAATTAGCAGAAGACACTGACAAATTAAAAGAAATTAGAAGACAAGTTTATTTAGTTGATGCCCTTTCATTAGATTTACCTATTGGTGATGATGAAGACACCTTCATAGGAGACTTCGTAATTGATGAAAAAAATAGTACTGAAGATATTGTAGACAATATAATGTTACGCAAAGTTCTTATGAATTTATTAGATGAAGTTTTCAAAGATGATCCTAGAACTAAAAAAGTTTTAATTGAACATTTTGGTTTAGATGGTAACGATATGAAAACATTTGTCCAACTAGGAAAAGAATTTGGTGTCACTAAACAAAGAGTTAGACAAATAGAACTAAGTGGTCTTAAAAGACTTAGAAAAACTTCTCGTTCTAAAAAAATAAGAGATTATTATGAATAATCTCTTTTTTTATTATAAATTATTTTTCTTTACAAGCTTCTTATCTTTGTTGTGGTTCTTCATTAGAATTGAATTTAATTGTTTTTTTAATTTGTCACAATTTAGATCATAATAAAATGCTCCATCACTGCATAAAGCCACTTCATAATCTTCCATTGCTTCTATAGGTTTTACAATTATTGGTATTTCTTCATTATCAGCAATATTTTCTCTTTTTCTAATTAAATCACTATACCACAAATCATGAACACTAATTGCATAAGCAACTCCATCATAACCTACTACTGCACAATATTGTCTTGGATCAGCATTCTCTAATTCATTTATATCTATATCGTTTGACCAAATAGCACGTAAAATTCTATATTCATCAATTTCATTGCCATCACAATCATATCCTAATACATAATCCATATATTCACCTCATTTTCTTTAAGCTTTTTACTCTTACTTTTACATCTTCTTCTGTATAACCATCATATTTAGGCGCCCGATCTAATTCTTTTATTTGCAAATCATCCCAAAACTTCATTTTTAAGTGCTGAGTAGCAATTCCTCTAGGAGTATTTATTCCTGCGATAAAGTCACCATCAAACATAGGATCATTTTCTTCATCAAAATGTTTTTTTGATTTCCAAGATATATCCGGATTAGAATTAAGAGTAGCAATAAACCAATAATTCCTCATTTCTTTATAATCACTAATAGTATGATATCCATCACTTATTTCATTAACACTTAAACCATTTTCTCTCAATTCCTGTATTGCGTTATTAATTTCCTCTATACTTAACATTTAATCCCCCTGAATGTTTGTAATTTCTTTATAACTATGCTAATTATGGCATAAAAGAGTAGATTACTCTACTCTATCTCCTTGAAATACTACTGATAATTTCAAAACTATTATCATGATTAAAATATTCTTCCTTATTATTATAAAAACTTATTCCATAAACTGTTTCCCCAATTGTTCCGGCCCTATAGCTTATACTAGTTTGAAGAAAATAAGGCTTTTCCTTCTTCTCGTATTCAATCGAATATCCTCGTAAGTCTTTATCCAAATAATAAAAAGTATCATAAGATGGAACTGTAACGTTAGCATATGTTCTAGCAATATAATTTATCTTAATATCATCACTACTAGTAAAAATATTTTGCTTAAAATATTTGTGATTTTCATAAAATTTTAATAAATCAATTGAATCACGAATATTATACTTTTCAAGTAAACTATAAACATCCATCCAAGGAAAAACTGTACTATTAATTCCTAAATGTTCCATATTACCTATATCTATTGGTACACTTCTATTACATACTAATATCATAGCATCAAATGTTTCTCTATCTTTTAATCCTTTTACATATGGTTCACATTCATTTACTACATAGTTACTTTTTGCACGATCAGTAACTAATTCAAATTCATCTGGAATATATATATCTAACTTTTCATCTAAAGCAATCTTGTTAGCCATATTATTATTACTAATCTGAAGTGTTTTTATACTTTGATTAAATGGAAAAGAATTTTTCTCATGAGTAATATTATCTCTATAATAAAAATACGTAATAAAAGTTTTATATAATATATAAATAAGAATTAGTATAATTATAAATATAATAAACTTCTTAATTTTTTTGTTTCTCTTCTTATTATTATAGTCAATAGTACTAACAATATTTTCTTCTAGTTTCTTTTGATAATTATCTTCCGTAAGTTTCTCTCCTGATAATAGTTCATTAATAGATACATTTAATTCTTGACATAAATCATTAATTATTGAATAGTCTGGCATACTATTACCATTTTCCCATTTGGATATAGTTCTATTACTTACCCCTAATTTTTCAGCTAATTCTAACTGACTTAATTTTTTTTCTTTTCTTTTCTCTTGAATAAATTTTCCAATTTTTTGTTGGTTCATATTTCTCCTCCTTATAATAGAAGATTAACAAAAATAATTATTTAAAAACAGGAACTATCCGTGGAATTTCTATTTTTTTAATTATACTATACTTTAATAAATTAAAAAGCACCAACAAGGTGCTTTTTAAGATTTCATAATTATTTATTTAGTAGCTCTAAAAATATAATAAACTGTTTTGTTACTTAGTTTTAATTTATTATTACTAACTTTGGTTATTCGACCTCCATAGCCACTACCGTGTGCTGCTTCGGCAGCTTTACCATTACCTAAATAAATCCAAACATGCCCACCTTTTCCTTTATTTCGATAGTATAAAACATCTCCTCTTTTTAAAGATGATTGTTTGCCATCAAAAGCAATTCTAGTGAATCCTAGTGCAGCCATCTTACTTTTTGTATATTCGTCTTTACCTGAATTAGGTAATAATGTAAATGAAAATGTCTTACCTAAAGCTTTTACTACGCAAGTTCTAGCAAAGTGGCAGCAACAAGTACCTGCCGCTACACTTTTATCACTACTATTTTTAAAATTAGGCCAAAATTTTCTATAATCTTTCAAAAATTGTTTAGTTCCTCCACCACCATCAAAGCGACAATACTTGATTTTAGGCGTTCCCTCTGGCCATGCGTAGTATTCAGCAGCAGAGGCAATTCTTTCAGCAAGTTCACCATTTGGATTATATGTACCACTACCATCAGTACTTTTGGCATCACCATACTCATAACCATCAGGATCTGAAATTATTGATTGGCTTTTTTCATTATATGGATTAATATAACTAGGACTTAAATTAGGCTTACTAATATTCTGTTTCCAACAAGCACTAATTTCAAAACTATCATCTGCAATCAACATAAAAGCATTGACAATAGTAGGTATCATGAATAAAACAACTAATGCAATAAGACTATTTCTAATCTTCTTGGGAACTTTTTTATCATCAGGACTTTTCATTAACATCGTAAAATTAATCGTTAAACTAATAACTGCAAGTAAAGGGCCAATAATCCAAATTAAATTTAATATATTCTTAAAATAATATAATATAATTCCCAATGTTGCATTATTACAATCCATTAACATCATCATAATATCACTCTTTCACTATCTATTTTATCATACTAAATTATATTTGTTAAAAAAAATTACTTTTACAAGAGAATTATATATTTCATTATTTCACCTCTTTAGAAATGTAATTTTTCTACTACTTCTATTTCTGTATTAGCTAATTCTTCTTGCAATTCTTTTCCATAACTTGGATTTCCTATTATCGAACCATAATGAATAGGAATTACTACTTTAGGATTAATTTTTCTTACTAATTCAGTTGCTTCAATAACATCCATAGTATAATAACCACCTATTGGAATAAATGCTATATCACAATTAACAGCTTCTGCTTCTTCTGTCCTGTCAGTATCACCTGCCACATAATAAGAAATATTATTATAAGTTATAATGTAGCCTAACCAATTATTTCCTCTAGGATGAAAATTCTTATCAAGATTATAGGCTGGAATAGTTTTAATATTAATATTATCAATAATTACTTCTTCATTAGGATTTAAAAATATGTAATCCTTAAAACTAATTGTTCTAATATCTTCTTCCATTGATTTAGGAGCTACAATAATTGTATTTTCATTTTTTACTTTATTAATCGAATTAATATCAAAATGATCATAATGATCATGGGTTATAAATATCATATCTGCATCATTAGAATTATCTTCTATTTTAAATGGATCAAAATAAACAATCTTATCAAGTATTAACTTAATACTACTTTGTGTATTAACTTCAATATTATTAGTATTCATAATATCACTTCCTCTATAGTAATATTATACCATAATTATCTTCATATAAAAAAAGTGGAATTAACTTCCACTATAATTATACATAATCCATTGACTATTAAAGTAACTACTATTGGTAACAAAGTATGTAAATTTATAACCACTATTTGTTGTAAATTTAATAGCATCTTGTGTACTAAATGAATTAATTGCCGTACCTACTGTATATGTTCCGTCTTCATCAATATTTCTAAGGTCTCCTGAAGATTGTTCAAAATTAGTTTTAATATGGAATACTCCTTTTGGCTTTAATGTAATAGTTCCATATAAAGGTACTCCATCTACTCCACCTTCTGGTACTGATGTGGTATAAGTACCATATTTCAAATGCTGACTACCTACAGTTAATCCTTTTGCATATTCAGCAGCTTCTGCTTCCTTAGCTTTTCTTTCTTCATCAGCTTTTATATCAGCTTTTGCCTTTTCAATATCTTGTTGTGTTTTTTCTATTAATTCTATTTGTTCTTTAACGACTTTTTCAATAGCCTTTGTTAATAAATCATTAAGTTCTTTATATTCATCTTTTCCCTCAATAACTTCTTCTCTTAATTTGATAGTATCCATACTTTTTTTATAAGTAAAGTATTCTGGTTTCACATCTGTATCAACTAATTCACTAGCTGCTTTATCATATTCAATCGTTTTTCCATCTAAAGTCTTTTGTGTTACTTTTCGGTCATCTCCAAAATATTCAATATGCTCTCTAGTAGTATCTTTTTCTCTTTTTTCATAAAGTTCTTGAGATAATTGTTTATATTCATCAGAACTATAATCTGTTAAACCTCTTTCTTCCATAGCTTTAACAACATTATAATTATCATAATCATATTTAACAGTATCAAGAGAAGTATATCCTTCAAAACCTTCATTAGCAGTATGAATATAATACTTATATTCTTTCTTATTAATATTATAATATAGTTTTACTTCTGCAATATCTGCTGAATAACTGGTTAAAAACTTAACTGAGTTATCTACGATACCAAAAATATTAACTGTTTTACAATCATTCTTATCACATTTAGAATCATTTCTAACTACCATCATTGGATCATCCATACTCTTTGTTTGAACAAAGCTAATCTCAGACTTTTCTTTTAGAGATTGATTAACTTTTTCTGCTTTACTCTGCTCTTTTAAGAACTCATAATATTTATCTGTCCATTCACTTCCTGTAGTCTTGTTTTCTAAAGAATGTCTATATACAAAATAACCAATTATTCCAAGTAATATAACTATTACTATAGATAAAATAATAATTATAAGATTCTTTTTTGATAGCTTTTCTTTTTCTTTCTTTTTCTTTCTTTGTCTTTTTGTTTTCTTTTTACTCTCTTCCATTGTACTCCTACTTTCTTAATATTTTTTCAGAATAATTATAGCACAATTTTTGAATTTTTAATAAAAAATATGTAGTTTTTTGTTTACATATTTTTTATTAGTAACAAAGTTAAATTTTTCTCTTTAGATTGACATCTTTCTTTAATTTTATAGCTACTACTCCATAAGTATTTTGTTTTTCTTTTGGATAAAATCTTTCTAAATCATTTTCTAATTTATCTTTTTCAACAGATTTATCAGCCAAATAAGCTATCTCGATATTATTAAATAAGTCTTTAAAGTCTTTATAATATTCTAAATCTTCTACTTCTAATAACATTTTTTCTTCTAATAAAGGTTCTTTTTGGAATTCGATAAAGTCTCCTACTTTAATCATTTGTCTTTTTTCATCATTTAGACGTATCTCATATTTTTTTGTACCAAACTTTATATAATTAAAATACTCTTCTTGTAGTTTCATTATATGCTTCATTGTATCACCTACTTTTCATTAATAATTCTATTAATATCTTTATTATTTACAATTACTAATTTATCACTATACTCTTTTAGTTCCTGTATTTTTCTTTTTTCTTTCTTATAATATGAATTAACTGTTGAAAGATAATAAATCCATTGACTAAATACAGGGGGATGATTATATCTTTCTTTTCCTAATCTTTGTTTTATCCATCTTTTAGATACTCGGTAATAAGATTTCCATCTTGGTAATTTTATATAATAAATAATATCTGCTTCACTACGTCCTTTTTTAAATTTACTTCTTCCTACATCTTCCATAACCCAAGATTTACTTTTTAATATTTTATTAAATATTTTTAATGCCTCTTCATCAGTTCTTTTAATATTACCATGTTCATCATCCCAAGATACTTTATCAAGTTCATAATACTTAATATTATATTTCTTAGATAATGCAGTTGCGAAAGTAGTTTTTCCACTACCTACAGGACCAATAATATAGATTTTTTTTAGCATAATAATCACCTCATTAAATTGTATCACAAAAGAGTAGATTTTAATATCTACTCTTTGTTTAAAAAAATAATATTCTTGTACTATTTAATAATAGAATAATTAAAATAGCTACATAAAAAACAAATTTAATAATGGGAAAAGCATTAATCTTTCCTTTTAATTTAACTGAAACTGAAATAATTGAAAAGATAGTAAATCCTAAAGCAATAAAATAAAGTATTGGACTATGCCCTTTAAATAAAGCAAAAGCAGTTAGTCCTTGGACAATTCCAACTATAAAAGTAACTAAGCCCATTGTTCTAGTAAACTTATCCATTTTATTTGAATCTTTAAGCTTTTTAACAAACTTCTCTGATAACTCTAAAGGGTTTAATTTCTTTTTACCTGACATATAAATTAAACCTGTCACAATACTAAAAACACATAATACACTATAAAATACCCCACATAATATAACTAATAGATTATTCATATTGCCTCCTATGAGAATAAAGTCTCTTCTTTCTTATATTGTTTTGATATATAGAATAAGATAGCTACTATATAAATAATTGTTGAAGCAATTATAACTAATAATGATTGGTAATTTATATTATTAATAACTATATCATTTAGTAATGCACTACAATTAGCTATTGGAATTAAATTAAATATAAAATTATCTATTTCTAAGAAAGTTAAAAAGTAAGGAATTATTGGTAATAAAGTAACCATTTGAAGAGATGATTGAGCTTCTTTATAAGACTTTGATTTACCAGCTAAAGCCATACATACTCCACTAGATAAAAGAGCTGTTAAAAAGATTATTACTATTACTAATAGAATTGAAGTAGTATTTGTTGTAAAAACAATATCTTTATATGAATCAAACATTTCTTTACCATAATGGAAAGCTGGAAGAGCTAATAAATAAGCAACTACTCCTCCTATAAAACCTAGAATCGTTGTAGCTAAATATTTACCAACAACTAATTCTGAACTCTTTATTGGAAAAGTTAAAATAGTTTCTAATGTACCTCTTTCTTTTTCACCAGAAGTAGCATCTATTACGACTACTACACAGACCATAACAATAATCATTGTTATATAAGCTATTACTAGACTAAAAATAGTTTTTGCCATTAAATCAACTTCAGTTTCTGTTAGAGATTCTGTCTCAACAGTAATATTATTAAATACTTTATTAGGATCAACTTGGTTTTCTATTAAGTATTTGTTTGCTAAAACTTTACTATATGATTCTAAATATAAATTAGCTATTGATAAAATAACTTCTCCACTATTTTCTGATTCATCTACATAAATAGTATATTTATTATTATCTTTGATAATATAGCCTTCTATTTCACCATTACTATAAGCTTCTTCTAAAGAATCTTTATTATCAAACTTTTTAAAATTAAGATTACCTAAGTCATCAACAATACTCTTTTCTTCACTAGTTAAACTATAATTAACTCCAACATTATAATTAGATTCACTCACTGTATCAAATAGAAATCCAAAAAGTAATATTACTAATGGGATTATTAATGGATAAATAATTAATTTATGAAGTGACTTTTTATCTCTAATAATTCCTCTTAATTCTTTAAAGATAGTTATCTTAATATTATTCCAATTCATTGTTAGAACCTCCTATCAATTTAAAAAAGGCATCTCTAATATTAGTTGTCTTAGTTTGTTTTACTATTTCCTTAGGAGTACCAGTTGCGATTACTTTACCTTTATTTAATAAGATAACTCGATCACAAATATTTTCTGCTTCTTCCATATAGTGAGTTGAATAAATAATACACTTACCTTTAGCTTTTTCTTCTTTAATAAAATCTAAAATAATTTGACTAGAAATAATATCAAGACCAGATGTAGCTTCATCTAAAATATAATAATGTGGATCATGTAGGACACATCTAGCTACACCAACTCTTTGAGTTTGTCCAGTAGATAGACTACCTATCTTTTGATTTTTAAATGACTCCATATCAAATCTTTTGACTACTTCTTTAATCCTTTTTTCAACTATATTTTTATCCATTCCATAATATCCAGCACACATTCTTAATAATTCAACACATGATATATCTTTATATAATTTTGTATTACCAGATAAGAATGAAATATTCTTTTTTATTTCAATTTCATTTTTACTATACTTTTTATCATCAATCACTACTTCACCTTTAGTTGGCTGCATTATTCCTGCTAGTATTCTAAGAAGAGTTGTTTTACCTGCTCCATTAGGTCCTAATAAACCAACTATTTCTCCATCATTAACTTCAAAAGAAATATTATCATCTGCTTTAAATTTAATATCTTTACCTTGACTATTTTTCTTAGTAAATTCTTTTGACACATTCTTTATCTCAATCATATTACTTACCTACTACTTTCTTTCTAAATGTAAGAATTATTAAAATATAACAAACTGTTTTAGGTAACATAAACATTCCTAGAATTGGAATAGAAGCTGCTCCTACAACTACTGGTATATAGAATAAAAATGATAACAATACATAGAGCCAAATGTTTTTAAAAGTAATATCTTTTTCTCTTTTATCAAAATATAACTTTATAATTAATAATCCTAGTATTACAAAAGGAATATTTCTAATAATTCCTATTGTAAGAGTTCCATTATTAGTTAACCAATTATTTTGTGGTAATAAACAAAGTAAAATTCTAATTATTGATAATCCCCAGATACTATACTCAATATTTTTATTATTATATTTATAGTTTTCTTTATAAATATAAAACAT
>ERZ842401.8283-NODE-8283-length-10295-cov-4.555273_pt1 | contig 10295 bp, 9 predicted proteins | sample MGYA00521270_ERZ842401 | MGnify/ENA primary metagenome ERZ842401 (study PRJEB31892, sample SAMEA3878208) | bioreactor metagenome | biome: Moose rumen | place: Sweden | collected 2011-10 | study: EMG produced TPA metagenomics assembly of the PRJEB12797 data set... | reverse complement strand
CTCGTGGCGCTCGCCCGGATAGAAGAATTGGTTGGGGTCACCGGCCAGATTACCCAGGCCCTCAACTTCGTTCTTCACGGCGTGTGAGTGCACAATGTCCATAATGACGGCGATGCCCATCTTGTGGGCGGTGTCAATCATCTCCTTCAGGTCCTCGGGGGTACCGAAGCGACTGCTGGGCGCAAAGAAACTGGAGACGTGATAGCCAAACGAGCCATAGTAGGGATGCTCCTGAATGGCCATGACCTGAATGGCGTTATAGCCGTCTTTCTTGACGCGCGGCAGAACGTTCTCGGTAAACTCCTTATAGGTGCCGACCTTCTCTGCATCCTGTCCCATACCCACGTGGCACTCGTAGATCAGTAACGGGTTGGTGTCAGGTTTGAAGTTCTTTTTCTTGAACACATAGGGTGTCTCAGGGTTCCACACCTGAGCAGAGAAAATCTTCGTCTGGTCATCCTGCACCACACGGCGGCACCAAGCTGGTATACGCTCACCCTCGCCACCGTTCCACTTAACCTTCATCTTGTAGAGCTGGCCGTGCTTCAGGGCTTTCTCTGAGAGTTTCAATTCCCAGTTGCCAGTTCCTTCAATGCGTTTGCACTTGTATTTCTCTGACTCCTGCCAGTTGTTGAAGTCACCAATGAGGTAGATTTCCGTAGCATTGGGTGCCCACTCGCGGAACACCCAGCCCTTGGCCAATTTATGAAGTCCGAAATAGAGGTGGCCCGTGGCGAAGTCGCTCAGCGTCTTCTTGCCGTTACGGGTCAGCTGTGCTATCTTCCACAGGGCATGGTCGTGACGGCCGCGGATGGCTCCCTCAAAGGGCTCCAGCCATGAGTCGTTACGGACAAGGCCGATATGCTGTGGCTCCTCCACCTTCTTTACTTTTTTAGGAGCAGCCTTTTTGGCGGTTATTGTTTTCTTTGTCGTTGCCATAATCCTTATGCTTTAACCTTGAAGATTGCCTTTTTCAATTCTGGAACACCAGCGATGCAGGGAGCGTGACCGTCCTGAGGGAAGAAGATGGCAAACATGCCAGGCTGACAGGTGACATAGCTTTCGGCTGCCAGTCCTGGAATCTTGGTAATGTCTTTCTCGGCATTGTAGTCGGCAGCAGGCAGTGCCTGACGCGGTGTGTAACCGAAAGTCTCGGCAGCTGTGACGGGTATCTGAATGTCTATCATCTTATCGTGGGTCTCGATGACAGCCTCTGCAGGTGTCTTCCCCTTGGCCATCTGGATGTTCACAAAGAGGTCCTTACCCTCTATTTCATACTTGCCAGCCTCGATGGTATTGAGGTCATTGTCTTTCAGGAACTCCACTACTTTTGGAAACAGGGGGTTCACCGATGCGTAGTTTTTTAAGTTCTCAAGTGTGTCGATAATCATAATTCCAATTTTATTTTAAATTAAACATTCAATCTTCCTGTCGCTTACCGCGGATATAGACCCCTTGAGCAGTAACGTTGCCGTTGCGGTCTTTCTCCTGAAAACGACCGTCACGGCGGTCATCCACATATGAGCCCTCAAACCGCTTGCCGTCCTTGTTCTCCTCGATGGCTGGCCCATGGCGCTTGCCTTGTCTGAAATGGCCCTTGAACTTCGAACCGTCAGCATAACGGGCAATACCCTCGCCATGTATTTGTCCATCACGAAACTGGCCCTCGAAGACATCTCCATTCTTCATGGTCAGCTTACCACGCCCATTTGGTTTGTCTTGCTTCCATTCGCCTAAATAAGTATTACCATTTTTCCAAACGAGCATGCCCTGACCTTGCTTGTCGCCCTGAAAGAATGCACCCGTATAGCGATCGCCGTTAGCATAGCGGAACACACCTTGGCCTGTACGTTCACCATGTACATAATCTCCCTCGTAAGTGTCTCCATTCTGAAACTTATAAATACCTTTGCCATGCTGGAACCCGCTCTGGAATTGACCAACATACACGTCACCATTGGCATAACGGAAAGTACCTTTACCATGCTGCTGGTTATCCTTCCACTGGCCTTCGTAGGTGGAGCCGTCGCCCCAATCATACTTACCCTTGCCGTTCTTCTTGTCGTCAGCCCACTCCCCGTCATAATAAGCTCCACTCTTATGGGTGTAGCGTCCGTGGCCGTCGCGCATGTCCTGTCGCCAGTTGCCGTCATACTGGTCACCATTATAATAATACATCACGCCATGCCCCTGCTGGTAATCGCGGAACCAAAGGCCGACATACTTATTGTTGTTTTGAAAATAATAGGTACCCTGACCGTGCTGCTGGTCTTGAAACCACTGGCCCTCATAGCGCTCGCCATCCAAAAAGGTGTAGACTCCATGTCCCTGCCGACGCCCTTTCTCGTACTCACCCTCATATGTATTGCCATTCTTCCAAGTCGTTTTTCCTTTGCCTTGCGGTTTGCCTGCCTGCATTTCGCCCTGATAGGAACCGCCATCCTTGGTAGTACAACTGCCGAGTGTGATTTTCTGTGCACTGGCAACCAGTGTCACGGTCATGGTAATTAGTGTAAAAATGATATATCTTGGCTTCATGTCGTTGTTTTCATTCATTTAACTTTACAAAGGTACGGAAAATTTCTGAGACAGCCAAATTTTCCACCCAACAATATAGGTATTTTTCTAATTTTTCACTAACTTTGCCTCAAATTTAGACATCAAACATGAAATTCATCGGAATCATCCCCGCCCGCTACGCCTCGACGCGTTTCCCGGGCAAGCCGCTTGCCATGCTGGGGGGCAAGCCTGTCATTCAGCGTGTTTATGAACAAGCAGCATCAGTGATGGAGGATGCTTGGGTTGCCACCGACGACGAGCGCATCCTGCAAGCCGTGGAAAGCTTCGGAGGAAGGGCTGTCATGACACGTGCCGACCACAAGAGTGGCACCGACCGCATTGAGGAGGCTGTTGAGAAAATAGGCACTCAGGCTGACGTCATCATCAACATTCAAGGAGACGAACCATTCGTGCAAAAGAGCCAGTTAGAAACCTTAAAACAACTATTTGACAATGCTGACACCCAGATTGGCACACTTGGCAAACGATTTGAGAGTGCCGAGGCTGCCAAGAACCCGAACTCACCCAAGATAGTGTGCGACCATCAAGGTTTTGCCCTCTACTTCAGCCGCTCCGTCATTCCCTTTATACGGGGTGCAGAAGACGACGCGTGGTTTGAACGTTTCCCCTATTTGAAGCATCTGGGACTTTATGCCTATCGCCGCGAGGTCCTGCGCGAGATTACCAGACTGCCCCAGACTCCACTGGAGTTGGCTGAGAGTCTGGAACAATTACGCTGGCTGGAGAACGGCTATCGCATCCGCGTGGGACTGACCGATGTAGAGACTGTGGGCATTGACACGCCTGAGGATCTACAGCGGGCTGAGGATTTTTTAAAACACATGGATTGACACTCCCGCTCTCACCACCCCATCAATTATCCTTTCTGGGCCTCACGCAATAACTGCTTTTGCCGTTCACTGAGGTTGGCAGGCAACTTCACTTGATAGGTCAATATGAGATCGCGACCTGCCTGTCCCTTGCCACGCAGACGAACTTTGGTGCCAGGCTGCGTTTCTGGTTTCACTTTCAGTTTTAGGCGTTCACCCGTGCCAGTGGTCACCATGATATCGCCACCCAGCAAAGCCGTCCATAGGTCGATGGTCACATTGGCCTCCGTGCTGGCTGGGGTTGCGCTCCGTGCGGAGAACCCCTGTGCTCCGTGCGTGCCACCACGCCCCATGCCACCAAACAGGTCCTGAAAGAACGACGAGAAACCGCCTCCACCCGTAAATTGCGAGAAGTCGAAACCATCTGCACCGCCAAAACCGCCAAACGGTCCAGCTTGCCCGGTACCCCTCCATTGGCCACCAGCCTGCTCGAACGCCTCTGCCTGTTTCCACTGTTCGCCATATTGGTCGTACTTACGACGTTTTTCCGGGTCACCTATAACATCGTATGCCTCTGTCAGTGCCTGAAACTTGGCTTTCGCCTTGGGGTCGTCAGGATGCAGATCAGGGTGGAACTGTTTAGCACGCTTCAGATAAGCCTTCTTCACGTCCTTTTGGGGTATCGTCTTGTCAACGCCTAAAATCTTGTAATAGTCAATAAATGCCATAATTCATGTCCTCCTATAATTTTTGTTTGATTTCCTACTAAAAAGCCAGCAAAAAGCATGCCTGTGGCTTGCGAGAATGAAAAAAAAATCATACCTTTGCAGTATGAAAAGAACAATATTTATCATACTGGCTCTAACAAGCCTTCTGACAATGACCACAGCCAAGCCCAAAACCGTCAAACTGTGCCTTGTGGAGACGACCGACGTGCATGGGGTTTTCTTCCCCTACAACTTCACCGAAAACCGCCCTATGCGGGGCAGTATGGCGCGCGTAAGTACCTATTTAAAACGCATGCGACAGGAGTACGGCGACCACCTGATCCTGCTCGACAACGGCGACATCCTGCAAGGCCAGCCAACCAACTACTACACCAACTTCGTCAAGACTGACGAGCCGAACATCGCAGCGCAAGTGTTGAACTATTTGAAATACGATGCTGAGGCCTTCGGCAATCATGACGTAGAACCTGGCCACAAGGTGTATGACAAGTGGCTACGTGACCTCGATTGTCCCACCTTGGGCGCCAACATCATCGACATCAAGAGCGGACAACCCTATGTCGAGCCCTACGCTATCTTTGAACGCGACGGTGTGCGCATAGCCGTACTGGGCATGCTAACGCCCGCCATCCCCAACTGGCTACACCCCTCACTATGGAGCGGCATGCGCTTCGAGGAGATGGTCAGCTGCGCCAAGCGTTGGGTCAAGACGCTACGCGAAAAAGAGCAGGCTGACTTTGTGGTGGGCATGTTCCATAGCGGATGGGACGGAGGTATCAGTACGCCGGAATATGATGAAGACGCCACACGCAAGGTAGTGGAGCAAGTAGAGGGTTTCGATGTTGTCTTCTATGGACACGACCACCGCGAAAAGTTGTTCAGCCACAACGGCATTCCCTGCCTGAACCCAGCTAACAACGCCCAGAAAGTGGCCCAGTTAACACTGGAGTTTCAAAAGCAAAAGGGGCGCTGGAAGGTAACCAGACAAAAGGCTGACATCGTGGATATTACTGGAGAAGATATTGATTCAGACTACATGGATCACTTCCAACCGGTCATCGACCACGTGAAGGCCTATATTGCCCAGAAGATTGGTTCGTTTAAACACACCATACGAGCCCGCGACTGTTTCTTCGGCTCTGCGGCATTTACGGACCTCATTCACCGTCTCCAGTTGGACGTTACCAAGTCTGACATCTCGTTCACTGCACCCCTTACCTTTGACTCCGACATCAACGAGGGTCCCGTCTACATGAGCGACATGTTCAAACTCTATCGCTTTGAGAATCAAGTTTATGCCCTCCAGATGACAGGCGACGAGGTGCGACGCCACTTGGAGATGTCATACGACCTATGGGTCAACACAATGACCTCACCCGATGACCACATCATGTTGCTCAATGCAGAGTCGGTCAACGACAACCAGCGAAGCGGCTTTAAGAACTATACCTTCAACTTCGACTCAGCAGCAGGCATCGACTATGAAGTGGACGTCACCCAGCCTAATGGCCAAAAAGTACGTATCCTCCAGATGTCCGACGGCCGCCCATTCGACCCTAACCGCACCTATCGTGTAGCCATGAACAGCTATCGTGCTAATGGGGGTGGTGAGTTGCTGGTGCGTGGAGCAGGTATCCCCATGGACAGCATCCCCAACCGCATCATTTACATGAGTGAGCGCGACCTGCGCCACTATCTAACTGAGAAAATCCGCCACGACGGTGAGGTGGATGCCAAGCCCCTCAACAACTGGCGCTTCTTCCCTGACGAGTGGGCTCAGCCTGCTATCGCCCGCGACCGAAAAATCATTTTCAGGGAATAGGCCCTATCAGTACTCATGATTTTCACCCCATGCAATACTTCGTCTTCTGTCAAAGCGACCTCGTCTTAGAGCGCACCGCCGACGGTTACCAAATACCAACCGAGCCACCTACGGAACCCAAACCTTGGACCACCATCATGGATATCAGTGACGCCAAGGCATACCGCATTGACACACCTCTTACTGGTTCCGAACGCTATGAGATGTGCGGGCTCCGCCAGTCGTACCATCACCTCAGCGAGGCCAACTACCGGCTGGCAGGCAAATGCCATGAGCTACTCTACTGGGATCAAAACACTAAGTTCTGTGGTGTCTGCGGAGGCACCATGCGCTTCGACACTCCCATTTCCAAGAAGTGCCAACATTGCGGAAAGGAAGTTTGGCCCCAACTGGCCACTGCTGTCATCGTCCGCATTCGCCGTGTCACCTCATCCCCTGGTCCAATACCTAAAGGGTTAGCCTCCAACAAAGACGAAATCCTCCTCGTCCATGCCAATAACTTCCGAGGCGATTATTACGGCCTCGTGGCCGGCTTCGTCGAGACAGGAGAGACTCTGGAGGAGGCAGTACATCGGGAAGTTCTGGAAGAAGTAGGCCTCCATATCACCAATCTGCACTATTTCGGTTCCCAGCCATGGCCCTACCCCTGCGGACTCATGATAGGCTTTACCGCTGACTATGATTATGGGAAAATCCATCTGCAACGCTCAGAACTTTCAAAAGGCTCTTGGTTCGACCGCGACCACCTGCCTCACATCCCTGAGAAACTCAGCATAGCCCGCCAACTCATTGACGACTGGCTCGACACTCCCCTCACCAAGTGACCACAGAATAGAGACAATGAAGCAAATCATAACCGAAATCACTCTCCTGATAGCCCTTGTATTGTTTTGCTACCATATTCCTCAAAGCAAACGTCCCCCTCGCATTCCTGACAAAGTGGAGATACGTTACAAGCCTCAACCACGCCCAGACTCACTCCGCCAAAGGTTGCAAGACACTGAATATGAACTGGCAGAGATGCAATACTATTTGCGTGTACACGATGTCACTGACGAAGGGTACAACTTGGTAGCCAGCTATAACGCAACTCTTGAGCACCGCAAGCATCAATTGCAATTCCGACTTGCACATCCTGTCAACACCGACACCACTCACCACTTCATCAAAGCCAAAGACCGCCTGATGCCTGCCGTCAAGACGAATGGAGGATATTGGCGTTACGGCCATTTCCACATAAAGCAGCCACTCAATGGGAAGGCCATCGTACGCGACTCTCTCAAGCGCATCGTGTTAGCCGTCTATGATGCCGACACCATCATCATGGCCACCCGCCACGACACCCTTGGTACCTATCGCGGACAGATGAACATACACCTGCAGGCTTTTGGACAAGGCACATACGATGCCTGCGACGGAGCCCATTATGAAGGATTTTTCCAGAACGACCAGCGTCACGGTTTCGGCTTCGAATCATCACCTCACCATCAGGTACGCATCGGTGCATGGAAGGAGGGGCGCTTCTTAGGAGAAAAAATCCAATACACCAACAAGCGCATTTACGGCATCGACATCTCGCGCTATCAGCACGAGCAGGGGCGCAAGCGCTTCGCTATCAATTGGCGCCAGCTACGCATTACCTCACTGGGCAAACGCCACGACATAGGGGGGCGCACCTTCCCTGTATCCTTCATCTACATCAAGTCAACAGAGAGCACCAGCATCCGCAATCGCTACTTCCTACAAGATTACACAGCTGCACGTGCACGACGAATCCCGGTCGGAGCCTACCACTTTTTCTCATTACAAACCACCCCAGAGGCACAAGCAACTTACTTTGTCAACCACACCCTTTTTCGCAAGGGCGACTTTCCACCCGTACTCGACGTGGAACCCAGCGACGCACAAATTCAAAAGATTGGTGGTGACGAAGAACTCATGCGACGCATACGTATCTTCATGGAAATCGTGGAGCGCCGCACAGGTATGCGCCCTATCCTCTACATCAGCCAGATGTTTATCAATCAGCACATGAAGAACGCCGCTGACATCAAACAAAAATACAACGTATGGATAGCTCGTTATGGTGAGTACAAGCCAGATGTAAAACTCGTTTACTGGCAGCTCTGTGCCGACGGCCATGTCAACGGCATCAAAGGCGCAGCGGATATCAATGTATTCAACGGCTACCAAGGCCAATGGGACGAGTTTGTCCGCACCGGATTCCACCGATAATAAAACTAAAATTGGACAGAGAAGTCAAAGATAAAAATCCCTGGTAAGTTCCTTATAGGCCTCATCGCCTATCGTCATTGTAGTAAAAATCCTCTCACATGGACGCTTTCGAAATGAGAGCAGGTATCGGCGAGCTGGCTTGCCGTCCACCGTACGCACGGCACATATCCTACTGGGGAAGAATCCTCGAAAGGTAGCTTCATCCTCCATCCTCTGCTTATAGTTGAACGGAACTACCACACTCAGTTCACCCTCTGGGCTTAGCAAGTGCCAAGCCGCCTCCATCAGTTCCGCATAGGTCAGGGTATCAGCATGACGTGCCATATTGCGTTGAACATCTGGTGCATTAAGAGCATCGATAAAGAACGGTGGATTGCTCACCACAGCATCAAATGCCCCTTGCATATCCTCTATTCGTCCTAATTCCTGCACTTTTCTGTTCATGACCTTTACCCTCTCCGCAAACGGCGACCGACTCACATTCTCACCAGCTTGTGTAACAGCCCCCTCATCAATATCAAGGGCTATCACCGACGAATTGGGAAATCGCTGGGCCATCATCAAGGCGATGACACCCGTACCTGTACCCACATCGAGGAGACGTTCACCACCTTGTGCCCATGCACCTAATAACACACCATCCGTGCCAACTTTCATGCCGCACAGGTCTTGCTCTATCGTAAACTGTTTGAACTTGAACATAAACAGGAGCTTACAGATTTTGTAACAATATGCCTCGGGCATCACGCAGGTAGTTGGAACGAAGCTCCAGCGCCTTGCCCCACTCGCTGGTGAACAATTCGCTCACATCAAGATCAATCTTCCACTGACCACGTGACTCCAAGCGGTCTATCATTACGCCCAAAGTCAAGTTATGAATGTCCTCTGCAGGCATATAGCGCGAGGGTTCCCCTTTCTCGTCAGTAGAAATCTCTATTAACAGTCGCGCTTCTATCAGTTCGTACAACAGGTCGTTAGCGATGCGGATGGGGATGGTGGTCTCCTCACGCAACTCCATAGCAGTATAAGGCCGTCCACCTTCAGCAAACCGCCGACACACACGGCTCATGAGCAAGGCAAAGAGCAGTATTTTATATCGATGGCTGATTTCGCCAGTATTGGCATCATAGTCGTAATAGTCTAAGTTCTGGTTCGTATAGCTCAACTCGGCACCAAACAGACAGATAGTCCATGATATCTGCACCCAAAGCATGAACAAAGGCAGGGCAGCAAACGACCCGTAGATAGCATTATAGCTGGAGAGGAACATCTGAGAGTGGATATAAAATATCTGCAAGCCCTGCATGGCAATACCCGCCAAAATGCCTGGCACGATGGCGCATGATGGCTTTACGTGGGTGTTGGGCATGAAGACATAGAGAGCTATGAACATGCCTGCCATGAGCAGATAGGGCAACAAATCTATCAGAAAACGCACCACAGGTCCCAAAAGCAAGAAACTGGGTAGGGAGTCGGCTATGGTGGCCATGAAGATAGACACACCCGACATTACCACTATAATGATGGGGAACAAGAAGAACATGGCCAGATAGTCCGTGAAGGTGCGGAAGATGGAACGCGGCTTCTTCACCTGCCATATCTCATTGAATGCATCCTCCACATTGCTGACGAGCATCAGCACAGTATAAAGCATAAAGATAAGACCGACACCCAGAAACACCCCACTCTGGGTATGCACCAAATAGCTATTGACAAAACCAATGATGACGTCAGCTACTTGCGGCTGGGACTCAAAAGCATCTCGAAACCATACCTCAATATACTTATTATAGCCAAACCCTCGCGCAATGGCAAACACCACGGCCATAATTGGTACAATAGCCAGAAGGGTTGAGTAAGTCAGCGCAGAGGCTTTTTGCATCACACGCTTTGTCGTAAAGAAGCGTACAGCTAAAAAGAGTTTCTTCAACACTTCAAGCAACAACCACTTCAAGGGCGACATCTCCTCTGGCGACAATTGCCAAATATCTGTCTTGAAAAAGTCTACAATGCACTGTATCTGCTTACCCACTTGCCTTGCTATTATTTGTTGTCTTTAATTAAAACAATACTTAGTTAATTATACATCTAATCGTCTAAAAATCAATGAGTTACGTTAAC
>ERZ842401.8282-NODE-8282-length-10296-cov-2.974514_pt1 | contig 10296 bp, 9 predicted proteins | sample MGYA00521270_ERZ842401 | MGnify/ENA primary metagenome ERZ842401 (study PRJEB31892, sample SAMEA3878208) | bioreactor metagenome | biome: Moose rumen | place: Sweden | collected 2011-10 | study: EMG produced TPA metagenomics assembly of the PRJEB12797 data set... | reverse complement strand
CTGATTAAGTTTACAAAAATCTTTCGTAAATCACTTGTTGAAATGATTGTAGGAACAAGGTCATTAACAAGTGTAGGGTCTTGTGAACGTACAAGCTCCATAAGTTTAAGAACGTCTGTTTTTGTCATAACATCATCGACGTGCTTACGAACACTTTCCTGTAAGTGCGTTACAATAACATCGGTTGAATCAACTGCGGTTACGGATCGTGCAGATTTCGCATCCTCTGCTGTTACCCAGTATGCTTGAGTTTGATATGTAGGGTCTATTCCGATAATGGCATCATCCGGAACTTCTTTTCTCATAGAGTCCCATTGATCTGCAATTACCATCAATCTTCCCGGATATACATAGCCTGTTGCAACTGTATTACCGCGAATAGATATCATATATTCATTTGCATCAAGTGCAGATGAATCCATAATACGTATGTTTGGAATAATGTAGCCTAATTCATCCGTAACTCTTTGACGTAAAGCGGCGATTTTTGCAAGTAATTGACCTTCCTGATCAGGATCTGCGATTACAAGAAGGTTAGAACCAACCTGCAAGCTCAATACATCAACACCCAATCTCTCATACATTCTGTTCGGGTTAACCAAATCCTGCATATTCTGTCGTACATTTTCCAATTGCCCCAATTGAGATTGTACGTCTGCATTAATGAGTACAGAAAATCCTGCAACGCCTATACCTATTGAAAACATCAAAAACGGAAGCCACGGAAGTCCCGTAATAGGGCCTGTAATTGCTAATAGCATTAAGAAACCTGATGCAAAGAATAATGAGTAAGGCTTGCTCATTATTTGTCCTGCAACATCAGCACCTAATGATGAACTTTGAGCGGAAGAACGTGTCATAAATATACCGGCTGCAATTGACATCAAAAGAGACGGAACTTGAGAACACAAACCATCACCGATTGTTAATACTGTATATTTACTAACAGCATCACTTATTTGCATTTGATTCATCAAACAACCGATTGTTAAACCACCGATAATGTTAATCAAAACAATAATAATACCTGCAATAGTATCACCTTTTACGAACTTCATCGCACCATCCATAGAACCCATCAAGTTTGATTCTCTGGACAAATCTTCACGTTTTCTTGTAGCTTCTTCAGGAGAAATTAAACCCGCGTTAAAATCCGCGTCGATAGTCATCTGCTTGCCGGGCATAGCATCCAATGCGAAACGCGCCGAAACTTCCGCGATACGTTCAGCACCTTTGGTGATTACCATAAACTGTACAACTGTGATAATCAAGAAAATTACACCACCGACAATCATATTACCGCCGGTGACGAATGTGCCGAAGGCATGAATTACCTCACCGGCCTCCCCTTTTGCGAGAATCAAACGAGTTGATGCAATTGAAAGACATAACCGGAACATAGTACCAACCAATATAATTGACGGAAATGACGACAATTCCAAGGTTTTTTGTACATACAAAGCAAACATCAAAAGAACAATACCTAAAGTAATATTAAGGCAGATACAAACATTTATTACCCAGTTTGGAAGTTCTACCAAAAGGATAATGATAAGGAACAGTACGAATACTGCCATAAATGCTTCACTTAATGGATTTCCTCTACTTTCCGGTGCTGCCATTAGACTTCTTTTAACGCCTCACTTATTACTTCTATCTGTGTTTCAATTGTGGCATCTATAACGCCGTTTGTTGTTGTTATCAAGCACCCGCCTTCCATTGTATTTTCATCAGGTACTATTATAACCTTTGCTTCTAATCCTGACATAGATACTGCTTCAGGGACTTTTTGTTTTAAAATTGCAACCTGAGCAGGATTTACTTTTAGAGTAATCTTTGTTTCTTCCTTAGACAAATCTTTCAATACTTCTTTTATATTACCTAATATCACATCTGGATCTTCTGCTGCTTCTTTTTTAATAATTTTTTTTGCAATATCAAGACTTATATCAAGAATATCAGGAGCAATCGAATTTAATACTTCTTGTTTTGCGCCCAAAAATTGCTCAATTCCCTCACGCAACGCTTGAATATCTTCTTTTGCGGCGTTTAAACCATCTTGATACCCCTCTCTTTGCGCTGCATCACGGATAGAATTAGCTTCTTCTCTTGCTCTGGATATTAAATTTCTGTCATCAATTCTGCGAAAGCCTCTGCGTCTATCACCGCGACGACGTTCCTGACGCTGCTTAAAGTCAATATTATCCAAATCAAATAGGTCGATTTCCTGTTCTTGGACTTGCTCTGTTTGCTCTTCTTTTTCAGGCTCGACTTCAACTACTTCCTGCTCTTGTGCCGGAATATCCTCCCCGCGAGGTTTATTTTTATTCTTTTTTATAATCATGATACAACATTATTATACACTATTTAACAGATGTGTGGCAATAACGCTTGCAACTTTTGGGGGCATTTTATCATAAAATTTATCTTCTATTGCACTAAATACCAATCTTTTTACACCAATACGCTCTTTTATTAACATTGTATCTAATTGTTTACCTGAATACTGAGTTGCAAAATGTTTTAATCTCTTAACAACCTTTACAGGATTCATTTCACTATTTTTAGGTAAGCTCATTTTGATTTCTTGTAAACATCTTAAAGCATTATGAGCTCCAACACGTTCACCTAAATCAGACATTTGCATAAACTTTATAACAGTCTCAGCTTCCTGTTCATCAAAAGCATTTAATATTGCTTGAACCTGGTCTCTGTTCATTCTGTTAAATAACATAGCAACTGTAGCAAGTCTCAATGTTTTTGAATCTATTTTTTCAAAGGTTTGACTTTGAACCGGAACAGATGAGCCCGCAGCATTGCCTGCAACTTGCGGTAAGGATGGATTTTGCCCTTGCTGCTGTGCCATCTCGGCCTGCTGTTGTTGTTGAAGTTGCTGTGCCATTGCTTCCATATTTGATTGAGAGGATGCAAACTCAAGTAAACTATCATCTATAATTTCTTTTTCTTTTAATTCGCTTAATGCATCAACATATGTTTTTTTTACATGATGTTCAATAAGTTCCAGTATTTGATCATTTGGTAAATTTTGAGAAAATGCTTGCTTTGCGACTTCAAATATAGTATATGCGATTTTTTGCATAATAGAATCCCAGTATTGTCTCGGAATTCCTGAACGTATCACATCTACAGCCTTGTGGAAAGACCACTCCGCAATTATTTGAGTTATATATGTAGATTGTTCGGCATTAAAATTCAAATTAGGATCTTCAGCAAGTGCTTTACCTGCCATCATGGAAAAATTACCAAGAGTGTTTATGACATATTGCTTTTGGTCATCATTAAAATCTTGCGGGACAAGCCCTTGTGCCTGCCCTGCAAGATTTTGTGCAAACTCTTCATATTTAAAGTCTTTAGCCGCCATTATTGTTCTTCTCCATGAGTTTCCGGCGCTTCAGTATTGACAGCAGCTGAGCCTGAACCCTCTTCTATCCAACTCTTGATGTTATCTGCCGCATCCTCGTTTATCTGGCTGGAAAGTAAATCCAAGGATTCAAGCAATAAATTCTCATCATATTGAGGAATTTGGCCTCGCATTTGCTGCTGATTTATTAAATCTTGTGCGAGTTCGGATTGTCTTTGGGTCAATTGGCTAGCTCTGTTATTTATATCATTGAGCTGCTGTTCTTGCTCAATTGCCCTTTGTCTTAATGCTTCAACTTCAAGTTCATTTTCCTCTTTGACTTGACGTACTTTATGGGATACTGCCCAAGAAATTATAATAACACCGATAAATGTAACAAGTATAGCAAGCCACCAAGGATTACCCGTTTCGTCAACCTTTGGTAAATTCTGCTGTTTTTCTTGAGTTAAATAAGGATCTGCAGAATTTGTATATGCGATAGATACATTTGCCGCTGAAACCTTCGGACTAGCAGCACGAGCAATTAAATCTTTTAATTCTTCAACGGTAAGATCAGAAGGGATACTGTTCCTATCGAGCGTTACAGCAATTGAAATATCTTCAACCACGCCGGGTCTTATATATTCATTTGTTTGAACTTTTGTAACACCATATTGAGTTTCAGTTGCCTGTCTTGAATAATTTCTGTTTTGCGTTGAATCTGTGCCTGCTGTAGGCAAACCGTTTGGAAGATATACACTGACAGCATTTATACCTTTTGTTTGATCTTGAGTCTTGTCACCCAAACCTTCAGAGAACGACTGCTCTGTTACTGCAGCTTTCTTTTGAGGATCATATTCTATAGAGAACCTCTCAACAGGAGTTTGACGCAAAAACGTACTTACCGTAGCAACATAATTTCCCGGACCGACCAATCTGTCTAATTGTCTGGAAATCTTTTGCTGCATATATCTGTCATTTTCTTCAAGTTTTTGAAGAATTTCATCTTTTGCATCCATTACACTATGATATGTATTACCGTTTGTATCTGTTACGGCAATATTTTCAGCCTCAAGTTCGGAAACACTTCCTAAAAGTAAATTTGTGATTGCCTTCACAGTATTTTGATCAAGTTTATCCCCTCTGGCAAGAACAACTTGAACAGTTGCAGTTCTTGGCTTTTGCTCATCAAACATCGAATTGTTCTCAGGTATAGAAATAAATACTGACGCATTTTCAACTCTGGGCAGTTGTTTTATCAACCTTGCAAGTTCTCCGTTCATCGCACGAGCAAGACGGATTCTTTTATCTTCTTTTGTTGAGGTAAAATCACCTTTATCAAAAATTTCTAATCCTACATTCTGATCTACCAAACCGCTCTGAACAATTGTGATAATAGCCTTATCACGATCAGCAATTGTACAGGCTTTCTTTGTCAGCGAAGAACAATTTTTCTTGCTCAGAACCAAATTAGATTTTGTACCGTTCAACTGACGTTCAACCGTGATACCTTGTTTCGCCAATAAAGATTGAACTTCAAGAGCTTTTCCGATGCTATCTGTAGTCAAAAGCTCTATATCGGAAGCTAAAGGAGTATCGCCAACAGAAACATTTTGATTACTCTTGCTGGCACCACCTGATGAAAGTATGACAATGAGTACTATAAGTATAATGACAATACCTACCGCACCAATCAATCCATATAATAAATTTTTATTTTCTGTTATTTTACTAAAATCCATTTCCGTCCCACTGTCTGAATTATTTTATTGTATAAAGTACTTACTATACATTCATTTGAGAGATTCTGTCGTAAGCATTTATTACCTTACCCACAAGCTGAGTTGCAACGTTTACACTGATTTCTGATTTTGAGATTGCAACCATTACATCGTGGATGTCAACGTTTTCATTTCCTTGCATTACATCTTTTAATAAATTGTCGGGAGCGTTCATCTCGTTGTTAAGATTTTCAACCAAACCTGAAAATACCGCTTTAAAATCTGATGTCTCCGGTTTTTCGACTCTATCCATACGCACGCTTGGCATATTCATACCCGAAGCGAATTTTGTATGTTGAATTCTCCCCGATAGGTTGTAACTTGGAAAATAATTACCGTAAGTCATAATAAACTACTACCTCTCTTTTTTATAATACTGCATTTATAATCATTTGTTCAACTTCTACATAAAAAATCAATCATTCGGAGTAGAATATTGATTTTTTGCATGCACTTTTTAATGAAAATTTTACAAAAGGCAATATTCCAGATACATTTTTTAATTTTTAATGTATTATTGTGATGTGAAAATTTATAAGGAGGTTAAATGAAAGTTCAATCTGTAAATAATGTCTCTTTTGAAGCAAGAATCAAGTTAAACAAAGAACTTCAGGGGTGCTTGGCCGAATTGTCCAGACCTGAAATAAGCACCGGCTCATCAATGCTTGGCGGACTGGGCGCAATGTCATCCGCGGCGACAGGAACACAGACTCTTGCAACAGCCTCAGATGTTGTTGCAAGCGGATTCTTAGCTAAAGGTATAGGAATAAATTCTTCAGGTATTGTACCATCCGTTATGGCAAAAATTTCTCCTATTATGACTCCGCCATCAGTTGTATCTGCAAACCAAAATCCTAGTATTATGGGTTCTATTGCCAGTTCATTAGGGGCGTTCATACATAGATTAGGCGGAGAAATAAGAATTAACAATACTAAGAAAATTCCTTCGTAGTCTTAATAAGTGTTTTCCAATTCTTTTCTTATATCATCAACGGAAACTCTGACAATTGGGGAAGTCTCGTCTTTTTTAAGAACACATTGGGTTATGCCTGATTGTGCGATAAATCTTTTGCATAGTATACAAATCATACTATGACCCCAGATATAAATTGTAGCATCCTGACAACGATCTTGACCTGCTTGAATAATAGCATTCTGCTCCGCATGAATAGAGCGGCAAGTCTCGTATTGAGTTCCGGATTCAATATGATGCTCAATCCGATAGCAAGTGCCACGCTCCGCGCATGATTCAACCTTTGAAGGAGTACCGTTATAACCCGTTGCTTTGATTTTCTTATCAGGACCGACAATAACAGCTCCTACTTGCGCTCTTAAACAATTAGAACGAGTTGCGCACGTTTTTGCCATATCTAAAAAATATTCATCCCACGGTTTTATATTCGTCATAACTTTTACTCCGATTAATATCTGTTATTTCTTATCTTAGTATGTATTATAGCAAGTTCATATTTGTCTGCAAATTTTACAATATCTGAAGAATTTTTTCCGTCGCCGGATTCTATTATAAGTCCTATTCTACCTTGAATTGCGGCATTTATTGTTTGAGTATTTTCAATTACACTATCTACAACTAAAACAGCATCCTTTGAAGATTCGCAAGCATAATCCATTGCTTCTTCTGTTGCAATTGTTCCGTTAGACTTGCACTGAACAACAGCCTTTGTAGAAAGATTTTTCGCTATTACGGCAGATTGACTTGTCAAATGCTTTGCAACTTTCCAGGCAAAAATTCCATCCTCTACTTGTTCTTGAGAAGGTTTGGCTTTTGTAACAACGTTGAATGAATCCTTGGAAAGCCTGCTGTTATTCTGTTCTTGGACTAAAATTCCAAATGGAGTGACTCTGATATCTTTTGCCCCAAAACCAAGTATTTCATGCAATTTGGTATTTACTTTTACTATATTAATTTTCGTGTCCAAAAGATACGAAAAAGCCGCTTTTGAAAAAGACGGAGCCATAACATTCTTAATCTTCATAGCATTAAGTTGTTTGGCTGCATCTATGGAAACTTCTTTTGAAAAGGATGCAGTACTTTCAAATACGGAGATAGGGTCGCAATCAATTACTTTGTACAAAGCATCTTCAGCATTTGCACCCAAGGCTGCCGAACATATTTTTGCCTCTTTTACAATAACAACAGAGTTAACATCAAAAAATTCCGCACTGACTTTTATTGCTTCAGATAAGTTCAAAAAATCGATGTATTCAAGTTCTTTTTCTCTGCTTAAAATTTCATAATCAACGCTGCTTTCTACTTCTGATATATAGCCCTGCTGATGGGAATTCGCTCCGCTATGTAATGGGGTAAATCCTGTTATTTCAATCTTTTCCATAATATTCCTCACTTGTTTTCTATATGCTATCATGAAGGCTGATAGGATACAATATAAAAACTCTTTTAAGCGTGTTTACATAATCTTGCATATTTTATTTTTCTTGTCTATAATAGTTTTACATGGAAAATGATAGAGGTTAAAATGACAGCGGATAATATTGGTGATAGTGTAGGGAAAAAGATAGTTGAAGCATTAAAAATACAAGACGATAGCGAAAATGTCGTAGATCTTCCGCAAATGGAAGTTGAGCCGTCTGATACGGCTGCAACGGATGTGCCAAATTTCGCAGAAGAAGAGGTTAAAACCGTAGATACCGGCAATATAGATTCCGTGTTCCAATATAATTTAAACCAAACAATGACACCAAAAATGGGATTATATACTATGACAAATGATATTGATCTTCCTGATAATGTCGCTATTTTAAACAAATTGATAGCAAAGCTTCCTGTTGGGGTTTCAAGACAGACAGGGGCAACTATTATCCGACAAACAATGGAAGCTCTTGGAATTCCGATGCAAAACGTAATTCAAGAAGCTAAGCAAGTTCAAGAAAACTTAACTCATAGAGCTGCCGAATGCCAACAAAATATTATTGATTATAAAAAACAAATAAGTAATTTGGAACTTCAATCACTACAATTTCAACGTCAAGCTATTGTAATGAATGATATGATAAACTTATTTGTTAACAGCGGTAACGTTTAAATTTTAACCTATCTGCCGCCACCCATATGATAAGAGAATGATTCCTCTATTGAGGATTTAATCATTTCGTCTACGGACTTTAATTCCGTTTCAACCTCTTCTATTCTGTGTTGAATTTCGTCTTTTTGCAAATCAAGTTTCTCTTCTAAAAGTTTTAGCACCATTTCCGCCATCTCCAGATTTAATTATTTTATATTCATCTGCATTAAAATTTGATATTTTAATATTTTGTATTATTTTATTTAATTTTGTTTTTATTTGTCCATTTAATACTTTATTATTTAATATTTCTCTATTTGTTATTTCATATAAATTTTCTTTATCTTCATCTTTTTCTTGAATTTCCTCTTCTGAATTAAATTTTAATCGGAGAAGGAACTTATGGAACTATTTATGAAGTTGTTCATAAAAAATTAAATAAAAAATATGCTATGAAAAAAATGATGGCGAATAATTTAGAAAAATTAGATATTTTTTTGAAAGGTTATCAAATAGGTCATTCTATAAAACATGAAAATATCATGGATATAATTGCTTTGCATATAAAATGCACAGACATTAATAAATTCTTATTATATATTTTAATGGATTTAGCCGAAAGTGATTGGGATTTATCCATAAAAAACCGTTTCAAAGAAAAATCATATTATATGGAATCAGAATTAATCTCAATTTTGTCTCAACTAACATCAGCACTAATTTATTTAAAAAATAATAATATAGTTCACCGAGCTATTAAACCAGAAAATATTCTTATATTTAACAATATTTATAAATTAACTGATTTTGGCGAAGCCAAAATTACATTTAATTTAGAAAAGTGTCATTCTTTAAGAGGAACTAATACTTATATGAGTCCGATTTTATATAATAAATATAAAACAAAAGAAAAAAAAGTGGAACATGATGTTTATAAAAGCGATGTATTTTCTTTAGGTATTTGTTTTTTATATGCTTGTGAATTAAATTTTAATACTGTTAATTCCATAAGAGAATTAAAATTTCAAGGATTGGCTGATAAATTAGTGAAAAAAATGATGAAAAAAAGATATTCAGATGAATTCATTGAGATTATTTTAAATATGATTAAAATTGATGAAAATGAAAGAATTGATTTTTTCGGAAAAACACCAGAATTATATATTCATGGAAGACCAAAACAAGTCACATTTATTGGAAAGATATTTACATATATTTTTATAATAATATATATATTAATATTTATTTATAAATTATATAGAATGTTTAAAAGGATTGATATAACATTTTATGATTCTTATTTAGGTTCAGATGAAATTCCTAGTATTAAAATAACAAAAGAAAATTTTTCTTTATCATTTACTATATATAATGAATTATATGAACCTTTTATTGATGAAAATATATATTATCCAAAAGCTTATTATTCTGATGAAGAAATAACTGAAATCGAAATTGAAAGATGTAATCCTTATAAAATGAGTCCTAAATATAAACAATTATTAGAAGAATCAGGTATAATAGAAATAAATAATTATTATTGTTTAAGTAATATTAATTTTGAACTAAAATCATATATATCATCTATATATTTTGCGATATATCCTTGTAAAAATACAACAGAAAACAATAATAATTGTAAGCCAAAAGAAATAATTGATGAAAATTTAAATGAGAGATATTTTAAAATACTGTTTCAAGATTTAATATTAACTCCTGTTAATTATAATAATCCTATTAAAGAAAGATTAAATTTTATAGATAATAATTTATATAAAATTTTTGGACAGTATATATTTACTGAACTTCAATATGTTAGAATAGAAACTTCAAATAATATTTTTGGATTTGATTTTCTCACAAATCTAAAAATTGAAAATTTTATTAAATTTGATAATGTGGAAATAATACCATATCCTGGATATAATTTAGATGATGAAACAAATAATTATCCTGTTTGTGTTTTTCAATTTATGTTAAATGATAAAATTTTATTAGAAAAGAGACAATATGTTAAATTAATTGATGTATTAGGAGAAGTTGGAGGTTTTATGGAAATAATTAATTCTTTTTTTAACTTGATTTGCTCTTTTATTGCAGATATTTTATA
>ERZ842401.8279-NODE-8279-length-10298-cov-3.570438_pt1 | contig 10298 bp, 7 predicted proteins | sample MGYA00521270_ERZ842401 | MGnify/ENA primary metagenome ERZ842401 (study PRJEB31892, sample SAMEA3878208) | bioreactor metagenome | biome: Moose rumen | place: Sweden | collected 2011-10 | study: EMG produced TPA metagenomics assembly of the PRJEB12797 data set... | reverse complement strand
TTGCAAATCCGCAGCGCCCATTTGTTGCGATTATCGGCGGTGCTAAGGTCTCCGATAAGATCGGCGTCATCTCCAACATGATCGACTACAACATGAACGTGGCCGAGGCGGTGAACGCCCCCCGGTCATATCGGGACCAGAACAGCAAAAACCTGTCCATCGAGAATCGCTATGGCGAGGAGGTCATGAATAAGCTCACCGATCTGGGCTTTGCCCTCACCGACGAGGGCGAGTTGGGCGCGCATGTGGGCTGCGTGGCCGCTGTCTATCATGGGGAGGACGGCAAGTTCTACGCCGCCGCCGACTATCGCCGCTACATTCTTGAGCCGGGCGATACCGAGGACGCAATGACGCTGTACGTCAAGTTCCGCGGCTCAAAGCCCAACGCCGACGCGTTGCTACGCAATCGCGGACTGAAGTAAAGAATCGTTCAAGAGTTGAAAATGAAGAAAAAGTTGAGGATATTGCTGATAGCGCTGGCGATTGTGGCATTGCCTGCGGCCGGCCAGCCGGTGGCCAACGACTATGTGGCGTCGCCGCTGGTGTTTGAGCGCTATCAGCGAAGCGGTGTGCCGGCAGAGTCGCCGTCGAAGCCCGCTTACGGTCTTCAACGCGACGACGCGTGGCTTGAGAGGGCGCTGAACGAGCGTGAGCGTCAAAACGCGCAGCGCTACGAGCTCATAATCAACCACCCCGAGCTGGTGAAGTACAATGCCAAGCTGCTTCCTGTGGTGCCTCGCGATGTGAACGTGGTGGCGAATCCGTCGGGGCATAAACTGGCGGTGGTCGACAGCGTGAAGCCCGCGCCCGTCGAGGCTCCGGTGCAGCGCCGCGACATCAAGGTGCGCAACTGGATCCACTCGGTAGACGCATCGTTGCACTTCACCCAGTCGTATATCAGCGACAACTGGTATCAGGGCGGCGAGAACTTCCTCAGCCTGCTCGGACATTTCAAGTGGGAGTGCAACCTCAACACCAATGTGCACCCGAAGTGGCTGTTCAACAATATGGTGCAATACAAGATAGGCGTATCCACAAGTCATAACGACTCGCTACGCAAATATACCATTAATGAGGACATCTTCGAGTTGAGCAGCAATGCCGGCTATAAGGCGGTGAAAAACTGGTATTACAGTGCCAATCTGATGTTTAAGACGCAGCTTTTTCAGAATTTCACGAGCAACACCAACGATATGAAAGCGTCGTTCCTCTCGCCTGGCGAGTTGACGTTTGGCTTGGGTATGACGTACAACTACAAGGATAAGGAGGGAATAAAATCGGTGACAGTTGCGATTTCGCCACTGTCGTACAACATGAAGATATGTCGCGACATAGAGCGGTTGGAACCGACTACGTTTGGCATCGATGCCGGCCGTCATGTAAAGCATAGCTTCGGTTCGAGCCTTGAGGGTAAATTCTTGTGGAAGATTACGCCCAACATCGAGTGGCTTTCGCGTTTGTACTTCTTCACCGATTACCACTATGTGCAGGGTGACTGGGAGAATTCGTTCAGCTTTGCTATCAATCGCTATTTGAGTACGAAGATATTTGTTCATCTGCGTTACGACAATAGCCATACGTGGGATAGCGATTGGCGCTACTGGCAGCTGAAGGAGATTTTGAGTTTCGGCTTGACTTATCATTTTGCTACGAAGTGATGCGATTAAAGATGATATATTTGGCTATGGTGGCTGTGGCGTTGACGGCGCTGCGAGCTGCCTCGGTGGAGATTCCCGAGCAGAGCGTGGTGCTTGCCGGCATCGACGAGGAGAGTTTCCGTGAGCGCTTGGAGGCAACCGACATACAGCCGCTGGAGGGAATTTGGTACTATCCTAACGAGGAGATGACGATAGGCATAGAGCGCTGGCGAGGCGACCACAACATCGAGTATAGACTTGTGTTGCTGTCGAGCGACGATGTGGAGCTGTTGCCTGGCACAGTGATGGGGTTTATGGCACCGAGCGCGGTCGACAACAAGTTGCAGCTGTGGCTTTACAGTCAGCGTCGCGGCATCAGCCTGCGTTACCCGCTAGAGTGTGTGGCCACTGTCAACAGCACGAGCGATGTTATTACCTTCGAGCCCCCGCATTGGAAAGTTAAGGTCAAGATAAATTTCACCCGGTTTCTGCCTACGCTGTTTCGTGGTATAACCATTACTCCCGAACAGAAGAGCGAGACATTGCCGATAGGGTTTAAAAAACTGTTTCCCGCCGAGCCGGGTGAAAATCGCCACTTGAAGGTGCGGTATCTGTGATTTTGACACAAACGGGAAGATTTGAGTTATGAGAGCGATAAGGATATTGATGATAGTAGCGTTGGCGGTGGTTGCTGCTGTGGCAACGGCAAGAACGCGTACCACACAGAACGCATTGACAACCAGCCGCGTGGCGATGGAACGCATCGAGGCCGACAGCACAAACGCCGGAGGCGACGTTGATCAGCAGTCGGTGACGCTCCGCGGCTATACCAAGCGCGCGAGCGATAGCCGCGAGTCGTTTCTGATTACGAACAACACCGGCGGACGGATGTCGCACGTGCGGTTGCGCTTTCGCTACAGCGCTCTTAGCGGCGAGTTGCTGAGTGAGCGTCGGGTGACGGTGGAGGTAAATTTACGTCCGGGCGAAACGCGATTGGTGTCGGTGCCGTCGTGGGACAAGCAGCGAATGTTCTATTATCATGCCGGCCCCAAGCCGCGCAAGGCGGCCACGCCCTATCAGATATCGTTCGCGCTCGACGGCTACGATATACCCGTTGGCAAGTGAAGTGAGAGACTAATCGCAAAAGGAACGGATGGACTTAACGATAGTAATTGTCAATTATAGAGTAAAATACTTCCTCGAGCAGACTCTGGCGAGCGTTGAGGAGGCGTTGCGCAGCATTGATGGCGAGGTGGTGGTAGTCGACAACAATTCCGGCGACGACAGCATAGCCTATTGCCGTGAGCGTTTTCCACGTGTGACCTTTGTTGAGAATAACGAGAACGTGGGCTTTGCGCGGGCCAACAATCAGGCGATAGCTACGGCCCGCGGCGAGTTTACGCTCATTCTCAATCCCGACACTATTGTCACTCACGTGTCGCTGGCTCAATGCATGGAATGGATGAAGAGCCATGCCGACTGTGCCGCGATAGGCGTTCACATGATGGACGGCAACGGAGAGTTCCTGCCCGAGTCTAAGCGCGGTTTTCCCACTCCGTGGGTGTCGTTTTGCAAGATTTTCGGGCTGTCGAGCCTGTTTCCGCGCTCGCGTGTGTTTGCACGCTATCATGTGCGTTATCTGGCCGAGCGCGAGGCGCATAGGGTAGATATTCTGTCGGGGGCGTTTATGTTTTGCCGCACAGCCCTTTTGCAGGCGGCCGGCGGATTTGATGAGGACTTCTTCATGTACGGCGAGGATATTGATTTGAGCTATCGTTTGGCACAGAAAGGTCATCACAACTATTATCTGCCGGTGGATATAATCCATTATAAGGGCGAGAGCACCAAGAAGGAGTCGTTGCGCTACGTTCAGGTGTTCTACGACGCGATGCTCATCTTCTATCGCAAGCATTTTCCGCGTCAGCGTTGGCTGATGTACCCGTTTATCAAGGCGGGAGTGGCTCTGCGCAAGTGGATGGCGATAGCTAACCGCGCCGTCAGGCGTCTGGCGCGCCGTGGCGGAGTGGGGGAGAGCGATGTAATGACGGGCTCGCCGTGGGTGATAATGGCTCACGATGCGCAGCAAGTGGCCGACGCCGCCGGCATCCGCGCCTATCTGCGTGAGATTCCCGCCGAGGCCGAAGCCCGCGTGCTGCTCGACGGTGGCAGCCTGAGCTACGCCGAGATTGTGGACATGATCTCGCGCTATCATCGCAAGGGACTCGAGTTCCATATCTATTCGGCTAAAAATAAAATGATTATATCACCTAAAATGTCGCAACAATGAGTAAAAGCCTACCGCAACCCGAGCTGAGCGGCGATCGCGTGGCTTTGCGCGCTCTTGAGCCCACCGACCTCGATTGGCTGTTGGCTCTGGAGAACGACCCGGCTATATGGGCAGTGAGCAACACCTTGCAGCCCTATTCGCGCCACGAGCTGTGGCGCTATCTCAACGCTGTGGACAACGATTTGCGCGCCACGGGCCAGCTACGGTTGGTGATCACGCGTAAGAGCGACGGCACGCCGCTGGGCTGCGTCGACCTCTTCGACTACAACCCTACCCACTCGCGCGCCGAGTTGTCGGTCGTAATCCTCGCCGAGCATCGCGGCACCGGCTATGCGGCCGAGGCGATCGAGATAGTGAAGCGTTACGCCGCCACGTGGCTGGATTTGAACCAGTTGTACATCTATGTTATGACTGAGAACGAGGCGGTGATACGGCTTTTCGCCGAGCATGGGTTCGAGCGCGCCGGCGTGCTGCGACAGTGGGCGAAAGCTGGCGGTGAATATCACGATGTGGTGGTGCTGCAATGGCTCGGCGGCGAGCTGAAAAAATAACGAATATTAACGCAAAAATACAATATGAAAGTACTGAAATTCGGAGGAACCTCGATGGGAAGCGTCGAGGCGTTGAACAGTGTGAAAAAAATAATTGATGGCGAGCATGAGCGCGTGATAGTGGTGGTGAGCGCCATGAGTGGCGCTACCAACAGTCTGCTTGAGATTGCCCGCCTTGCGCAAGAGGGCAAGGCCGACGAGGTGGAGCCGATAATTAACGGCCTCTACGAGCGACATCGCGACGTGGCAAAGCAACTCTTGCCGGCACCGCTTGCCGCGAGCTACGACAGTAGTATAAAGTATCTTATCAAGGAAAATGTGAAAACCGCCGCGGCCTGGCTGGCCGCCAACGGCGAGGCGTCGGCGCTGATGAGGGACCGTATGACCAACCATATAGTGGCTACCGGCGAGATGGCGTCGTCGGGACTGCTGCGGCTGATGCTGGCCGACGCGGCTATAGCGTTCGCGCCCGAGTTTATAAAAACCAAACGCACACCCAACGGTGCCGACGTGCTCGACGAAGACGCGACACACAGGCTGGTGATCGACGCGCTCGCCACTCAAACGGCGCACGCCACCGTCACGCAGGGCTTCATATCGAGCGACGCGCGAAACGGACAGGAGACAACGCTCGGACGAGGTGGCAGCGACTACACGGCCGCCATCATTGCCGCGGCGCTGCAAGCCGACTGCCTGGAAATATGGACCGATGTCGACGGGTTTATGACAGCCGACCCGCGCGTCGACAAATCGGCCACGGTGATCCCTCGCATGACCTACAGTGAGGCTTACGTGATGGCGGCCGACGGTGCGAAGGTGGTGTATCCGCCAACAATAGCACCCGTCGAGGCCGCCAACATTCCCGTGTGGATCAAAAACACCTTCAATCCCAACGCCACGGGAACCGTAATCTCGTCATAAGTCGCACGTTTAAACCGGTAACGAGTAACGAGTAAAGTTACTGGTTGAGAATAATCGTGTAAAGTTCCGATACGTCGCCCGTGTTCACCACGTCGTCGTCGTTGATTTTGGCGCGCGCGATGGTCTCCGGATCGGTGATATTGCCCAGGATTATTCCGTAGATCTCGGAGATGTCGCCCGTGTTCACCGAGCCGTCGTTGTTCACGTCGCCGCGCAGAACACCGCCCTCGGGCTTGGGAATTGCCACATAACCCTCATAACTTCCGCCTTCATAGATGATGGTGTCAAACTTTAATGGTGTCCAACCCTTGTTGTAGGCGGCGAGCAGAATATCATTGTTATACACGTTTTGTTCTGTTTCCTTATACGACCACAGGCCGATACGCCCGTCATTGTCGCGCGTGGGAAGCTGCGAGATGGTGGAAGTGAGAGCGCTCTCGTTCAGACGGTTGCCCTCGCAATAGACGGTTTTCAGCTTTTCCAATCCGCTCAAGTTGAGCGCGCTGAGCTGATTGTCGTTGCACCGGAGGTAGGTGAGCGCGGTGCAACCGCTCAAGTCGAGCTTGAAAAGCCGATTGTCTCCGCAGCTCAGTTGGGTTAACGTGGCAGGCAATGCGTCAGCATCAAGCAAGGTGATATTGTTACTATTACAGTTAATGGTTTCCAACGCCGGGCAGTTAGAGCATTCCAATTTAGTCAATGCATTATCGGCACAGTTGAGTTCGGTCAACAGGGCGTTGTTGTTCAATCTCAAGAAATAGAGGTTCTTCATGCCCGTGATGATTAACTTCGTGAACTTGTTATCGCTCGCATTCACCCACTCTATGCTATTCGGCAGCCAAGGCATCGATGTGAGTTGGTTGCCATAGCAAGCAAGGTCCTTCAGAGCCGTGCAATTTGCGAGGTAAAGCGTGGTGAGGGCATTGCTACAGCATTCGAGCGACGTTAATTCGCCGTTATCACTCACGTTGAGCGAGTTGAGTTGGCTTAGTCCGTTGATGGTTAGCGTAGTGAATTTATTGTTTCGCAGGTCGAGCGTTTTTAGCGATGTGTTGGTGCTCAAGTTGATACTTGAAAGTTTATTTCCATAAGCAAAAAGCATTTGCAGCGCCGTGCAACCGCTCACGTCGAGAGTGGAGAGGTTGGGATTGTTGTAACATTCAAGTCTAATGAGCGATGTGTTGTTACTGCAGTCGAGCAACGTAAGTGGATTGCGACCGTTTAGCGACAATTGAGTTAACTTATTGTGTTGCAGGTAAACCGTCTGCAACGCGGTGTTGTTGCTCAAGTTGATGGATGTCAGATTGTTATAACCTGCTTCGAGCCTCTGGAGCGACGTGCAACTCGAGATGTCGATTGATGTAAGACCGATGCTCGAGCATTTGAGAGTCTCAAGAGCTGTGCATCCGCTCACGTTCAGCGTTTGTAGTGCCGTGCATCCGCTTACGGTTAGCGTCTGTAACGGGTTACCCGCCACATTCAGGGTTTGGAGCTTTTTGCCACTGCTAAACTCGTTAACGTAGTTTACACCTGCAATTATTATACGGGTTATGTTGTTGCCGCTACAGTTTAGCGTTTGTAAATTCTCAATGCTGGTGAAGTCCAAACTGCTAAGATTGTTGTTGGCGCAGTTAAGAGTAGCTAACGCGTTGCATCCGGAATTATTGATGTCGGTGAGCGCGTTGTTGTTGCAAGTGAGTGTTGTTAGCGCGGTTAAGTCTTTGACGTTGAGCAACCCGGCAATAGCGTTGTTGCTGCAGTTGAGCGTGGCGAGCGCGGAGCATCCTGTCACGTCGAGCGAGGTTAAGTTGTTGCCGCTGCAGTTGAGCGAGGTGAGCGCGGTGTTATAGCTCACGTCGAGCGTCTTTAGGCTCGACTTGCCGGTGATGGTAAGCGTGGTGAATTTGTTATGACTGGCATATATATATTGGATGGAGCCTGGCAATGTGGGTAGCGATGTGAGTTCGTTGTCGAAGCACTTCAGCGTCTTCAGTGCCGTGCATCCCGAGTAAGACAGTGAAGTTAAGGCGGCGTCGCGGCATTCGAGTTCTGTCAGCTGTGTGTTGTTACTCACATCGAGCGTTTTTAGGTTCGCCCTGGTAGCAATACTTAGCGTGACGAACTTGTTGTTGCCGGCGTATACTTCCTTGATGGAGTGGGGGAGCGATAGCGAGGTGAGCGCGTTGTTGCTACAGTTGAGCGTGGTGAGAACTGAATTAAAAAACACATCGAGTTTTCCGGTAATAGCGTTGCCGCTGCAGTTGAGCGTGGTGAGCGCGGTGCAACCGGTCACGTCGAGCGATGTGAGGCTGTTGTTGGCGCAGTTGAGCGAGGTGAGAGCGGTAAAGTTGCTGATGCCTCCGAGGTTGGATATGCTACGACCCGACACGTCGAGCGATTTGCACGCCGTGACATCGCTTGCCGTCATAAAGCCCTTGGGGTATTTAGCCGTGAGGGCGGCAATGAAGTTGGCGTCGGTGAAGCCATAGTAGCTTGAGAAGTCGAACTCATAGTTACCCACATAGAATTCGGTGCTGTACCAGCCTGTATTTTGCAGATTGGAGGTAGTGGTGTTAGACTGGTTTTTGATTGCCATACTGTTGTTGAACGACATGGTGCTGCTACTGGAGACATGGGCGTAGCTGGAGCTCGATGTCGGCTTGAGGTTGATTTTCGAGCCGGTGGAGCTGTTGGCGTTGAAGTTGACGTATTTGAAGTTCTTGAAATTCTCGCGCGACGAGTTTACCGTCATATTGGTGATGGCCAGCGTAAGGGTCGGGTTGCTCGCGCCCTCGATGCCGTCGCCCTTGGTCGAAATCAGACTGAGGTTACCCGAGCTGCTGATGGTGAGCGTGCCGCTGTTGTTGAAGTAAATCGCGTCGTCGCCGCTGCTCGTGCACGTGACGGTGGCCGTGCCGTTCACCTCGAGCGTCGTGTTCTTCTGGAAGTAGAGCGTCGAGGCTGCCGAGCCGCTGAACTTGCACGTGCCGGCAAGCACAATCTTCAAGCCCGCGCAGTCGCGGTTGTGGATGGCACGGTCGCTCGAGCCGCTGCGCGAAATCGAGATGTCGGTGAGCGTAAGCGTGTTGGTAGAGGCGTTGTAGCTCACCTTGCCGCTGCTGCTGAGCTTGGTAATAGCGCCGCCGGTCACGTTCGAAGCGTTGTCGCTCGTGACTTCCACACCGCCCACGTTAATCTCATACTTGGTGGCCGCCTGAGCGAACACTGCCGCCAGCGCCATAATGGAAAGTAGTACAATATTCTTCATAATTATGTAGGTTTTATAATTTTACATTTCTCGTCCTCGTTTAAGCGGGCGTTGTAGAACAACTTTTGCAACTACGAATTACACCAATTGATTCAAATTGAGCCATATATTAGTAATAGGTTTGTAATACGCTGCTATTCAATTTGTTTAGTGCTGTTAAACAAAATACACAATTATTCACGTTGCAAAATTACAAAAAATGTAAGCAACTTTATTACCCCCCCATTAATAAATTATAAAGAATGTTAATGAATGTAAAACACAGTCGCCGTAAATGCACTTGCTTTCGCCCACCCTACACACTACCTTTGCCCCCAAACCAAATTATAAATTATAAATTATAAATTAATAATGAAACCAATGTCCCAGATAGCAAATGTAGGGGCGACGCATATGCCGCCCGTGTGCCGCAACCCACTGAAAACCGACAGCGAATGTATGGACGCGCCATGGCGCGTGTCACGTTGTCACCACTGTCCCACCCAAACAAAATTTGTCCAATTCGACTAATTTATAATATTTGTAGTATAAAAACCACTGTCCCGCCTATCGTAAACGGTAGCACATATTACGTTCCGAAAATGCCTTTTTAAGACCCTCGAAGGCGTAAATATTCTTAAATGCGGTTAAAGGTGGTTAAATTTTGCCTCAAAGCTACTCTTTCAGGTGGCGTAGGCTTGTGTAAGTGATAAAATTACATTATTTTTGTGGTGATTATAGGCTGAAAAAGCGAGAAGCCATTTGGGCAATCGATTGACTATACGGCGCTTAGCGGCAATTTAATGCTACTTATCCGCCACTATTTAAGTAGTCGAGACGTTGAGGGCGTGAGCCACCCATGACAAGGCGCAAAACTTGCGGAATACAAACTCCTATGGTCACTACCGCAATATATTGACATAACTCCTCTTTACACAAGCGCTGCGCGCCCGGATGCGTTGCGCCCCATCTACCGCCAAATAAAAAAACAACATAAATGATAAGTAAATGGCATTACTTACCCCTTACATCCGACGAACAGATTGCCGAAAGGCGGCTCGCAGAGCACTTCGCGAGCTGTCCTTCGGTGGCGCGTTTGCTCGTCTTGCGCGGGATCACGACTGTAGAGGAAGTGCAGAGCTTCTTCCATCCCTCGCTTGGCGGGCTGCACGACCCCTTCATGATGAAGGATATGGACAAGGCTGTAGAGCGGCTCAACAGGGCCCTGGGGTCGAAAGAGAAAGTTATGGTCTACGGCGACTACGACGTAGACGGTATTACGGCGGTAGCATTGGTATACCGTTACCTTAAGAATTTTTATTCTAACCTCGAGTATTACATACCCACCCGCGACGACGAGGGGTATGGCATATCGTTGCAGAGCATCGACTATGCGGAGAGCATCGGGGTAAAACTGATTATTGTGCTCGACTGCGGCATTAAGGCGGTTGAGGAGATAGAGTACGCGCGACAGAAGGGTATCGACTTCATCGTGTGTGACCACCACGTGCCCGACGACGAATTGCCGCCTGCCGCCGCCATCCTCAATCCGAAGATGGAAGACGATCACTACCCTTACAAAGGCCTGTCGGGCTGCGGCGTGGGGTATAAATTCATGCAGGCCTTTGCTCGCAGCAACGGCATGAACCGCATGT
>ERZ842401.8277-NODE-8277-length-10302-cov-44.863277_pt1 | contig 10302 bp, 11 predicted proteins | sample MGYA00521270_ERZ842401 | MGnify/ENA primary metagenome ERZ842401 (study PRJEB31892, sample SAMEA3878208) | bioreactor metagenome | biome: Moose rumen | place: Sweden | collected 2011-10 | study: EMG produced TPA metagenomics assembly of the PRJEB12797 data set... | reverse complement strand
ACCCGCATCCGTGAGGTGTCGGTCAACTATAACCAAAACACCTTGTCGCTGACTTTCTCGGGACTGAACTACGAGCGCCCCATACAGACTTATTACCGTGTGCGCGTGCATGGGGTCAAAGACTATGAGAACTGGCGCGTGCTGAGTCATGCCAACTCGGAGGGACTGGTGGACGGTCAGGGACTGCTGCACCTGCCGCTGACAGCCCTGCGCCCGGGCCGGTACCAGATAGAGCTGCAAGCGTCAATGGTGCCTGACCACTGGCCACAGGAACCTTTCGTCTGGGTCGTCAATGTCAAGCAGCCCTGGTGGCGCTCTACAGGTATCTATCTGCTGCTGGCTGTCGTCGTGCTGTCGCTGTTTGCCGTCAATTTCTGGTATTACACGCGCATTACCCGTCTGCGCTTCCTGCGCAACAATCAGGAGGACGACCTGATGCGCCGCATTCGTAGCTATGCAGAACGCGCTGCCAGCCTGGCACGCGACTGGGACATAGACTTGTCGCCGTCGGAGACCGAGCGTCTGGAGGACAGCGTCGAGAGCAACACTGAGTCGAGTCATCTGTTTGACAAAGCTATGGTGCAGATAGTGCCCTATCTGCACGAACATCGTGGCCAGCACGTCTCCATGCAGCAGTTGTCTGCGCTGACAGGCATTCCTGTTATGAAGCTGTATGATGTTTTGTCGGCCAATCTCTATAAGAGTCCGCGTCAGATAGCCGAGAAACTGCGGAACTCTATGCCGCGGTAGCCCACCAGCCGCCACGTGCGTTCACCTAATCCTTTGTAGTAGACCAGTGCCTGGTAGCGGTTTTCCGTCTGCCAGAAGCTGCCCTCGGAGTGTGGTATGCCATTCGTTGCTGTCACATAGCGGTAGGAGTAGTAGCCCTGCTTCTGCATCAGTTGAGTATAGTAGCACCCTTGTGCACCTTCGTAGTGCATCAGGTAGTGTTCGCGTTCGTAGTCAGTAGCCCACAGACCGTCCACGTACAGCTCGCCCTCGTAGGGGGCTTGCAGCTGGTAGTTCACCCACACGTAGTCGCATGTGTAGTCCACTTCGCGCATGTCGCTGTTACGGATCAGAAAGGCGCCGTCGGCATCGACATCCGTCAGGTAGTTGCGTCGCACCTGGGCGGCAAAAGGCCACACCTGGAAGTGTTCGCCGTCCCATGCTATGCGGTCGATGCCCATAGTGGGATGGCTCACGTCCAGGACCTCGAACTTATGGTATTCGTTGCCGGCATCGAAGACGAGCTGGCGATTGTGCGTCCACTCCAGCCCCTGTTGGTTCACGAAGTTTGGCTGTACGTCACGGCGTGCCGTCGGCTCCTGCCAGTTCTGCATCACCACCGTATGCAGCTGCTCGTCCAGCCGTGTCATCTGCACGTCGTTGTAGCTGACGCTCATCGACAGTTGCTGGTGACTCCGGTTATGATCCACGTCCGTGTTGGTCGTCACCTCGAGTCCTACGCCCATCAGCGGCTCCACCACGTAGAACTCTACCTCCAGCACCCGCTCGTTGTCGTTGTCCTCGTCGTACACCGTCAGTCGGTAGTTTCCGCTCATCTTCAGCCGGCACAGGTCGTTAGGCAGGCTGAGCTCGTAGTGGGTATAGAGCACTGTGGTGTTAATGGAGTTGCGGTAGTCCTCTATCGGATTGTCATTGAATCCCTCCAGCCAGTCGCTCTCGAACAAGCCGTCGCTCACCGTCCAGTCCCACTCGCAGTGCTCCACGTGGTACGTAAACCGATGGTAAGTATGTGACAGCTCGTCGAAGCCTATGTGCAGCACATCGCCACTGCCCAGCTCCATCACAGGACGGTTCATCCAGTCGTCGTTCACCACGCTGGTCAGGGTTCGTACGTTCGGCACGTAGATGCGGTTGCCCGCCAGTGCCGTCAGCACGCCCAGGATGACAGTCTGTAGTAGTATGATTCTCCGTTTCATGCGGGCAAAGGTACGAATAAGTGAGCGAAAAACAAAAATAAGTTCGATTTATTTTTCTTTCTTCCTTTTTTATTCGTACCTTCGCAGCTGGAAACAAGATAACAATACGTGATATGGATACCAAACTGATATTGAATTTCCTGCGCGAGGTACGGATGCACAACGAGCGTCCGTGGTTTCAGGCACATAAGGCAGAATACGAGGCAGCCCGTCAGGACTTTGAACAGGGCGTGGCACAGGCCATAAGCCGCATTGCCGAGTTCGACTCATCCGTGGCTCATCTGACGGTGAAGGACTGTACGTACCGCTTCTATCGCGACACGCGCTTTTCGACAGACAAGTCACCTTACAAGACACATTTCGGTGCATATATCTCGGCCCACGGCAAGAAGTCGCTGCATGGCGGCTACTATCTTCATCTGGAGCCTGAGGGTTGCATGGTGGCCTGTGGCAACTACTGGCTGCCTACCAACATCCTGACGTCGTGCCGCAACGAGATCATGGCGAACGAAGAAGAGTGGCTGCACTGTGTTGAGAGCAAGGAGTTCCTGAAGTACTACGCCGACTCGTTCGACCCCTGTACCGAACAAGACTCGTGGCTGTCGAAGCAGGGCTTCGGATTGGAAAAGCTGAAGACCTGTCCTGCAGGGTTCCCGCGTGATTACCAGTATGTTAAGTACCTTCGGCTGAAGAATTACTGCTGCTGGCATCGGGTGGAAGACGACTTCTTTGAGGGCGACCAGTGGTTTCGCAAGGTAGCACCTATGCTGCGCGCCGCCAAACCCATGATGGACTTTATGAATGCCGTTATTGACGACTACGAATAGTTCCTAAGCGCTGAACACCAGGCATGCCCAATCGCCGTCGTGGCGTTCTTGGGCGAGCGTCAGTCCTAATGTCTGTGCCTTGCTTTCGAGCAGGGCACAGTCGTTTCTGTAGAAACCGCTGAGGATGAGTGTGGCCCCGGGACGCATGACGCTGGCAAAGCGTGGCATATCCTCGAGCAGGATGTTGCGGTTGATGTTGGCCATGACCAGGTCGTAGCGCTCTGTTATGGCGTCGAGTAGGGTAGCGTTGCCGTGCAGCGCCTCCAGCCGAGTGTCAACCCTGTTGATGACGGCGTTATGCCGCGTGTTGTCTACGCTCCACTCGTCTATGTCGTATGCCGTGCAGTGGGCGGCTCCGAGCTTCAGAGCGCAAATTCCTAAGATGCCCGTGCCGCAACCGCAGTCAAGGACGTTAAGGCCGTTTAGGCTCGGGCGTTCCAATAACGTGCTGCAGATCATGCGGGTGGTCTCGTGCGTACCCGTTCCGAAGGCCAGGTGGGCATCAATCTCTATGTTCAGTGGCGCCTCCGTAGCCGGCAGGTGCCGTCCGTCGTGAATGGTCAGACGGTTGGCCACCACGATGGGGTCGAAGCCCTGAGCCTCCCACTCGGCGTTCCAGTCGCGGTCTTCGGCTTCGCGTACATTATATATTATACGCGTGTCGTCAAAAGGGAAACCTTCGAGCACACCATCAAGGACCGACTGGTCGAACAGGCTCTGCTGTACGTAGCCCGTCAGTCCTTCGGGAGTTTCCTCAAAAGTCTCAAAACCAGCCTCGCCGGCCAGGGCAGACAGAATGTCGCGTGCGTCCTGCGTACAGGGCGACAGGGTGAATAGTACTTCGTAATACTTCATTGCAATGTTAAATTTTGGGTGCAAAATTACAAAAAATAGGGAAAAACCTATCGCTTCTTAGGGTTTTTCCTTAACTTTGCAGTAAAATTAATCGTAATTTTGCATCGTGAACAATTAAAACATAGGAGAAATGAAGATGAAAAAGCTAATGATGTTCCTGTTCGTATTAGGTGTCCTGCCTGTGACCGTCATGGCTCAGGACGACGACATGTACTTCGTTCCCTCGAAGGAGAACAAGGCCAAGGAGGCAAAGACGTACGGTATGCCTACGAAGACCTACTACTCGGGCAGTCAGCGCTCTGTCGACGACTACAACCGCAGGGCGTGGACCAGTGCGACGCCCATTGACTCTGCAGGCAACGACATTATTGACTTCTCGGCCGTTCGCGGGGTGTACCCCGACTCCTCGTTTACCGAGGTGGCAGCCGACGACTATAAATACACCCGCCGCATGAGCCGTTTCGACGACTACACCCCGTCGCAGGCCTACTGGGAAGGCTACCGTGACGGACGCTGGATGTCACCTTGGTATCGCACAAGCTGGTACAGCTGGTACGATTACGACCCGTGGTATTGGGACAGCCCGTGGTACTATGGTGGCTATTACTCCTGGTACTCGCCCTGGCACTACGGCTACTACCGTCCCTGGCATTATGGCTATTACGGCTACTACGGCCCCTATTGGTATGGAGGCGGCAGACACTACAGCACCTACATGTCGCGTCCCATTCGCCGCACGACCTACCAGAGCGGACGCACCTTCGGTCGTACCAACAGCCGTACCACCTATGACAGCAACCGCTCGTTTGGTCAGCCCTCGCGCAGCAGCTCGCCCTCGTCGTCGTTCGGTGGCGGCAGCCATCGCAGCAGTGGCAGCTTTGGCGGCGGTGGCGGTGGCTCGCGCTCGTCGTCGGGCGGTGGCCGCAGCTTTGGTGGCCGCAGATGAACGGCTCGCAGTCTTCAGTTTAGAGTTTAGAGTTTATAAGTTTAGAGACATTTTTAACAGTGAATAAAGCTATGAAGAAAGTATATTTGTTCGCTGCTATGGCCCTGACGGCCGTGCAGCTACAGGCCCAGAATGCCACCCTCGACACCTATATCGGTGCCCAGCTGGCAACGGAAGACCTGAACGGAACCGCCCGTTATGTGGGTATGGGTGGCGCAATGGACGCATTGGGTGCAGACCTGTCGACCATCGGCAGCAATCCTGCCGGTATGGGACTCTTCCGCCACAGTCAGGTGGCAGGCTCGTTTGGCCTGGTGTCGCAGTCGGACGGCAAGTCGTTCCAAGACGGCTCGAAGACCTCGGCCTCGTTCGACCAGATAGGCGTTGTCTTCGCCAGCCGCACGGGCATGCACAGCTATCTGAACTTCGGCTTCAACTTCCACAAGAGCCGTAACTTCAACCACGTGCTGTCTGCTGCCAACCAGGCGCTGAACGGTTCGTCACAGAACAAGCAGACGTACCTGAACCTGATGTCCAACACCGGTGCTGACGGCAACGTCATCGACCCTCTGCGCGAGAGCCAGGTGGACGATCTGAACTATGAGCTGATAGACAGCTATGACGAGAACGGTCAGTATCTGGGAACGAGTTTCATCGACTCCAAGGGCTACCAGTTCGACCGTGCTCAGACAGGCTACATCGGCGAGTACGACTTCAACCTGTCCGGCAACATCAACAACCGTGTCTATCTGGGTCTGACCGCTGGAATCAAGAGTGTGCACTACAATGCCTATACAGAGTACAGTGAGACGCTCTCAGCGCTGAGCGACCCAGACCTGAACTACGTCGGCATGAAGGACAGCCACAAGATTACGGGCCATGGCTTCGACATCAAGGCGGGCATTATCCTGCGCCCCATCGAAGAGTCTCCCTTCCGTGTGGGTGTCAGCGTGGCTTCCCCCACGTTCTACAAGCTGACCACCAGCAACCAGACATCCATTCACGACCAGTACGGAATGGTGAAGCAGGTCAATAGCGATGCCGACTTCCGCTTCCAGACGCCTTGGAAGTTCGGGCTTAGCCTGGGCCACACCGTGGACAACTATCTGGCTTTAGGTGCCAGCTACGAGTATGCCGACTACTCTGCCAACGATATGCGTACCATTACCGGTTCGGGTTATGACTGGGACGGCTTATACTACGAGAACAGTGATAGTGACCCCGTCATGAAGCGTCATACAGAGCGCACGCTGAAAGGCGTGTCGACGCTGAAGCTGGGTGCAGAGTATAAGGTAGATCCGAACGTGGCTCTGCGCGTGGGCTACAACTATGTGTCACCAATGTATAAAGAGTCGGGCGTGCGCGACCTGACGCTCAGCTCTCCTGGTGTTTACATGGCTTCGACCACCGACTACACCAACTGGAAAGACACCCACCGCCTGACAGCAGGCGTAGGCTTCACCTTCGACCAGCTGCGTCTCGACCTGGCCTACCAGTACTCCATGCGCGAGGGCGATTTCTATCCTTACATGAAAGAGTTGTCGTACGACGGTGAGAGCAATCAGGCCGCTGCCGTCAACGTCAAGGACAATCGCCACCAGTTGCTGTGCACACTGACTTACAGCTTCTGAGTCCGTAACAGGATTTTTTACAGGGAAAACGCAAAATAAGTTTCGATTTATTTTGCGTTTTCCTTGTTTATTCGTACCTTTGCCGTGATTTGAGAGAATCTTATCGATGAAACGGCAATTGGTAGCAATTTTTAGTGTCTTGCTGCTTCTCTCTTGCGGAGGCAACAAGGCCGGCAACCACGAGGATGAAGTCCCCGCTGATAGTGTAGTGGCCGATGCTGATACGACGGTTGTCGCTCAGGCAGAGGAAGACCCGCTGGCCAATCTGCCTATGCCAAAGGCTGCCGACGAGCTGTTCGACGATTTCATCTACAATTTCTCCGCCAGCAAGAAGCTGCAGATGGAACGCATCATGTTCCCTTTGAAAAAAGTGAACGGAAACAAGGTTGAGACCATTGACAAGAGTCAGTGGAAAATGGAGCGTTACTTCATGCGTCAGCAGTACTATACGCTGCTTTTCGACAGCGAGAAGCACATGGAGGTGGTCAAGGATACCTCGCTCAACCACGCCGTGGTGGAGATGATTTATTTCAACACGGGTGCCGTCATTCAGCATAAGTTCGACCGCCTGCGCGGCGTGTGGATGCTGACATCCGTTGAGACCATTCCTATCACCAGTTCCTCCAATGCCTCGTTCCTTGAGTTCTACCACCGTTTCTCTACCGATGAAGCGTTCCAGAAGGAGAGCCTGAACGAGACCATACAGTTTGAAGGTCCTGACCCGGACGACGACTTTGCCCGTATGGAAGGCGAGATAACGGCTGACACGTGGGAGGCGTTTGCCCCCGAGCTGCCCAAGAAGATGCTCTACAACATCATCTATGGACAGCCTCACAAGGAAGGCAACCATAAAGTGTTCGTGCTGCGGGGCATCGCCAACGGCATGGAACTGGAGATGACCTTCCAGCGCAAGGGTGGGGCGTGGAAGTTGACAAAGCTGACTACCTGACCACGTTATTGGCAACCAAGAACAGAACAATGAAGGACATTCACAACTATAGTCTGAAAGCCCACAATACGTTTGGCATAGACGCCCGCTGTAGCCGCTTCCTGGAGTATGCGACGGTGGACGAGGCCCGCCAGGTAGCCGCCATGCTACGCGCCGCCGACGAGCCCTTCCTCATAGTGGGTGGAGGCAGCAACCTGCTGCTGACGCAAGACTTTCAGGGCATCGTCGTACACTCGGCAGTCAAGGGCATGAAGCAGCTTGGTGCCGGCCGTCTCTGCTGTGGTTCTGGCGAAGTGTGGGACGACGTGGTGGCTCGAAGTCTGGACGCCGGTCTCTTCGGTGCCGAGAATCTGTCCCTCATTCCGGGTGATGTGGGGGCCAGCGCCGTGCAGAACATCGGGGCCTACGGTGCAGAAGTCAAGGATCTGATTGCCGGCATCGAGGCCGTGGAGATAGCAACGGGCGAGCTGTGTGCCTTCAGCAATGCCGACTGCCAATACGGTTACCGCCAGAGCCGTTTCAAGCACGAGTGGCGTAATCGCTACTTGATTACCCATGTTACGTACCAGTTCTCACTGTCGTTTGCTCCTTGTCTGGACTATGGTAATATCCGTCAGGAGCTGGAGCGCCGCGACATGCAGCAGCCCACGGCCCTGCAGCTGCGGCAAGTCATCATCGACATACGTAATGCCAAGCTTCCCGACCCCAAGGTGACGGGCAATGCAGGCAGTTTCTTCATGAACCCCGTGGTCAGCCGCGCCAAGTACGAAGAGCTGGCCGCGCAATATCCCCAGATGCCGCACTACACCATTGATGCCGAGCGTGAGAAGATTCCCGCCGGTTGGATGATAGACCAGTGTGGCTGGAAAGGCCGTTCGCTGGGACGTGCGGGCGTACACGACCGTCAGGCGCTAGTGCTTGTCAACCGTGGCGGTGCTACAGGCAGCGAAGTCGTTGCCTTGTGCCAGGCTATCCAGCACGATGTCCGCCAGCGGTTCGGCATTGATATCTGTCCCGAAGTAAATATCATTTGAGTGGAAAGGAGCAAGGAGATGAAGCTGACATTCTTAGGAACGGGAACATCGTGTGGCGTGCCGACTATCGGCTGTCAGTGCCACACCTGCACCAGCACTGATCCGCACGACAAGCGGCTGCGCTGTTCGGCACTCGTCGAGACCCGCCAGACCCGTCTGCTCATAGACTGCGGCCCCGATTTCCGCCAGCAAATCATGCCCCAGCCCTTCCGCCGGATTGACGGCATCCTGATAACCCACGCCCACTACGACCACATGGGCGGCATGGACGACATCCGTCCCTACTGCCAGTTTGGCGAAATCAATGTCTATGCCGACCCCTTGGCGCGCAAGGGCATGCTCGAGATGTTGCCTTATTGTTTTGCCGAGCACCGCTATCCGGGTGTTCCTGCCATCCAGCTGCACGAGATTCATAAGCACGAGCCGTTCCGGATTGGCGACCTCGACATCATGCCTGTCGAAGTGATGCACCACGACCTGCCTATCCTGGGCTATCGCATTGCTTCCCTCGACGCTCCGGACGCGCCGCTGGTCTACATCACCGACATGAAGACCATCAGCGACACCGAGTTGCCCTACGTCACCGGCGCGAACGTGCTGGTTGTCAATGCGTTGCGCCATCGGCCCCACCACAGCCACCAGACTGTAGAAGAGGCCGTCAGCTTTGCCGAGCGGGTAGGGGCAGGCCAGACCTGGCTCATCCATTCCAGCCACGACATTGGACGGCACGCTAAGGTGAATGCCCAGCTGCCTTCTGACATCCAGCTGGCCTATGACGGTCAGGTGGTGGAGTGGTAGGTAGGAAAGAGGGTAGAGCGGTTATCTCTTCTTGTGGCCGAACAGATGACCGTAGTTTTTCATGAGTTTACGAATCAGCAGGAAGGTGTCGACAGCTGTCACGCTGTTGGCTATCAGTCCCGATATCCATTCTCCCTTTGTGCTGTCTTTGCGCGACACAAAGAGCTGGCTCCAGAGTTTGGAGAACTGCTCGTTGTCCTTCTGGAGCGAGGCCGACAACTGCTCCTTGCGCAGACGTATCTCGTCCAGCGTGCGATAGTCTTTTTCAGGTGTTCTGACGGGTAGCATAGCGAGAGAATGTTTTATTTAATAACTATTTGCTCATCAGCAGATTGGCGAGGAAGTGTATCAGCGGACGCTCTATCCACGCCTTGCGGTTGATGAAGAACAGGAAGAACACAAGTAGATGGATGACGCCCACGATGACGAAGGCGGCAACGTAACCGACGAAGGCTGACAGCCAGTAAGCTATGGCAAACGAGAAATACAGCACTACCGCCATGATGATCAGGAAGAAGAGCACGGCCAGCGCTATAGCCTTCAGCAGCTGTACGAGCTTGTCAATTACATCGAGCTTCAGATATTCAGCCTGAAGCCCGAGGTAATGCTTGACAATCTCAGCCAGCTGGGCAATGGTTTCTACGTTCTTGTCGCTACTGAGCATACGCGTTTATGCCTCCACTTCGGGGGCAGCTTCGGCAATGTCGTCTACGAGGTCGTTTACTTCCTTGCGGGTCAGCTTGATGTTGTGCTTCTTCATGAAGTCATCAACGGCGTCTGTTATCTTCACGCGGGTGTCCTCGCCCTTCTCGGGGGCCAGCAAAAGTCCAATCACTGCTCCGGCAATAGCACCGCCGAAGAAAGCTCCTAAATAACCTAAACTTCTCATAATCGTTTCAATTTTTGTTAAGTTAAACGTATTTCTGTGGGCAAATATACGGAAAGTTTTCCAAATTAACAAACTTTACGCAGTATTTTTCATCAAGTTTGCGCGATATTTTGTAATTTTGCGCTCAATAACTGAAATTAATAAGTCTAATTTTTTAAAAATAAGGAAAGAAAAGAATTATGAAGAAGTACATCGTGCTTTGCGCTGCCGCATGTGCAGTAATGGCTTTTACAAGCTGTAAGTCAAGTGAAAGTGCCTATAAGCAGGCTTATCTGAAGGCTAAGGCTCAGGAGGAGGCTCAGCAGCAGCAACCGCAGCAGACTGTCGAGCAGAACGTGGTAGTACCCTTGGAGGAGAAGGCTGCCAATAATACCCGTGTGGTGGACAACGCTGACAATGTTGCCGTACGTCAGGAGAATGTCACCGT
>ERZ842401.8276-NODE-8276-length-10303-cov-22.868657_pt1 | contig 10303 bp, 11 predicted proteins | sample MGYA00521270_ERZ842401 | MGnify/ENA primary metagenome ERZ842401 (study PRJEB31892, sample SAMEA3878208) | bioreactor metagenome | biome: Moose rumen | place: Sweden | collected 2011-10 | study: EMG produced TPA metagenomics assembly of the PRJEB12797 data set... | reverse complement strand
AGAGGTCGGAAAATGAAGTAGGAGGAAAACTACTTCATTTTCCTCCTACTCGATTTATTCTGACTTGAACAAGTCCTTGATGCCTCCGATGCTTCCCATCAGGTTGGTGGCTTCGTAAGGCAGATAGACCGTCTTCGTCTTGTCGCCCTGGGCCAACTCTTGCATCATCTGGATATACTTCTGAGCCAGCAGGTAGTTGGCGGGGTTCGTCGACTTTCCTACAGCCTCGGTAATCAGTTCGATAGCCTTAGCCTCGGCCTCTGCCTTGCGGATGCGAGCCTGAGCCTCACCTTCAGCGTGCAGGATAGCCTGTTGCTTCTGGGCATCGGCACGGTTGATGATAGCGGTCTTCTCACCCTCGGAAGCCAGAATCTCGGCTGCCTTCTCACCTTCAGAGGTCAGAATCTGGGCACGCTTGTTACGCTCGGCCTGCATCTGCTTCTCCATCGCGTTCAGCACCGTTGCGGGAGGCACGATGTCCTGCAGCTCTACGCGGTTCACCTTGACACCCCACTTGTCGGTGGCATCGTCCAGCACGGCACGCAGCTTGGTGTTGATGGTGTCGCGCGAAGTCAGCGTCTCGTCCAGCTCCAGTTCACCGATGATGTTACGTAGCGTGGTCTGCGTCAGCTTTTCGATAGCGTTGGGCAGGTTCTGAATCTCATAGACGGCCTTGAAGGGGTCTACAATCTGGAAGTAGAGTAGGGCGTTGATTTCCATCTGGATGTTATCCTTCGTAATCACGTTCTGTGAAGGGAAGTCATACACCTGTTCGCGCAGGTCGATGCTGTTCGAATAGGCATAGCGTCCGCGGGTGAGCACGACAATCTCCTTCGCCCTGTCGATGAAGGGGATGATGATGTTGATACCCGGTTTCAGCGTGGCGTAGTAACGTCCCAGGCGCTCAATGATGCGGGTTTCCGACTGTGGGATGATCACAAGGGCCATCTTGGCGAAGATAATCACCAGAACTACGATGGCAATCAGTACATAACTCATAATGTCCATAATGATTGATAGTTTTATTATTAATGTTATAAGGTTTCTACGGTGACGATGGTGCTTTCGCGTCCTATGACACGAACGGTTTCACCCTCAGCAATATCCTTCTCGCTGACGGCTTTCCACATGTCGCCGTCAATCTGGACATATCCGCTATCGCCAGCCTTAATAGCTTCAGTTACCTTGCCTGTACGTCCTAAAAGGGCATCAGCATTGCTGACGCGCTTGTCTTCGCCTTTGTGCAGCCACCGTTTAGCTGCTGGCCTTACATACAGTAAAGCCACGAGAGATACGACCACAAAAGTTAGAACCTGTACGGTGATGCTATTGTCCAGCAGACCTGCATCGATAGCAGCACCAATGGCTCCGATGGAGAAGCAGATGATGAAGAAATCACCTGATGAAAGCTCCAGAATCAGGCAGACGATGGCGATGACAGCCCATACCTGCCACATGTTTTCTAAACAATACTCAATCATACGCTTTTTTTTAGTGATTATATCGAAAGAATGAAATCGTCCCAGTCTTTTGTAGAACCCTTTTTGCCAAACACCTTCTGATACAGTCGACTCCTGGTGGAGGCTACGCTCTCCTTTGAATGGGCTGTCAACGTGGCAATGTCCTTGGGCTGCATCCTGATTTTGATAAGCAGACTCACACGAAAGTCCTGTTCGCTCATGCGGAAGAGGCTATACAGCTTCTCGCTGAATCCCATATAGACATTGTCCACGGCCTCTGCCAGTTCCGTCCAGTCACCTTCCGTCATGCTCCGTCCTTCGCTCAGGTATTGCTTGATGCGCTGATAGACTTGTGTCGCCCATATCGTGTTCACATCCTTTCGCGGCTCTATAACGGCCATTTTCTGCATGGCGTGGATGTTGTCCAGTCGGCTCTGCAGCAGTTGTATCTTGCGGCGGTTGGCCTGCAGCACCATAATAAATAAGGTGATGTAGAACACGGTGCAGACGATGAGCAGAAAGAGCTCGCGGTTGGTCAGAATGGTTGTCATGTCGTTTTCTTGATTTCTGTGATGCAAAGTTAGGAAAAAAATGCTAACCTACCAAGAAAAAAGGTTTGCAAAAGTTCTCAAAGGGTCATTTGCACACTTTTGCAAAGAAATTATTCCATTGTTTGCAATAATTTTCTTACCTTTGCGCTCTTGAGCGCGAAGGTACTCCGTCTCGGAAATAAAAACAAACGGGTTTGTTTTGTATTTCGCTTGACTTTTCGTAACTTTGCAACCAAAATTAAAAAAGGAACGATATGAAGAGAAGGTTTTTCGGACTTTTGACTGCGCTTTGGATGCTTGGCGTGCTCACGATAAGTGCTCAGACGAGTCTTGCCGGTCGCACCTATCATCATCCGAACATCATGGCTGACATGATGAACGAGGCCACCAAGGATTTGGACAAGAAAGTGGCCGAGGCCCGCACTAAAGCCATTGCTGAGGGCGAGAAGAAGAAGGGTCGTAAGCTGACTGCTGAGGAGTTGGCCAAGCTCGATGCGGAAATCAAGAAGAAGATGGATATGATGGAGGCCGTGAAGAAAGGCATGAAAATGGCTGTCACCGTTGAGTTCAAAGACCAGAAGAAAGTTGTGATGAAGCAGGACACGAAGATTAGCGATGACGCCCTGAAGGCTGCAGGTATCGGTTGGTTCAAGCGTAAGGCCCTGAAGGTAGCCCTGGCTGTGGCCCCCTCTTCGGAGAAAGCCACCTATATCGTCAAGGACAGCATGGTCATCATGACCGATAAGGACAACGAGAAGGATACCCTGTTCATCAGCCGCGACGGTAAGTACCTCACAGGCCGGATGGATAAGAAAATGTCCTTCAAACTGACAAGAATAAAATAAAAAACAACATAACGAAAAATGGGAAAGATTATACTGACAGGTGACCGTCCTACGGGCAAGCTCCACTTGGGACACTATATTGGTTCGCTGCGCCGTCGCGTAGAGTTACAGAACGCAGGCGACTATGATAAAATGTTTGTATTCATGGCTGATGTGCAGGCCCTTACCGATAATGCTGACAATCCGGAAAAAATTCGCCAGAGCATCGTCAACGTGGCACTCGACTACCTGGCTGCAGGCCTCGACCCCGAGAAGTGCGTACTGTTCATCCAGAGCCAGATACCTGAGTTGGCTGAGCTCACCACCTATCTGATGAACCTCGTTAGTGTGAGTCGTGTACAGCGCAACCCCACGGTGAAGACCGAGGTGAAGATGCGTGGCTTCGAGGGCGAGAGTATTCCCCTCGGATTCTTCTGTTACCCGGTGTCGCAGGCTGCTGATATCACCCTGTTCAAGGCTACCACCGTACCGGCTGGCGAAGACCAGGAGCCCATGCTCGAGGTGACACGCGAGTTGGTGCGCCGCTTCAACCAGATTTATGCTCCTGTATTGGTCGAACCTAACATCATGCTGCCTGAGAATGCCACAGCCCGTCGTCTGCCCGGTACCGACGGCAAGGAGAAGATGTCGAAGTCGCTGGGCAACTGCATTTACCTCTCCGACGATGCTGATACCGTATGGCAGAAGGTGCGCTCCATGTACACCGACCCCACTCATATCAATCTGAACGACCCGGGTCATGTCGAAGGCAATGCCGTATTCACTTATCTCGACGCTTTCTCGCGCGATGAGCATTTCGCACAGTACTGGCCTGAATACCAGAACCTTGACGAGCTGAAAGAACACTATCAGCGTGGTGGCTTGGGCGATATGAAGTGCAAGAAGTTCCTCAATCAGATTCTCAACGAGTTCCTGGAGCCCATGCGTCAGCGTCGTCATGAGTTCGAGCAGGACATTCCTGAGATTTATAACATCCTGCGTCGAGGAACAGAAAAAGCCCGCGAGACCGCTGCCCAGACGATGGATGAGGTTCGCAAGGCCATGCAAATCAACTATTTCGATGACCAGGAACTGATTCGGTCGCAAGCTGAGGCTTTCCGTAATAAGTAACCATCAGTCTGGTAGTTACTTCAAATTCGCTCGCTCCTTCACCGCCTTAGCCACTTCAGGCGAAAGGTTAGGGAAGAAGGAGATTCCTGTGATGCGTTCAATCTGTTCGATGGTGTTGACGTAGGAGTCCTTGGTACGTTCCCCATCCGTATTACGGCAGATGTAACCGATGCCGCGAGGAGTACCGTTAAGACAGACGATGACCTTGAAGAAGGCTTCAGGGACTACAACATGATTGGGTCCTATCGTTTCGTGCTGCTGACGGAAAAGGATGGGGCCGCAGACGATATAAACCTCACCGTATTTTTTTGCCCACCGGCGACAGGCCATCTCAATCTGGTTCCATGCTCCACTGTTCAGGTTGGCATTCTGTGGACAGCAGTTGGTGAAAAGGAATGTCTCATACATGGCATCAGCATCCCACTTGTTATCACCTGCTGGACACATGTGACCACGCGACCATCCGCTGCCCTTATAGTCTGTGGCAGTAGTGCGGGGCACAGGAACTTCCACATCTTGATGCCAGGCTGCCCCAGAGCGTTTGATGGTGCCCTCGGTATGTTCGCGAGTCAGTTTCCAAGCCACCCAGTTGGGTAGTTTGGTCTCCGCATTATACGACGCTGTGTAGCCACTTCGATAGAGCAACTGCTCCGGAGTTCCTTTGGGTAATACGGGCAGGTCGACATCGGTAGAGACGCAGGTAGCTGGTTCTTGGGCTTTTGAGATAGCAATGATGGCTACGAAACACAGCAGGAATAATGGCAGATAGTATTTCTTCATAAGAGGGCGAGTCGTTGTTCGAGTGTCATCTGGGCATACTTTCGCCAGCCTGTGGCCTTATCGCTGGCCTTCAGATATTCCAGGTCATTCATGTGAGCGTATGCTTCCATTTCGAAGGGATTGAGCCTGTAGCCTGCATTATTCAGCCGTTTGCGGTAGCGCGAGGCACAGAGCCAATACCAGGCGTAGCGGACGTAGAAGCATAGCCACGAATCGTGGGTGGAGCGGGCTTGGTAGAGATGTATCATCTCATGGTTTTTCAAGATGCTGAAGCGTCCATTGAACGCTTCAGCATCTTTCTCGTTATGAGTGATGATGTAACCGAAAAAGGTGAGTCCATCGTAGCCCTTGCGAATCCAACGTGGCATCGCAATGGCCCGCATATCGTCAGTCCGGCTGGGGCGTGGAGCTCTGAACATCATCAGCAGGATATTCATATTTTATCTAGCGCCTGACGGATATCAGCCAAGATGTCGTCGCAATCCTCAATACCTACGGAGAGACGGATGAGGTCTGGAGCAACGCCAGCCTCGCGCAATTGCTCATCGGAGAGTTGGCGATGGGTGTGAGAGGCGGGGTGCCGCACACAGGTACGGGCATCTGCCACGTGGGTCACGATGGCAATCATTCGGAGCGAGTCCATGAACTGTACAGCGGTCTCGCGCGTGCCTTTCAGTCCAAAGGCGATAACGCCACACGAGCCGTTGGGCAGATACTTCTGCGCCAGCGCATAGTTCTTGTCGGAGGGCAGCCCGCTGTAGTGTACCCAAGCCACACGCTCGTCATTCTGGAGAAACTCAGCCACACGCTGGGCATTTTCGCAATGGCGAGGCACGCGCAGATGGAGAGTCTCCAGTCCGAGGTTCAAGAGGAACGAGTTCTGGGGAGCAGGAATCGAACCGAGGTCGCGCATCAGCTGGGCTACCAGTTTGGTCGTATAGGCCATCTTACCAAACTTCTTGGTGTAAGTCAGTCCGTGATACGACTCATCAGGAGTGGTCAGTCCAGGGAATTTGTCGCTATGGGCATCCCAGTCGAAATTGCCGCTATCTACCACACATCCACCAACCTGAGTAGCGTGTCCGTCCATATATTTCGTGGTGGAGTGGGTCACGATGTCAGCACCCCACTCGAAGGGACGGCAGTTGATGGGGGTGGGGAAGGTGTTGTCGACAATCAAGGGCACGCCATGCTTGTGGGCGATGCGGGCAAACTTCTCGATGTCGAGAATCTGACAGCCTGGATTCGAGATGGTCTCGCCAAACAGCGCCTTGGTGTTAGGACGGAAGGCACGGTCAATCTCTTCCTCTGAAGCCTCTTGACTGACGAAAGTACACTCGATGCCCAGCTTTTTCAACGTGACGCCAAAGAGGTTATAGGTGCCGCCGTATATCTCGTTAGAGGTGACAATATGGTCGCCTGCCTCGCAGATGTTGAACACGGCATAGAAGTTGGCAGCCTGACCTGACGAGGTGAGCACAGCGCCCGCACCACCTTCAAGTGCTGCAATCTTCGAGGCCACAGCGTCGTTGGTGGGGTTCTGCAGACGGGTATAGAAGTAACCTTCCTTCTTCAGGTCGAAGAGGTCAGCCATTTCTTCGGTGTTGTCGTACTTAAACGTGGTGCTCTGGATGATAGGGAGCACGCGTGGATCGCCATTCTTAGGCGTCCAGCCGCTCTGAACGCAGAGCGTAGCGGTTTTCATTTTCTGTGTCATATCAATTATCAATTGTCAATTATCAACTATCAATTAGGCCATAGGCCGTCAAAAAATCATCTTCAGATATAATGGGGATATTCAGCTCCTTGGCCTTCTTGTTCTTGCCTGAAGTGGAGGTGACATCATTATTAATCAGATAGGAGGTGGAGCCGCTGACAGCTGAGGCCACCTTGCCGCCTTGTGACTCGATATAGGCTTTCAACTCGTTGCGGTTCTTGTAATGGTGCACATCGCCCGTAATGACGAAGGTCAGTCCCTCACAGCGATTGCCAGTAGGTGTGAGTTCGGGCGAGATGACGGTGAGCTTCTCCAACAGGCGGCGATAGCGTGCGAGGTTGCCTGCATCGCGGAACCAGCTGACAAACTGGGCAGACTTCTCGGGACCTATGCCGTTGACGTGGGCAAAAACATCCTGCGGCTCAGCAGGCTGAGCGAAAAGGTCTGTGTCCTGCTTAATGGCTTCGGCCACCAAGTCGTTCAGCGAATAAGCTGAGAGCAGACGCTTGCAGACATCCAGTCCACAGAGCGGGATGTTGAGGGCATAAAGCAGTCGGTGGGCTTCTACGTTGCGGCTCTTGTCAATAGAGCGCATGATGTTAGATGCTGACTTCTCGCCAAATCCCTCCATTCGCGACAGGTCGAGAATGTGTTGGCGCAACTCGTAGATATCGGCATACTCGCTGACCCATCCTAAGTTGATGAACTTGGAGAGCGTCTGTTCAGAAATGCCGTCGATGTTCATGCCCTCCTTCGATACGAAGCGGGCAAACTTCTTCAGCTGTTTGGCTGGACATGCAGCATTCGTGCAATGCAGCGTCTTGGTGCCGCTTTCGCTCTGGCGGATATTGGCCTCAGCATGACAAACAGGGCACTCGTGAGGAACCTCAAAGACTCCCACGCTCTGCTTGACGGCAATCACCTTGGGGATAATCTTGTTGGCTTTGATGACGCTCAGCTGGGTGCCTGGTCCGCCAATGCCCAATCGTTCGCACTCGCTGATATTGCAGAGTGAGGCACGCTTTACCGTAGTGCCCTCCAGCTCGACGGGCTCGAAAATAGCCACAGGCGAGATGGTAGAGGCGGCACACGACCATTCTATCTCCGTCAACGTGGTATCTGCTGCCTCGTCCTGCCACTTGAATGCCAGTCCGGCACGGGTTGCGTGATGGCCTGTAACAGAACCCGTCTGGGCGTATGCGGTGTCGTCGTAGCAGATGACGAGACCATCGACGGGGTAGGGGTTCTGCTTCGAGGTGACTTTCTGGGTGAAAGCGGCTAAACCGTTTTCTACAGGACCGAGCGAGGGATGTTCGAGGAAGAGGCGCTCTACGGTCTTGAAGCCTTGCTGGTCGAGCCACGCCATGCGGTCGCCCCAGGAGTTGATGTCCTGCTCCGTATATACAAGTGTAAAAGGAATCCATTGTATGTGACGCTGGCGCACCTCTTCAGCATCTTTCAGCGTCAGCGAGCCAGAGGCCAGGTTGCGCGGATTGGCATAGTCCTCACCGCTCTCTATGAGGAATCGTTCGAAGTCTTCGTAGGAGATAACGGCCTCTCCGCGAATAACGGTATGGCCTTTGTAGTCGATTTGCTGCGGTATTCCATTGATAGCTTTCGAGAGATGTGTGATATTCGTACCGATATGTCCGTTGCCTCGTGTGACTACCTTCTGCAAACGACCTCCGTCGTAAGTGACGACGAGGGTCAGACCGTCGAGTTTCCATGAAATCCAGATGGGTTTGTCTTCAGCCCACTTGATGAGTTCTGCCGTCTGCTTGGTCTTGGCCAGCGAGAGGGCTGCAAACTCGTGCTCCTCTTTCTGTCCGCTGATGGTATCTTCCGAAACCTTCTGCGTGGGCGAGTCGGGCAGGGTAGTGCCTGTCTCCGTCTCCAGCCGCTTCAACTCGTCGAAGCGAGCATCCCACTCGTAGTCCGTCATCAGCTCGCTCTGTCCGTTATAGTAGGCATCGCTAGCCTCATTCAGCTCGCGGACGAGCTGCTGCATCCGTTGTATCTTGTTGTCAGTCATCTTGTTTATAACATCCCCTTTGTAGAGGGTAATTCGTAATGATAGATATCACGACGTACCGCCATTTTCAGGGCTCGGGCCAATGCCTTGAAGATGCCTTCAATCTTATGGTGCTCGTTCTGCCCTTCCGCCTTGATGTTCAGATTCATCTTGGCGGCATCGCTCAGACTCTTGAAGAAGTGGAGGAACATCTCGGTAGGCATCTCGCCAATCCTCTCACGATGGAACTCGGCATCCCAGACCAGCCAGGGGCGACCTCCGAAGTCGAGGCAGACGGAGCACAGACAGTCGTCCATAGGCAGGGAGTAGCCATAGCGCTCGATGCCACGCTTGTCGCCCAGCGCACGAAGCAGACATTCGCCCAGGGCTAATGCAGTATCCTCGATGGTGTGGTGCTCGTCAACATGCAGGTCGCCCTTCACCCTTACGGTCAGGTCAATCATGCCATGCTTGCCAATCTGTTCGAGCATGTGGTCGAAGAAACCCAAGCCCGTCTGGATGTCGCAATGGCCATTGCCATCCAAATCCACCTTAATATATATGTCGGTCTCCTTGGTCGTACGCTGTACCTCAGCTGTACGCTCGCCTCCGTAGGCAATGGCTGCCACCTTGTCCCAGTCGCCTATTTGCAGGAATCCGCAACCGATGTTCTCAGCAAACTTGCGGTCGGTCTCTCGGTCACCAATGACATAGCTGTGCTGGATGTCGTATTCGGGATTGTTCATATACTTCTCTACCAATCCTGTATTGGGCTTGCGCGTAGGGGCATTGTCCTCAGGAAAGTGGGGGTCAATCAGCATGTCGTCGAACTCGACACCCTCGCCCTTCAGCGTGTTGAGGATGAAGTTATGCACGGGCCAGAACGTATCCTCAGGGAAGGCGTCGGTGCCCAGCCCGTCCTGATTGCTCACCATGACAAACTCATAGTCTGTATGCTGGCGCAAGAATACCAGATTGCTGATGGCACGAGGTACGAACTGCAGTTTCTCGAAAGCATCAATTTGCTCGTCGGCAGGTTCTCGGATGATGGTACCGTCGCGGTCGATGAAAAGAATCTTCTTCATTGTATGCTTAATTTTTGTTGTTCACGTTGCTGAGTCTCGACAGAGCCGTAGGCATAGTAGCCAATGAACAGCAGGCTCAACAGGATGTACACTTGCAGGAATGCTGCCAATAGCCACGTGCCGGCGGCAAGCCACATGATGTAGGAAGGCATACCCAGCGGGTCGCCCATGAGTGTGCCTGCCTGAGCCTGTATGCTGGCAGTTGTGAGGATGATGACGGGCAGACTGACGAACAGACAAACGGGGATGAGCACGATAGCGCCTGCAACGAGAATCAGCAGCGTGAGCAGCCAATGGCGACCTGCTGCCTTCAGCATTCGCCTCATCGAATGGAACAGGTTCATCCGACGGCCTGTCGCACGCCATATCAATATCATCACCACGATGCTGGCCACAAAGAGCAGGGCTACGATGCCAATCAGCGGCAGGTGCTCCTGAGCGATGAGCCATTTGTATTCGGGGAGTGCCAACATCTGCAGACCTACGGGCAGCAGATGAGTCGTCAGCAGGGCTCCCATCGCAGCAGCCAGCAGCACAAAGATTAGCGTAAAGAGCCATGTGCCCTTGAAAATGCGGCGGAACGAACCCGTGTACATCCTTAGTCCGGCAGCTGTCACGCCCCGATAACTGCGCGACTTCATGAGTATGTCATCTTGTTGCTTTTCCATATTTTTGCTATTATTTTTCCTTTGAGTGTTGCAAAGGTAGGCATTTTTTCGTATCTTTGCACCATCTTTAAAGATA
>ERZ842401.8275-NODE-8275-length-10304-cov-4.523563_pt1 | contig 10304 bp, 8 predicted proteins | sample MGYA00521270_ERZ842401 | MGnify/ENA primary metagenome ERZ842401 (study PRJEB31892, sample SAMEA3878208) | bioreactor metagenome | biome: Moose rumen | place: Sweden | collected 2011-10 | study: EMG produced TPA metagenomics assembly of the PRJEB12797 data set... | reverse complement strand
GAACTAAGGCCGCCTTAAGCGTTCAATGCCTTATTCATGCGAGAATGTGAATGCTAGGAATTATAGCATATGACTAAACACATGAGAGTATTTCTACGTCGCGTATGACGTTCTGATCGTTTTTATCAAATTCTGTCATAGACCTCATGACTAAACTATCAGCCCGCCCTTTGTCCCTCTTCTGCATAAATTCTTCCTTAGACTTGGTGTAGTAATGGTTGATGCGTATTCTACTGAAAGATACTGCCTTTGTGCCGGAACCTTCCACAACATCTCCTGCCTCGTTCATATTGCAGAAGCCTCTGCAGTAAATCGGAAAGTGTACGTTGGTGAAGCCTAATACCTTCATTGGATCGCATATTGTCTTGATGGCGTGATGACCTCCGAAGTTATCCTCTGCGCGCATAGTGTAGTTTTCCAGAACTCCGCCTTCGGGCTTGGTGATATGTCCGTTAGAGCCGAACATGCACCAGTTTACTCCGATACCTCCAGCGTTTGGGTGAGAAGTCATAAACTCGTCAAGGAATGTGCATAAACTACTTATACCCCCACCACGTAAATTACGTACAAACACGAACTCATCAGTGTCAATGAAGCCCATGTACCTGAACTTGTCTCCGTAATCATGAAGTGCCATGTTATACACATCGAGCTGACGTTTTTTGCCGTTTATGGCATGGTACGTTACGAGTCCGGAAGCAATATACGGCCTGAGGACTTCGCGGAAATTATCTGTGCTCTCGTTGTCGTAAATAATGAAGTGCGTTACTCCCTGCTTGACATGAAAATTTATCCATTCCTCAATATACGGAGCTTCATTCTTCGCTATCAGCACAAACGCAAGGCCTTCACGTCCCGGACATTTGCGGGGAAAAAAGTACCTGAACAGTCCTTCAGGAAGAGCAAGCACTCTAAAGGCTATACGCATAATCCTGTTTACCGAATAATCCCATTGAGTGTAGACAAGTTTATTTCTGTTAGTCGCTGCCATAAGGAATAAGAAATACTTCATAAAGATATTCACAAATTTTCCCTCCCAAAATTCACACAAAAAACGAGCCGTGCAAGTTCCCTCACACAGCCCGTCTATCTTTTACGCTGCCTCTATCTTCGCAACGTCATAACCCGCATCTTCAACCGCTGACTTTACCGCCTCATCAGCAATGTCCTTACTCAGCGTGATTAGTGCTGTGTTGCTCTCAAGGCTAACGTCCGCACTCACTACTCCGTCAAGACCTTCAAGGGCTTCCTTTACGTGGTGCACACAGTTCATGCAACCCATGCCCTCAACGTGTACTAGCTTCTTCATGGTCTACAGCTTCTTCGTCGCAGGTGAATATACCCTGATGTAGTAAATCGCAAAGCACACTACTGCAAATGCTATTCCGATTCCGTAAGCGGTCATTCTCGGAAGCATGAGGTAGCACTCAGGAGCAATGCAGAAGTACGTAATGCTGACTGCACTCATGAACGTAGCCGGTATTGCCGCAATAAAGCCCTTGCCCGGCCCGACGTTCCTGCAGAGATACACTGCGCCAGCCCACAAAGCTATCATTGCGAGAGTCTGGTTTGACCATGAGAAGTAACGCCAGATAATGATGTAGTCAACAAGTGAGATGAAGTACCCTGCCGCAAGTAACGGCACTGCAAGAAGCAGACGAGGAGCAAATCCCTTCTGGTCAATCTTGAACCAGTCAGCTATTGTGAGACGTGCACTCCTGAACGCTGTATCTCCTGAAGTTATCGGGCACGCCACGACTCCGAGAATCGCAAGGATACTTCCTATAGGGCCAAGAAGTCCGATTGAGATCTCGTAGACGGAGTTAGAGTTACCGCCCTTTATTGCCGCAAGTGCAGCAGTCGAAAACTCTCCGCCTGTTCCTGTGTTGTAGAACGCTATACCTGCTGATGCCCAGACTAACGCGATCATTCCTTCAGCAACCATTGCGCCGTAAAACACGAATCTTCCCTGACGCTCACTCGTCAAGCACCTCGCCATCATCGGGGACTGTGTAGCATGGAATCCGGAAATAGCTCCGCACGCAACAGTGATGAACATTAACGGCCAAATAGGCATATTCGCCGCATCAGGGTGCATGTTGTACATACCTTCCCAAAGCTCGATCATGGGCTTTGTTCCCTGAACATGGTTGTAGACTGTTACGCCGCCTATAGCTACTGCCATGAAGATTAAGCAGAATCCGAACAGCGGGTAAAGTTTGCCTATGACCTTATCAATCGGAAGAAGTGTAGCAAGGAAGTAATAGGCAAGAATTACGACCGTGAGAATCTTTGTCCAAGTGGGAATGTCATAGCCCCATAAACTTGTCGCTACAGAATCAGCTCCGGAAACTGCACCTGTTCCCTGAACGAATAATCTTGCGAGAAGCTGGGCCGGGCCGACCATAAACGCCACGCCGACCATTACCAGCAGAACGACCGAGAACACGCGCATAACCTGAAGCATGAAGCCGCCGAGATATTTTCCTGTGATCTCTGAGACGCTCGCTCCGTCATTACGCATTGAGAGCATTCCGACAAGATAATCATGAACTGCACCAGCAAAGATTGTTCCGAAGACTATCCAGAGGTAAACCTGAGGCCCCCAGATTGCTCCGGAAAGTGCTCCGAATATAGGCCCAAGTCCTGCAATGTTGAGGAGCTGAATCAAAAACGCTCTCCCCTTCGAGATGGGCACATAGTCTACGCCGTCAGGATGCGCAACGCATGGAGTAGTTCTGTCGTCCGCACCGAACACTTTGTTCACGAACGCACCGTAGATCAAGTAGCCGAGAATTAGTAGCACGAAGCCGCCAAAAAACGAATACATTAATATTTCTCCCTTCTGAAATGTGATAGTATGGATAACGTAAAATTTTAGTCCATTCGTCAACAAAATCAAGCATTCTTAAGGGAGGTTGTTATTATGCTTACACGACCATCAAAAACATTAGGCGTATTAGGAGGTATGGGGCCTGCTGCGTGTGCGGAATTTCTGCGTATTCTTGCGAGGGACTGCCCGGCAGGAGACGACTCACAGCACCCGAAGATTATCATGCTCTCCGATCCTGACACTCCAGACCGAAGCGACGGCCTCATGGGACTCGGCCCTGATCCATTGCCGGTAATCAGGAAGAATCTGCTACAGCTCGCTGAATGGGGAGCTGATGTCTTGGCCGTACCGTGCAACACCGCTCACTACTTCATAGACAGATTCAGGGAGGAACTGCCTGTGCCGTTGATTCACATCGTCGAGGTTACTGTTGAGGCCGCAAAGGAACTCAGTCAGGGTAATTGTTCGTGGTTATTGGCGACCGATGGGACTCAGAAGAGCCTGATATATCCTGCGTGTGCTGAGAAGATGCGCTATCACTTCCTGAAGCCCTCACAGAGTCAGCAGGAACGTGTACAGAAATGCGTGCGCTTAGTGAAAGCCGGAGACATGAAGTCAGCAGGTGAGACCATGAGGGAGGTAGTTAATGAGCTTTGGGGAGAACGTAATGTGCCGGTAACTATGGGATGTACGGAGCTGCCCTTAGCGTATGAGGCTTCGGGATTGCCGAATGAACGTCAGGTATCGAGCCTTAAGGCACTTAGTGATGCGTGTATACGTGTACTGTATGAGCTGTAATGCTATAATCACACGCAAATTTTTGTGAACCGAAAGGATGATTTATCAATGCCGTATGAGTACGAGCAGGAAGAAGAAGAATTATCATTACTTGACGTATTTAACACAATCTGGAAAAGAAAATGGATGATATTTTTCATCACCGCTTTATTTGGAGGGATAGCAATGTTTTACGCTTTCACTTCACCGCTGATTTACAGGGCAGAATGCAGAATATTACCCCCTGGAGGAGGCGGAGGAGGCGGAATTTTCTCACAGCTCGGAGGAATAGCGGATCTGGTCGGCCTGCCAAGAAGTGCAACGAACGGGCAGCTCATGATAGGTATACTTCAGGGTGATACACTTGTAGATGCCATTATCGACAAATTTAACTTGATGGAAGAGTTTAAACAAGATGTACGCCTAAGAGTCAGAGCCGCAGTATTGGGCAGCCTTGAGACACTGGAGGATACCAAGAGCGGGATCATCAGCATAGCCTACCTGCATAAAGATCCCCAAAGAGCCGCCGATTTAGCAAATGCATTTGTGTACGAACTTCAGAAGAAGCTGCAGGAAATTTCCGTAAACAGCGCACAGCAGAGAAGAACTTTTTTTGAGAACCAGTTATTGCAGGCTCAGCAGGAACTCAACACAGCAGAAGCAGACCTCATAAACTATCAGCAGTCGCGAGGAGTCATAGCCTTAGAGTCCCAGACCGGAGCATTATTAGCCTCAATCAACAGCCTCCGTAACAGAATAGCCGCCAAAAACGTAGAAATATCTACCCTGAAAAGTTACGCACGCGGTGATAACCCAAGACTCAGGCTCGCTCAATCAGAACTCGACGCAATGAACCGTGAACTCCGCAAGCTGGAGGAAGAGCAGCAGAGGACAGATAGGCGCGGAGGGAATATTTCCGGCGACCTTCTTTCATCAGTGGGGCAGGTTCCTGAACTCGGAATAGAGTATCAGCGTTACATGAGGGCATTGCAGTTTGCTGCAGCAAAATATGAACTCATGCTCAGACAGTACGAGAATGCAAGGCTCAGTGAGGCAAACGACATTTCAACTATACAGGTAATTGACCCGGCGAAAGCACCTGACTATAAATACAAGCCCAAACGTGCACAGATGACGCTTATAGGTGCTGGAATAGGTTTAGCACTAAGTGTATTCTGGGCATTTCTGATTGAGCATATACGTTCTCTGAAAAAAGCTCATGCAGGGCAGGACGATTACGACGACGAAGACTAGTTCTACTCTTACAGCCCTTCAGCCTCAAAACCGGAGGGCTGTTATTTTCGCTGACGGTACATCAACGCTTCAGAGATATGCTTTTTCCCTACCTGCTCATCACCGGCCAAGTCCGCAACCGTTCGCGAGACCTTCAGCACCCTACTCATTCCGCGCCCCGACAAGTTCAGCTTCGCAGCCATCATAGAGAGAAAATCCCGCTCAGCATCACCGAGCCTGATATGTTTACGCACCAGCTTTTCCGGAATCTCGGCGTTGCAGGTCAGTCCGTATTCTGCCCATCTGGCTTCCTGAATCTTTCTCGCTCTGATCACTCGCTCACGAATCGACGCACTATTTTCGGGCTGTTTGTCCTTGTCTGTGAACGACAGCAATTCTTCAGGCGTGAGTCTGGGGACGTTAATCTGCAGGTCTATTCTGTCCATGATAGGCCCAGAGAGTTTGCGACGATAACGCTCTATGTCGTGGACACTGCATGTACACTTCATCACGGGATCTCCTGCATAACCGCACGCACATGGATTAGCCGCAAGTACAAGCAAAACGCGTGAAGGATACTGTACGCTTCCTGATGCTCTGCTTACCGTGATAAATCCGTCCTCAATCGGAGCACGTAGACTCTCCGTCAAATCCCTGCTGAACTCCGTGTACTCGTCAAGAAAAAGCACTCCCCTGTGAGCTAACGAGACTTCACCCGGCCTCAAGTTCGTCCCTCCTCCGCATACTGATACTGTGCTTGCCGTGAAATGCACTGTCCGGAAAGGCCTTGCTCGTTCAGGCTTGTCCAACATTCCGAGAGTGCTTCGGATTAACAGCGTCTCGACGAGTTCATCATCAGTAAGCGGTGGCAGTATTCCGGCCAAAGCTCTGGCGATCATTGTCTTACCGCTTCCCGGCGAACCGACAAGCAGCATGTTGTGATGTCCTGCAGCAGCTATTTCTGCGGCTCGTTTCGCGGCTGCCTGTCCCTTGATGTCCGAAAAGTCCGGGTCAGCATCAACGGGCATATCCGGAACATACGCAGGAGGCACGGGCTTTAGGGGATCTTGGCCGGTGAGCATCATGAAGAGTTCTCCGAGGCTGTCGGCACAATACGCTTCTACCCCTTTCACTAAGGCTATTTCTTCTGCATTACCGCCCGGCACGTAGATGGGCACTCCCATTTTCCGCGCTAAGAATGCCGCCGGAACTGCTCCCCTGACTCTGCGAAGCCTTCCGTCAAGCGATAATTCCCCCATGTATAACGCTTTTGGGCAGTCCTTGAGGTGTCCAGCAGCCTGAAGCATCCCTAAAGCTATAGGCAGATCAAGCAGTGCTCCCTCTTTGGGAATGTCTGCAGGAGCGAGGTTGACGGAAATTCTCCCCTTGAGTTTTAGGCCTAGAGACTGGAGAGCGAGCCGGACGCGTTCTTTGGACTCCCGGACTGCGACATCAGGCAGACCGACAATCGTTATCGCGAACAACCCGCCGGAAATGTCTACCTCGACTTCTACAGGAAGAGCCTCGACTCCGCGCAGGGTGATTCCGGGGATGGCGTTCATGACTTCTTGCGCCTCTTCTGAATCAGGACGTACACACCGGCAATAACGCAGGCCAAGAGTATGCAGCCTATAGTTATTATGTGAAGATAGTCCTTCAGCATCTCCTGATGTTCTCCCAGCATATAACCGGCAATCGTCAGCACTGTAACCCACGCTCCTGCGCCAATGGACGTATAGAGCATAAAAATATTCATGGGCATTCTTGCTATGCCTGCAGGAAGAGAAATGTATTGACGTATCACAGGCAGTAACCTTCCGACAAGTGTACTCACATGACCGTGTTTCAGGAAAAATTTATCTGCCTTGTCTATGCTTTCCTGAGACACAAAGAAGTATTTTCCCCATCTCAGCAGAAACGGCCTGCCGAACTTCACAGCTATCCAGTAGTTAAACAGCGCACCCAGCAGACTCCCGGCAATCCCTGAGAGCAGCACAAGAATTAACGACATTTCGCCCTTCCACGCAAGATAGCCCGCAGGAGGCATTACTACTTCACTTGGGAACGGGAAAAATGACGACTCCAAGAACATCAGCGAGACAATGCCCGTATATCCCATCCTGCCTATTGTTTCGACGAGCCATGAAGTAATTGCGCTTATGATGTGCATCAGAGGCCTAATTCCTCCTTCACCGTCGGGTCGTAGGCAATATTTCCGCCCATCTCCTCTAACTTTTTCTGTGAATGCATCGCGGTGATAAAACGTATCGTTCCGGAACTGCTCCTCATGCATAGTGAATTTGTCTCAATGTGAGCACCGTGATAATGCACTCCCCTCAATAAATCTCCGTCCGATCCTCCGGCTGCCGCAAAGAAAACGTTATCGCTCTTCACGAGGTCATCAATCGTCAGAATGGTATCCTTCGTGAGGCCTCGTTCACGTGCGCGGGCTTCGTCGCTGCTGTTCCTGAAATAGGGCTGGCACTGCATGTTTGCTCCGAGACACTTCATAGCACACGCCGTAATCACTGCCTCCGGTGAACCGCCTATGCCTAAGAGAATATCCGCTGTCTCGTGTCCGGGAAGACTAGTCATCAATGCTCCTGCAACATCTCCATCTCCGATAAGCCTGATTCTTGCTCCGAGTGCTCGGACTTTCTGGAGTATCTCGTGATTTCTCGGCCGGTCGAGCATGACTACAGTTGTTTCCTCAATCTTTTTGCCCTTTGCCTTCGCGACTATTCGGACGTTGAACTCTACTGGGGCTTGAATGTCGATATAATTTGCTGCTTCTGAGCCGGTAACTATTTTGTTCAGGTAAAACAGGTTATCAGGGCTGAACATTGAGCCTCTTGGAGCTGCGGCTATTACGCTGATTGCTCCGTCCTGTCCTTGAGCCATTAAGCGCGTGCCGTCTATGGGGTCTACTGCTATATCTACTTCCGGGCCTTCACCTGTGCCGACCTGTTCGCCGTTGAACAGCATGGGAGCTTCGTCCTTTTCTCCCTCGCCGATAACTACTACACCATTCATTGCCACGCCGTGAAGTACGTAGCGCATTGCCTCGACTGCTGCACGATCTACCTCGTTCTTGTCTCCGAGACCGAACCAGCGGCCTGATGCCATGACTGCGGCTTCAGCGGAGCGCACAAGTTCCATAGCGAGATTCTTATCTTGAGCAAATAACGCCATAAATGAAGTTACCTCCCTAAAAATTTTGTGTTGATTGTTATTTATGAATGGATACTGAGAAGATTATATACTAACCGGCAAAAAATATCCCTCCTGTTCAGCTTTACCGCTATGTTTTCAGGAGGGACTGTTTGTCAGATGCTATTCGATCCCGTATTTCTTGAGAAGCTGTAAGTAACGCTCTTCCTCTTCGCTGATTTTTGGTTCCTGTCTCTTAGGAACTGTAGGGTTAGGCCGGGGAATTGCGGCTTGAGATGCCTGCGCCGTAACCTGCTGAGGAGGTGTAGCGGCAACTTCTTCCTGCTGTCTCTGCTTTGCTGCTGCCTCACGTTCACGCTTCTGCAAGTTCGCAAAATATGTGTCGTCCTGTTCCAGAAGGAATAGTCTTGGCCCTCTGGGGTCATTGTCTGCTGCTCTGGAGCTTCCGCCGTGAAGGGGACATGATGCAGTAGGAGATTTGCCCTTAGGGAAGAACAGAGTAACGCTCTGACAGCCTGAACGTGCCCTGTAGCCTGAAGCTCTGCATATAGCTATCTTGTCAACTTCAACCCATGAAGGGGGATTCTCGAAGTTGGCGGGAGTATTCATTTCCTGTACGGCAAAAGTCATGAACTTGCGCCAAACCGGAGCAGCAACAGTTCCTCCGAAAGCTCGTTTACCCATAGATTTATGATCATCACGTCCGACGTAGACAGCCGTAGTAAGTCCGGGCACTCCTCCGCAGAACCATGCATCTATGAAGTCGTTTGACGTTCCCGTCTTGCCGAAAACGTTCACATTCTTCATTGCGGCGGGTTTTCCTGTCCCTGACCTTACTGCGTCCTGAAGCATTGACCTTATCGCGTAAGCTGTCTCCGGCCTGAGTGCCTGTGATGATGCTGTGCTCCTCTGCTCTATCACGTTGCCGTCCCTGTCTCTGATCTCGCGTATCATCTGGGGGACTATGCGTTTGCCCCCGTTGTTGAAGCAGTTGAACGCTACGGCCATTTCCAGCGGAGTGAGGCTTGCTGAACCGAGAGCTACGGATAAATCATTAGGCAGATATTTTGTCTCAATGCCCATGTTGCGAGCCATCTGGACTATTGCATCAGTGCCGATATATGCAGCTACTCTGACGGCTACAGTGTTATACGACTGGACTAATGCCCTCTGAAGGGTAACTTCTCCTGCGTAACCGTTGCTTGAGTTGTGAGGAGACCATCCCTTATTGCCTGCTCCCTTCTTCTTGAACGTTATCGGTGCATCAAGGAAATGATCGCTTGGCATAACGTCCTCCTCGATTGCGGCGGCGTAAACTATGGGCTTGAAGCTAGAGCCGGGCTGACGGATTGCCTGAGTAGCGCGGTTGAACTTACTTTCCTTGAAGTCCTTTCCTCCGACGAGTGCCAGAACTTCACCGGTCTCTGACTCAATGCATACGAGAGCACCCATGACGTTTTTGTTGAGACCCTGTATAGCTTCGCGGCCTTTGTCCTGAAGTTTCACGTCAAGAGTCGTGTATATCTGGAGTCCTCCGCTGTAGACTTCATCTTTGCCGTATTTGGGCAGTAAGTCGTTGAACAGCAGGTGAGAGACAAAGTAGGGAGCACGGTTGAACTCTTCGATTCTGTTGCCGGGCTTAGTGTTTACGGTCAATTCTTCAGCGTAGGCAGTCTGTCTCTGGTCAGGTGTGATCCAGCCGAGGGTCTCCATTCTTGAGAGGACGTAATTCTGCCGGGATTTGGCGTTGCTCATGCTTGAGAGGGGGTTATAGCGTCCTGGGTTAGCGATGAGTCCGGCTAGTACGGCTGATTCTGCGAGGTCTAAGTCTTTTGCTGACTTGTCAAAGTATGTGTGTGCGGCGGTCTCTGCCCCCCATGCTCCATGACCAAAATTTATAGTATTCAGGTAGAGTTCGAGAATCTTATCTTTTGGGAATAGCTTTTCGAGGCGCATAGCAATGATGATCTCTTTGGCTTTGCGGGTAACGCTTTTCTCGTGAGACAAGAAGAGATTGCGAGCTAATTGCTGAGTGATGGTGCTAGCTCCCTGAACTTTGCCGCCTTCTACTACGTCTGTATAGAGTGCGCGCATGATTGAGCCTATGCGTATTCCTCCGTGCTGGTAGAATGCGGAGTCTTCTGCTGCGAGGACTGCTCGGACGAGATTCGGGGAGATCTGGCCAAGCTCGAGCGGAGTCCTGTTCTCGATGAAGAGTCGGGCGATTACTTCTCCGTTTCTGTCATACATTATGGAGGGAAGTCTGCTCCTGGGGTTGTCGAGTTCGAGC